>Ga0065711_1051951_pt1 | contig 10165 bp, 6 predicted proteins | sample Hoacrofraction12_FD_59098 | JGI IMG/M metagenome (GOLD analysis project Ga0065711, IMG submission 59098) | Hoatzin crop microbial communities from Cojedes, Venezuela - Epithelial fraction 12 v2 (version 2) | ecosystem: Host-associated > Birds > Digestive system > Esophagus > Crop | place...
ACCGCAGAGTTGATTTGTTAAATTCCTTGTTCTGTCAAGGACACCGTGTGCTAAGCTTAAAATGGATTTTCTACAACAAGCAATTCGGTCGAGCCTTGCCATCCCCCCACAGTTAACTGCAGTAGGAACAGTCCCAGTTTCCTTGAAGTCGGTGAGAGCTTTAATGTTCTTCTTCAGCAGGGCCCAGATTTCACCCTGTAAATTGCTGAGGTAGAGTCTAACGTAAAGCCTGTTGAAGTCAATGGAATTTCTTCCACTGATTTTAATGGGTCTTGCCTCGGGCCCATAATGGACATGATGTTAATATTACATGCAGTGTTGACTCACAATGCTGAGCTCTCATTTTGTTACTTCTAAACAACAATATAGCTTTTGTTAGCAACAAGAAGACAGATCTGTTCTGGGCTGTTGTGAATCCTCTGGCTGCCTTCAGAGGAATCTGACGGCAACGTATGCATCGTTTTAAGCTTAACCCCAAAAGCTTATTGGAAGGTGCCACCTTCTAGAATAAACTTGCATTTCAGCTGCCCTGATTTTGCAGAAGACAAACAGAAAATAGAATATTTTTTTTTTCCAGATTAAAGGCACTAAATCTTAATAGGAAGAAAAAGTGTTGGACACAAATCTCTTGAATTAAAATAACTGCTTCTTCAGATGGGCGAAACAGAGCATGGAGTAAATCTCCTCAAATAAAATACCAGCACTCTGGAGGATTAGTTGTATGCTCTATTTCCTTCTTACAAATGTGCCGTGGAGTGATGGGCAATCACCCTTATGCTGCCTTGGTGAAGGTGTGCTATCTCTGTGATGCAGATACAGCCAATCGTCGTAAACTTGTTGAACTAGGTGCTTTTAAATTGTGGTTGCTTATTAAAGATTACAAAGCGATCATGGGGTGGAACATAATCATTTTTTTCATTCAACCAAATGCAACCATCCACTAGACCAAGACGTGATGTATTAATTAGTTTGGAACCCCTCTTTCTAAACCAGCTACGCGCTGTGCAGCCAAAATTTTTGCATCTGGTTTTATTTACTGATTGGGAACTGGTCTGCTTTGAGAACAGGCTGTCGTTGCAGCATCCGGGAAAGGAGCTTTATTAACCTTGCAGGGATGTGCACATTATTTCTCCCTCCATACCTGCTCTGAGGTGAAAGCAAGTGCCTGATTTACTTCCTTCCTCTCCCTCCCATTCCCCCTTCCTTGCCCACCATCTGGAGCCTTTCCAGCTGCGCCCGAGGAGATGATTAGTGTTTCAGCAGCTCGCTCTAACTTTTCCACCTGCAATGCAGATAGGAGTGCAGAACATGAGAGTGTATATTATTGTAGACTGAATAATATGCATGCCCTGTGTGTTGCTTTTGATGGATTATTTGCTGTAAAGTTGGCTCATAAAGACTGTTATATCAGACAGAAATGCAAGAAAGGCAAAACCAACAACCTGGGTAAGGAACGTGTCTTCGATAGGTGGTCTGGCTTGTAGTCACAAAAAGGTCTCGGGGTTTTTTTTGTGCCAAGGTTTTTGCCAAAACTGAGGCGAGCACTGGCCCGCTGGGCAGAGGGGTGTGGAAGACTTGGAGGTAAGTAAGAACAAGCCAGGAGTAATTTGGTCCCTGAGATAATGAGGAACGCCAACTGTTGCCTGTCTGCTTTGAGACCAAAATAAAAAAGTAAACAGCCTGTACATCGGATTTTTCATTGAGTTAAATCTGTCCAAGTCGTATGTACCCTGGAAAAAAGTCCTTATATTATTTACAGAAGATGCTCTGTCACAGTTCAAATTACTCTTACCCTCCCCCTGAAGAAAACCTATAGTAGCTGCTACAAGCCTTTCTGATGTGCTAGAGGATGGGGGTGACCTGTGGCTTCAGCTCAGATACTCAGACTGGGCAGTGTCATAAAAAAAATCTGGGCCAGACACTTAGGGAACATGACAGGGCAGTGAGGCTGTACTCTGTGCTGCCTTAATGCCCGTGAACATTGTCCCTATAACCTGAATATTAACCCCTAATGCACTTAATATTTACCCCAAAGGACATCAAGATGGAATAAAAGTGAAGCTCTTAGTAGCTGGAGGATTAAGAAACAAAATTATGGTAGGGTCTTGTAAATATCTTGCAACCACCTCCTACAAGTCGGGAATTCAGGTTAGTGTTTATGCTTTAACCTGTTTCAGATATTGTTTAGGTAAGAACTGAAACTTCAGGTAAGACGTTGTGAATTTACTGACCTGGATTACAGAACGTGTACTGATGTTCTTTACTGGCTGCATAATTGTGCCTTGTGTTTCGTTGTTTGCAATTAAGAATGAAATGGTATTAAAAATAGTTTTTCTGTCTTCCCCTTCATGACGTTAGACTGAGGCTTTGTAAAAATACAAGCAGAATTGGAAGGCTGAGTGAAGGGATGTAATTAGATATTTTTACTTCTGTATAGGCAAGTATACTTTAAAAATAATTCTGATTAAATTCTAAAATACCGAGTGAAAGGCTGTTTTCCACTGAAAGAGTAGTTCTGGACAGCCACATCGGCCAAGGTGCTTTCTGGGTGTGGACTGGCCTCTGGGCTCTGGTGTGCAGCTGCACCTCCAGCTCCCAGGGTGAAGGAGGAGTAGAAAGGATCTGTTCCAAGGAGGAGAAACACATTGCAAGGGGAATACGTCCATTCTGCGAAGGAGAGAGCAGCTAGGAGAGCTACTTCAGCTACCCCTGCCCATTCCTGGTTGAAAAGCAGCGATTGCCCCAAGTAACCTTGGCCGTGTCAAAGTCCTACTGCTGGCTCTCCACAATGCCTGGCTGCCTCTGGACCGAGCTTTGGCCGATGGCCTTTAGTCCCTGCTGAGACCTTCGTGGAAACTCAGAAGCTCTGAGGAGCCTGCTCAGGAAGGAAACAGCTTTATCTTGCTGTTTTTGCGACTGCTGGTCAAGCAATGAGGTCTCTGTCCATCATCAGATGGAGATGGACACCGCTTACACACCGCCAGTCATTTCTCTACTTAAGCTGTATCTTCTCCTTGTTAATGCTCCTGCATTAGAAGAAGATTATATTGGAACAGGTAAATCTACAGCTGCTGCCACTGTCTTTTCAGGCTAAATGGCACATTATTTTGTAGTAGATCTGTAGGTTCATTTTGGAGGGATAGAAGAACCAAACTCGTATAGGAAACAGGAACCTGCTACAAAATTGTAGTACATCCTAGGTGTATTACATAAAACTTGACCTTTACGTGAAACTAAACCAGAAAAAGTCAGTGAGAACAAGGCAGAGAACGTCATTTGTCACTATATAAACTCCTGCTGTGCCCGCAGCTTGAGCAGGCTGTGCTGTTGTGATTCCTTCATCTTGGGAAGGACATGGTGAAGTTAGAGAAGTTACCGAGGAAGGTAAGGAAAATGGTCAAGGCGTGGAGCAGCAGCCTTAGGAGGGGGAACTGGAGAGGCTGCAATGCCGCAGTTGGGAGAGGAGAAGCCTGAGCGGTGTGGCTGAGGTTTACAGACCTGTGAGGTGGGGCTGAAGTTTCCAACAGATGGCACTTTTTAATTTTCTTTTTCTGTGGATGTCTTTTAGAAGATGTTAAATTTCCATATTCTCCTGTTTTGCACATTGTGTATTTATAAATTGTACATATTATTTTTGCTTAAAAGAATACTTGTGTGCTTGGAGGCAGTGATTCTCAGTGGCTGAATGAAATGCTCTTGTTACGGTAAAATAAGGGCCTGTGAAGAATAGTGCTTGAAGAAAGAAACTCTAAAGACATCAGTACATTGTCTGTCTCTAAGATTTGACCTAACAGCAGGGCAGCTAAGCCCATTCAGCAACTAAATGATTTTACTCTATAAAAGTCTTTGGAAATAGATTTTATCTTTTTTTTTTTTTTTCCTCAGGAACATGTACAGAGCAGAGGAATTGATTTTGGGGATGAAAATAAGCTCCATAGTGTAAATTATGTTAATTGCTGAGTAAAATGCCAATATTATACGTATTTAGGCCAAGTTAATGTTGAGATGCTGTGCTAAAACTCCTGCCCTCTTGTAGTCGAATGCATCTTGGAACAGATTTAAGCGGTAGTTTAATGTGTGGGGTTTTTTTTCCAGAAAATGGGTTGGATTTTAGAAGAAACGAGTGTTACATTGGTTACTTGACCCATTAACCCACCTAGTAGTATTCTGGATATTTTCTTTCACACTCTGTGGAGACCTCACCCTGCTTTCTCCAGCCAAGGAAAGGGCACGGAGAACTTTCACGAGTCGCGCAGCTGGGAGGAAAAGCAGGGTGAGGTTCCTCCTGGTCGCTGCCGCTGCCTGGAAACACAAACTGAGACAGAAGGTTGAACCACGGGAAGAAACGGTAGAGCGGGCAGAAAAGGCATCAAATCAACCGGTCTGATTTGCAGACACCTCGCCAAATAATTTAGTGCCCAAGTTGGAGCAGCTTTGAGGGGGTAGAACTTGTGCAACTTAGATTTATGTAACTGGTAATTCAGGCTGACACGGACTTTGCCAGCATCGCAAGGGTCATTTTGTGCTGTTCTTGAGCAATCTCGGCAATGAACGAGCCATTGCTCATGCAATGGATTTAGTGTTTACAACTGACAGTTTGTTGAAAGAACAGCTTCAGTTCTGGGAGGGATCATAGCAAAACCCAAAAATAATTCTTTGGTGGTAGCTGAAGTTGGCTTTGCGTCTCTTGGTGTTTGTGAGGGCGGTGCCTGAGTTTCAGAATTTTGTTCCAAATTCATGTTTGCATTTTGGATCCCCTTTGAGGAACTAGAGTCAAAAAAACAACTGCTGGTGTTTAGTGCTGTCCCGCACCACCGCTTTTTGTCATTTGAGGATTGCAAAAGATTTTCTTCTTTTTTGGCATCTGTACATGTGGCGCGCACGCTGCTTAAACCAAGGCCTGCGAGTGTATATAGCAAAATTAACAGAACTGAGTCCAAGCTAAAATACGAGAGAAAAAAAAATAAATCAAATATTGATGATAGGAGCCCTTAATTTTCCCAGAAAGTTTATCTGGAGCGCTGCCGTGCTCCTTTAATCCTCATACCCAGAGTGTATGTGAAGCTACATCTGGGATGGAAATGGTTATTCAGCCCGGAGGGCGGGGATGGTGAAACCTCCCTGCGTTCCCCACACCGTGCCCCCAGCAGCTCGGCTCCGCAGTTCGTCATGGCTGCTCACCAACGGGATTTTTTTTGTTTTCCCCTGATTGCTAATTCCTTTTTATGTGTCTACGTGCCGCATATTTAATCTACAATAAAAATTCCTTTTATTTCTAGTGGAGCTTGCTCTTGTCCCTGTTGCTGGTCAGGGGCAAAAGTGCCATGCCGAGAAATGGGAACCGGATCAGGGACTGAACCATCGTTAGTGATTCCAAGGAAACTGCAGATTTTCAAAATGCAATGGCTGAGGTCCTTTTTAGTTCTAGTTTGGTTTGATTCTAAACTTTTTCTTTTTTTTCATGTAAGGAATTTATACTTTATGCACCAAACTTCAAAATGCAGTATTTGCTCAGACCTGAATATTACAATGACTTTCTGGTTTTCATCCTCTGAAGTCCATGCCCCTTTCTGGTACACCACGTCCCCCCTGGTTCAGTTTCCTCAGAAAGGTTATTACATCTGCAGTCGTGGTATTTTCTGTTGTTAGGAGTTCTTGCAGGATTTTTGCTTCAGGTTTTGGTAATGTTTAAAAAGGAGCAGAAAAGGAAATTGCATTTGCTCTTTCATCTTCAGATTTGCATATCTCACAGAAGACTGTCCCATAAATTCTGTTCCAGGAAATCCGTGCTTAACTTCACGTATGGCAGGGTGCACAAAAGGCAGCCTGCCTGTAGGATTTCGATGCAGAGCCATACTAAATTGTGCAGAAAGAGCTCAGAAGCGAAGGCTGTGTTCTCAGAGACACAACTAGCCTAGAGCTGGGTGGGGTGGGGTTTCACCCAGATCTGGAGTACATCAAGCACAAAGCTGACCCAGGAGCCAACTGTTTTTGAACTCAGCCTTCCTGGTGAAAGGCAAAGAAGTCGCAAACATCGTGAAGTCTAGCACTTGTGCATACATTTTGTGAGCTCTACTGCCGAGTTTTACAGATGCTTGCAGAAGTGCCCAACTCATTTCTGAGGAGGCTGAGATGTATGTGTATGGGTATTTAGATTCATATTTTATGTATGTTTGGGTGGCTGCGTAGGTAATGTGTTTCAGGAAAGCTGGGAGTGCAGTTCCTTAGAAATATTTGGAAATACGGTATTTTTTGAGAGAACTAAGCCATTTCTGAGGTTCTTGTCTGTAAATGATCAGAATACTGATTTCTAAAAATCATTAAGCTTATGACATGCAGCTTGATTTATGATAGGTATATATTGACATGCCAGAGATTTCGTGTAAATTAAGGAAAAAATACTATGTAAAAGCTGCTGAGAAAGATAGGTGACTTTTAAAAAACCTCAGAACAAATACATCTGGCTGCTTATGGAGAGCATTAGTGATGAGGAGTAACTCTGAAGTTACTTTGCACAGTTGCTCTGAGCTCCCAGCTCCAAACCATGTTGCATCTTATAAATCCCAGCTTTTGAATTCATGATGCAGTAGCAACATCAACTGTGTTTAAGCCATAAAGCCATTGATTTCATTTTATGGATCGCATAAGTAGTTACATAATTGCACAAAATGGAAACCGGCATTTGGCAACTTAAAATAGGAACTGAGTTCTGCAAAGGTTGCTAACCATTTATTACGGAAGTTGCTTATTCTGTTAATAACTTTCGAGTGGTCAGTGTGCCCTCAAAGTAGTTTTCTTGAGAGCTAGAATAGCAAGGCTGTACTATTATGAAATATTCTTTAGTCATATTACTGTCACTGTACTGGCGTGATCAAGGCGAAGGGATGCTGCCCGGGTGACATTAATCACCGTGCTAATGGAGATGTGCCCCAGGAGGGATGCGGTAGGCGAGATCTGCCGAGGTGAGACTGCAGCAACTCCCCAGTCATCTCAAGCAGCTTTAATGTAACCCTCTTTTAGATTAGCTGGAATAAACCTTAATTTAAGATAATGGAAAGATCATATTAATAAAGATTAATATTAAATCCCTCTCTTTTTTTATTGGAACTGCTGTGTGAGATACCTACATGGAGGTTTATTCTTTCTTAAAAAACATCGGGAATACGCTGTTGAATGAGAGAGGATTAGGAAGGTTGGGAGCATTAAGAACAGGCTGTTGCTGTGGTAGATGTCCCATGTATGGAAATATATTTTACAGGCTGGGATGAAGGGCTATATTTGTGTCTAGAAAAAGGGAAAAGTGCTTCATAGGAAATATATTCTTTAATAGGCAAAGCAAAGCATCAACTGTCTTCTGACATTTTTTTAATGATAGCACTTTAGGTAGGCTTCTGAATTATTACCATTATACGCTGCTGATCTAGTGGACAGGACAAAGGACCTAGAAAAATCCTGAGTGTGTAAAGCAAAGACAAGTTTTCCGTAAGTTATTTCACCTCTGAACTTCAAGATTTGCTTGGTCTCCAAAATCCTGGATGTACATCGCTTATCAGATTTTGGCCGTCCTTAGATGGGAATCCAGAAACTGTGATCTATGCGTTTGTCATCTCCAGAGCTGCTATTGCGTCTTACTGTTTAGGACTGAAAATAAAGGGAATACAGAAACTGCTTTTGGCAGGAAGTAGTGGTCTTGTACAGTGAGAAAAATTAAAATAAAATATGTTCACACTTGACTGCTATTTCAGCAATTACTCTGTGCAGGGCCCAAACAGAAACGCAGCTACAAGTTATTTATTGTGTCTCAATCACATTGTACACTGGATTGGAAATGCACATCATCACTGAAATGCGAGCCTTTACATATTATACTGTTGCCTGAAGAATTTATCAACACTGACAGGATTTTCTACACTGTTTAGGTCAGTCCCAATTACATCACTTTACCTTTTATAGATTGCTTGATAATCAATTTGAGAGCTCTGTTAAACACAAAGCGAAGTTCATTGTCATCTGGCGAAAGCCCAGGCTGCACATTTGAATTTGGCTCTGCTGGGAGAAGAACAGGCATCCTTTTGTCCACCAAGCAAGCTCAAAACAAGGCAGCTTGCCAATGTTCATATCCATCCGGAAATGGAATTAAAAATATTCGGTATTGTGACATGGTTTAAAAACAGAAGACATTTTTTCATGTAAATTTGAAGTCCAGATTGTTCACTTGAAACATTGCAGCTGCGGCACCAATAACCAATGAGAGAAATCTCAGTACATACTCCCAAAATGAATCAATTCTTCAGGCTGATCAAAATAAGAACAGAGAAAATATTTTCGTACTTTTTTCATATTTTTTCCTTACCTCCAAGTGATCGGCGTTTACGTCAGATACATTATTCCTATGATTTCTTGCCTTTGTAGTTGGGAATGCATTTTAAAATTGCAAACTGTTAAAAAAGTTACAGAACTGTAGCTGTAGGAATCGGCACCTTTCAGTTCTCTTGAATGAGACTGTAATAGCTGTGTGTTATACCAGTGCGGAGGCAGGGGCTGCCCATGGCCCAGATGACATGGAGACGGTGGAGGTGCACAGGAGAATGAATGAGCTGGAAATGGAGGAAGGAAAGAGTTAAAGATGTAAGCGTGCTACGGGATCTTGCTCCGCCAGCTCCTGCCATGGAGAGATGTGGTGCTGGCGACAGCCTTTGGATGCAGCTTAGAGCCAGCCTAGTAAGTTATTTTTTTCGTGCGTGTTTGGGTAGTTTTAAGATCAGTTAAATCCCCTTTGGAAAGGGGAATAGGCCCAAGCCTGTAGTGTCCGTAGTATAGCCAAAGGGGTGTAAACGTCTTTTAAAATTCTGTCATCCTGATGGCTCCTCATGTTCCCCTGTCCGCTTCGGCCCCCGTGCTGGTGGCTGCTCCCTGTGCCGGTCTGCGGCATTTTGCTCCTTACACTTCTTGACCTTGCTCTCACTTTCTTCCTTCCCAGGACCCCTAGTTTAAATATTTGGAGTTTACATGTTGAGAGTTGGGTTCCCAGTGTTGCTTTGTGGATATTTTGGCCTGAACATTGTCTCTCCTACAGCTACTGCTGCCGCCAGCATTAATTCTTACCATGACTTGCCTTGGGGTAGCCACAGCTGACTAGATATGTGTTTCTGACACACACAGGCTTCTTCAGAAAGCAACAACACTAAACATTGGATCTGAAACAGCCTGTGGCTTCCGAGTCACTAAACAGAAAAGAAAACCTGTGTAAATGTGGGTGTTGGCAGAGAGGATTGATTTGAGCTTCAGCCCATTTAGTGTTTCGTTTCAGACTGTTGTCTTCTGCCTGATGTGACACGAAGAAAGCAACTAAATTCCTTTCAAGCAATTTTGAGTGTTCAGCAAGAAAAAATAACTTGCAGTCTAGAAAATATCAGATCCTAACTGGTTAGGAATTAGTTGATTCTAATATCTGAATTCCTGTTTCTAAATTAATATTGTAGCTTTGGCTGCCCTCATTATCTGTAAAAAAAAATATACAGTTCTTCTTAGCACCTGACTAAGTTCTCGGCCTCAGTGATATCCTTGTGGTGAGGATTTCAACTGTCTAATTAAGTCTTGTATTGGAAGAAATACTTTTCCCAGTTTGTAACCTTTCAATTTCACACGCTGCCCCCAAATTCTCAAATGATGAGACTTAGAGAACAGGATTCCAGCATCCCTCTCTCGTTAGTAGATCTGTATATTTTAATTATGTCTTCTTGCCTTTGCCTCTTCTCTAAGGTAAACAGTTTTACTTTGATAGAAAAGTTCTCCATGTGAATAATGATTCTTAGTGCCTCTTTCCGAAAGCCGTTTCGTCCCGTAGGATGCTTTCTGAGATGGTGATAGGTACTGAGCACCATGTTTCAGGTGACGAGAGTGAATTGGGGAATTTCTGTATTGCCATTATCATCTTTTCTGTATTATTCTTCATCCTACTTATGCATCCTGATGTTTTGTTTCCTGTTTCAGCGGATAGAATCGTAGAATGGTAAGGGCTGGAAGGGACCTTAAAGCTCATCTGGTTCCAACCCCCCTGCCATCAGCAGGGACATCTTCCACCAGACCAGGGTGCTCAGAGATCCATCCAACCTGGCCTTGAACACTGCCAGGGAGGGGGCAGCCACAGCTTCTCTGGGCAACC
>Ga0065711_1051952_pt1 | contig 10165 bp, 4 predicted proteins | sample Hoacrofraction12_FD_59098 | JGI IMG/M metagenome (GOLD analysis project Ga0065711, IMG submission 59098) | Hoatzin crop microbial communities from Cojedes, Venezuela - Epithelial fraction 12 v2 (version 2) | ecosystem: Host-associated > Birds > Digestive system > Esophagus > Crop | place...
ACAGTTACTAGGTATTTATGCTATGTTAACATACATATTCATTACATTTCCAAGAAATGTTTATCATAGTAATGGCTTTTCCAAGAATTCATTAATATATGGTAATGTCCGTCGCACATGTTTGTTTGGCATCTCTCGGCAGGGATCTTCAGATTATCCTGCAGCCTCCTTATCTCTGTAGTTTGCATACCTGTTCTCCCAAGGCCCAGGTGCCTAAAGGGATTATTCAGGAGTCCCTTGTCTTGCAACCTTCCTAATATTCACAAAGAACCAAGACTTGTTTCTGACCACCTGAAGTGATAACATTCCCTACATGTTACATTTGTTACATTTACAGTTATCACTGCCTCCAGAGATAATTGGTAACTTGGCTATATGTAACAACTGAAGTCTGTTATCCATTCTGGAACCATGAGCTCCTCTATGGTTTCTAGAGAGGGATACGACAGCTGAAAGTTGTATTATGTTAATGGATTTTGACTTATATCTTGATCATTCAGAAAAATTCCTCCTCTTAATCACTCATGCTGTTACATTTTTTTTATTTTCTTCTCCCTTTGCACACTTTTTATTAGGGCTGGTTTTTCCACAAAAAGATGTGAGCAGGGGAATGCCTGTATCAGTCTTTTTTAAGGTAACTCCATGCCCTAGCATCTTCACATAATATAACATTAGCAAACTAAGCCAGGCTGTGACTTAGCAAAGTTCAGAGATAATTCAGGCAGTGAAATCGCAGTGATAGAATGGCAAATGTTTCCTTCTGTACTATAAAGGAAAACATTCTCTTTGAACTCAGCAAGGACTTTGTAGGACAAGAGGATTATTTGAACCAATTTTCTGCACACTCTTCTCAAACGGTTCTGTTTGTTGGAGGAACACTGCACATCCCCTGGATGTAAATTGCAAATTGTTTCCCCCAGTCAGATAAAGGACACATACAAGGTTCTCCTTGTATTTATGTGTCTAGTGGTACTTGAGTCCATGGCAAACACTTAGTCAATAAGAGCAAACATCAATAGCAATAAAAAAGGCTTGTCTTTCCTTTTCCTGCAAAGTCAATGGAATCTGTCCCATGTGATTTACTTGCCCACTTTTGCAGGTAAAATGGTCCCAGAGCTGGAACAGTTCTGTCTGATAGGCACATTTTACAGCTATTTAAATGGCTGCCAATATCATCATCCATCTTCTGCCATCAAAAGTATTGTCTTGTTAATGTTTTCTTGTTTATCACACCTGAATTGTCTATATGTAATGCACATAGGGACTTTGTTGATATCACCTTAATTGCTGTACTTCAGAAACTGCACGGCAATTTAGGTGCCATTAAAACCAGTGTAGCATTGCTACATATTTCTAAGATCAACCAGTAAGGATAAACAATCTTCAAGATCTCCAATGCCCTTTTATGCTTTCCATTTATTCATTACAGAACCAGTTTCTATAAGCTAGCTATATTCACTGTAAGAAAGAATGACTGTCTGGTAACACTATATGATTAACCAAATATCAGATGCAGTTTCCTGGCTTCAAAATTTCAGTTTGACTCTTGAAGAAGAGAAACAGAAGAGGGTGAAGGACAGATAGAGCTATTTAAATTCTGTTTGGTTTGTCAAAAAATATGAAGGGTGTTACTCTGTGCTACAATAGCCTGGCCTTTGTCCCTAATGACCATTATACCTTCACACATTTGAATGTCTCAAAATGAATTCACAAAAGGGAATTTGTTAAGTACAACCTTCCAGAACTAAATGGACTTTGGTAGTACTTGTGTGCCATATCCTAAGCATTAGCAAGCATTTCATCAGGCTTCTGAGTAGTTCCCTACACTAAATTAAAAGCTGTATGTGATGCATTTTGAAAAGAAAGCATCAGAAGGGCCCAAAATGGTACACCAAAAATAGAAAAGGAAGACAATAGGGCCAGTGAAAACAATAAAGCACTAAAAGAGACAGCAAGATAGGAAGAACGGAAGGGGAAAAAAGATATAGGTAGAAGTACTCAAAAATAGCTGTGTAAAAGAAAAGACTTAATACAAGTATGAATATGATGGCTCACAAAGTAACAATGTGATTGAAATGCCAATTATATTAATTGCATTGAATTTTGGATGTGTGTGGAAACACAGGCACAAATTTTGTAGGTGCACATAGCAATAACACCACAGGAAAATTTTGTTCTAAAATACATTTATAAAAATCTGTTGTACTACATTTCATGTTACAACTTTTTAAGTAAGGAGATGAAGGTAAAGCTCTCAATATCTACATTAATCCACCTTTCCTGTTTCATAACAAACAGACCACGTTTGTCACATGCTGTCTGACCCCAATGAAAATTTTTTATTTCCACCATCTTTGCTAATGCAATTGTTCAAGGCTATTCAAAGGGCTGCCTTCCCCTTCTAGAATGCGTGTGAGCATGATTTTTTTAAGATATCCCATGTCATTCATTATACACAGGAATCTGATCCAGTCAGGAGTTTTCTTTGATCTGTGCGACTGTAATGCTTAATTTCCTGCAATGGATGTCAAATTTGTATCTGTTTTGTCCACAGAACTGGAAATAAATTCTGATGTATTTTAAAGAACCTGTCCCAACCACAAAGTAAAATGACTTCACTTAAGCTATTGTGACAGTGATTGTTCAGATCTCACTTTACAGTGGGAAAAATAAAGACAGTAAAATTACTAATACAACATACAGAGAGAATATCAAGTAATGAATAGATTGCAGTAAAGCTTAAAATCAATCAAAAATTAGTTCATTAGCAAACAAAAATACTTCTAAGGGCTGATTGCCTGGTACTGTAAACTCCCTGTATCTGTGAGGAAATTGATTCTCCTTGTCAACACCAATAGATGCTGTGAAAGCTGGAGTGTCCCACAAAGAGATCTGAAGAGTCTCAGAGATCATAACTAAGCCTTGAACTTCAGAGAATGACACATAAGAGCAAGAAGCTCAATCCTAGTAACCACGCTTACAACATTTTACTAGTTAAAGATTATTTTTCACAAAGAAAAGGATTAGAGCTTCTTGTTTAAAGCAAAAGTTGACATTGTGCTTTTTAGTTATATATCCCCAAGGAGAGGGGAACAACTGTACCAGCCAACCGCGCTGCCCAAATCAGCTGACTGTGTTGATGTGGACTGCACCTGCACTCATATATTGTGACAAAATAGAACTCTAGTCCCTGCCTACAGAGGAAAAAGAATTATTCACAAGGCCCTGTCTTATTAATGTGTTTAGGTAAGTCTATGCTTATTCGCTTAAAGCTGTATCAGTACACCAAAATCAGTAGAAATAATGGACCCACACTTCAATACCCTCCAAGATTTGGATTTATCTATCATCTAACCAGAAAATTTTTACAGGTTTTAATTATAAAATAATTTTATTTTTCTAATTGTTAGCATTTTTCATTAGCCTCACCCTTGATATAATTCAATAAAGCAAAGTAAGGAGTAACAATAACAATTAAGAGCTTGCTTCTCAAAAACTGAGTGCAGAATGTATGGTCTGGAGTATATTTATATGTGTATATACTCTTGTCGAGCAAAAAAATTATTAGAAGTGATACAGTATTTAGTGTCAGTGATAACCCTAAAAAGCCGTTCAGTTTGGGAAAATGATATATTTTTGTACAGTCCTCCCAGTCTTGGTTTTATGTCCTGGAGAAAATTGTGTCCAGATAATATGATACCAGTGATATAACAATGATGCTCAGACCAGTAGTGCATTACCTTTAAAACACGTCTGGATACACAGTAGGTCCCAGAAACATACTACGCAATTACATTTATAATTGTAATTACAATTTTACTGACAGTAAGCTGCAACATTTAATAGTCATGTATTACTATTTTTTTGTGTTGGTAGAGATAATCTTCATCATCTTCATGCCAGCTTTGCATGGAAAGTAATTAGTTGCAGTTCTTCCTTGCATATGATCTGTTCTTTAGACTTTACTCACTGTATACTAAAAATGCATAAGCTGGTAGGCATTTTCAAAACACATACACGAAGGGTTCAATCAGAGACTGCATTCTGACACAGTTCAGTGTGTTTTCTTCTACTTTTTCTCTGAACTAGTTCATAGTCTAATAAAAATTGAAATGTCAATACCTTGTATGACATTTACCTTGGTCTAGCAAGGGATCAAGAATAAAATAATAAATCGATTTTCTCACAGTTCAGCCAGACTCTACGGAACCAAGCTCTTTTTTTTTTGATCAAGGCATTTTAGAGAAATTCAGATTTTACTTATTGTTTGCAAGTGTTCTTTCTGGTTTTTGCTATTATCCCCTGGATCAAGAAGCAGTAGCTGCACAGAGATTGGCATTGCAGTATTTCCGGAAGCATCTATACCATATCACCTCTCACATGAGGAAAGGCTGCGAGAGCTGGGACTGTCCAGCCAGAAGAAGAGAAATCTCAGGGAGACCTGATCAATGTCCACAAATACCTGAAGGGAGGTGTCGCATTAAACGGTTTCAAGGAGTCTGATAAGCGATAAGGGGAAAGCCCTCCCATTGAGTCATGAGGTTCAGAGTGAATTCCCTTGCTTTCTAAACTCTTTCTCAGAGAGGAGTCTAGGTTTGGCTGGATCCACTCCTAGTCCCAGACCTGGTCAACAGTTTAAGTCTAAGGGGTTAGATATGTAGCCACTTGTCAGCTTCAACATTTGCCTGCCAGAGCCCTCCCAAGGACTTTCACTGAAACAGTTTCACAAAGTTGAAACAACAGGTAATTTATTCAAGCGACAGGTATCACAGATTCGGGATTGTCCTTGCTAAATGCAGTCTATAAAAAACTGAGCTAAAGTTAATAGTTTAGCACTTTAGTTAACAATGTGTTCCCAGGATTACATCCCAACAAAGTCAGAGGCGCAACTCTTACGAAAAAGGCATCCCTTCTTGGGGGTGAAGAGAGGTTCAGGCCCATCAACCTGTCCGTCAGGTTTTCATTTGCCTCCTTCTCCAAAGAGGGTTTTCAAGTGCCGGTTTTTACACTTTTGAAATCTTTGGCAAAGTGGAAATAAGTCAATTATTATGCATCAATTGGCTCTTGGCATAGCATGTTGTGTGGCCAGAAGCAGCACTCAGCAGTTCGGTATGCCCTTGGGGTGGGGAGATTAGTACCTGCTTAGGTGAGGCCTTCTGTTTTTATCTGAAGCTACCTCTGGCTGTGGACATTTCACCACACCCCAGGGGTCACTTAGTTTACAGTGGTGGGCCATCACTCCTTATTTCTGTCTCCCCTTACCTCTGTCTGATAAGACAAGCAAAGCTCATTGTTCAAGTCAACTCACGAGTCCTAGCAAGTCTTCCTCTTGCGTTGACAAGGTCCAGCAAGGCCATCAATCCACAGGAGAGTGTGAAGAGAATGGATCCAGGATCTTTTCAGTGGTGCTCAGTGACAAGACTGAAACACAGGAGGTTCTCTTCGAACATCAGAAAACACTTTTTCACTGTGAGAGTGACTGAACACTGGCACGGATTGTCCAGGGAGGTTGGGAGACTCCCATCTTGAAGATATTCAAAAGTCATCTGGACTTGGTCTTGGACAACCAGCTATAGGTGATCCCTCTTGAGCACAGTGGTTGGACCAGATGACCTCTGGAGGTGCCTTCCCACCTCAGTCACTGCTATGATTCTGTGGTTCTGTGAAATTCGTCAAGATGGACTGTTTTTCATAAGAGAATGAAACCAACACAACAAACTTGAGGTGCTTCACAGAATCTTTACCTATAGACCTAAATGTCCGTGTTTGTGTGTGTGAGAGGAAATAAAAGGAAAAAGAAAAGAAGAAAAAATAATCACTCTGGTTTTTAAGCCACAGTGGAAAAAACTCGTAATAAAACAAAATAGCAACCCCAGCAACTAGAATAATATAATGTTTAACAAATATTATAACTTCTTTTTAAGCATTCAAATTCTTTTTTATTGGCTATTAGTAATAAAAAGACATCAGCTGATACTAGGAATGACATTTCATGACCTTCAAGGACAAAATAAATTTGTACTTACAGAAGAATGAATAGCAATAGAAAAAAAATCAAAGCACTGATTGTCTACTCTTCAGTGGTTCAAGTTCACAGAATCACAGAATGGTAGGGGTTGAAAGGAGCCTCCAGGGATCATCTATTCCAATCCTCCTGTCAAAGTAGGGTCACCTACAGCAGGCTGCACAGAAGCATGTCCAGGTTGGGTTTGAATATATCCGGAGAAGAAGATTCCACACCACCTCTGGGCAGCCTGTTCCAGTGCTCCATCACCCTCAAAGTAAAGAAGCTCTTTGTCATGCTTCAGTTTGTGCCCGTTGTCCCTTGTCCTGTCATTGGGCACCACTCAAAAAAGAGTCTGGCCCCATCCTCTTGACACCCACCCTTCAGATATTTATAAGTATTTATAAGATACCCTCGCAGCCTTCTCTTCCTCAGGCTGAACAAGCCCAGCTCCCTCAGCCTTTCCTTATAGGAGAGATGCTCCAGTCCCCTCACCATCCTTGTAGCCCTCCACTGGACTCTCTCCAGTAGTTCCTCAACTTTCTTGAAGTGGGGAGCCCAGAACTGCACACGCTATTCCAGATGGGGCCTCACCAGGGCAGAGTAGAGGGGGAGGAGAACCCCTCAACCTGCTGGCCACACTCTTCTTGATGCACCCCAGGATGCCATTGGCCTTCTTGGCAACAAGGGCACACTGCTGGCTCATGGTTAACCTGTCATCCACTAGCACTCCCAGGTCCCTCTCCACAGAGCTGCTGTCCAGCAGGTCAGCCCCTAGCCCTGTACTGGTGCATGGGGTTGTTCCTCCCCAGGTGCAGGACCCTGCACTTGCCCTTGCTGAACTTCATGAGGTTCCTCTCTGCCCAACTTTCCAGCCTGTCCAGGTCACGCTGAATGGCAGCACAGCCTTACGGTGCGTCTACCACTCCTCCCAGTTTTATGTCCTCAGCAAACTTGCTTAGGGTACACTCTGTCCTTTCATCCAGGTCATTGATGAAGAAGCTGAACAAGACTGGGCCAAGGACTGACCCCTGGGGGATACCACTTGTTACCAGCCTCCAACTAGACTCAGCGCTGCTGATGACAACAGTCTGAGCTCTGCCATTCAGCCAGTTCTCAATCCACCTCACTGTCCACTCATCCAGCCCACACTTCCTGAGCTTCCCTAAGAGGATGTTATGGGAGACAGTGTCAAAAACCTTGCTGAAGTCAAGGCAGACAACATCTACTGCTGTCCCCCCATCTACCCAGCTGGTCATGCCATCGAGTTCCAGAAATGTTCTAGACGTTCTCATTGAAACTGCATTAAACACTTCAAGCATCTGAAAGACTTTATTCTTTTTTTTTTTAATTATCAGGATGCTAATTAATTATCATAGCATCCTACTAATGATGGAGGATATGTCCTGCAATTATCCATATCCCTTTGTTAACAATTCCTAGGAAGTGCTATATTTCAAGAATTCTAATGACCAGTGAGATAAAGTACTTCTTTAGAATTATTTAATTTACTTACTTAAATTGAATCTGTGTAAGTCCCCAGAAAGGCAACGTGCCTAACTGGAAGCTTATAGCTGCAAGATGACACTGGGCACACTATCTAGCTACACTGAACAGCATCTCTTCCTGCTCAGTACACATCTGGAGAACTTATTCTACGCGTTAGGGCAAACTAAGCATGTAAGCGTGGTTTTAGAGGGTCTCCCGTGGGCCAAAGTTGATAAATAGTGAACTGCTTTACCTTATAGTATTTCATTCCTGATCTGTGCTGTCTATAAGCCTCTCCTGGTAAATGTGGAGCTTTTACATTCCCTAGGCAATCTGTCTGTTACTAAACCCCCCTCCGAACTCACATTTTTCTTGACAAAACGCAAGAAAATCTGAGTAAAAGCACATATTCCCACCTCAGTCAGGTAAGACTACAAAACACTTTAGCAGGTCCACTGAAGTTTCCAAGATATTCCATTTTTAAAACCGTTTAGGAGGTTTGGATTTGGGGGAGGGTGGGGAAAGTAGTGGAACCAGCAAGCAGTAAATAGCAGCTTTTAGATGTGTATCGGCGTTGCAGAAGTATATGGCTGCAAGGCTGTGGTGTGTATTAGATTATTCTATGAATAAAAATTAAATACCTTAAAGATATATTTGCAATAGAGCACTCTACTAAATCATGTTTAATTTTGTTAATATCTGTAGTCACTGCTGTAGTAGAGTGCATTTTTCTTATTACTCAGTGGTTGCATTTTCTACTCTTTCTCCTATTCTAATCCAATATATCTTGCTATAGATAGGGTAAAGGAGCTAACAGTCTCCAGCCTGAAATCAGAGCAGATTTTCAAATGAGCTGTATGCTCACGTAGCTTTGAAAATTGGAAAGCGAGGAGTTACTGTCAGTATGCAGTGACCTCTAGTGATCAGCTCAGTGAAATGGTAGAAATAGTACACCGCTTCTTCACACTCGATGTGTCTCGACATTCAGCAAAAGAGAGAGAGAGAGAGAAGAAAAAATTATGGTGGCAACGATGATTTACAAGAGTCGACAATTTTACTTTTAGACACTACTTTATTCCATTCTAAAACATGTGTAGAAAAAAAAGCAGATAAAGACAGAGAAATTAGTGAGCTTAGACTGTGGACCAGAAAACAGTAATGACAAAACACCTCTGGTAACATCAGCCTGTAGTGTCAAACCTCTACTTTTCCCATCCTTCAAGAAGCATTAATACAAGAAGCAAGCACTGAAAACGTAAAACCTAATGCTTATTGGTACCAGTTTTTAATGCTATATAACTATATATTAGTACAAACTGTCTATAGTTAACCAAAGCCTGCCAAAATATTGTTTTCTTATGTTCTAATAATCATTCTTCTTGACGAATCTGATTAACAGCCACAATAGATGATAGAAACATTCTCCATTCTCATGTTTATTATAAGAGAATGATTTTTACTAAGAAGTAATACATAGGACATGCTATTACAGGGGAAAGTTAGTAGGAAAAAGCTTCACACACTGATCTGATTCAGCAGGGCAAGGCTGCTTTCAGGGAGGGATAGGCGAGGCAAGGGCAAAGCACTTGCTGGCTGCAGCCAGGCAGCTGGTCAGGGCATTGCCTGGGTTTTGTGGTTCCTCACAAGCACTTTGTTGGCCTTACTTTGTTGTGCAGGAGAGGAAACAGATTCAGTCATAGCTCTAGATCATTACTCGAATTAATGAGACAGCCCTGTGACATAGAAGGGCATAAATACACAAAAGGGCCATTTATTTCAAACTGATACATCCATTCAAACAAAATTGTGGTAAGACTCCACTCACAGGGCAGCTGCAGACTCTCTGACTGGAAAGAATGAGTTGTACTCAGGACATATCACATCTTCAGCTGTGGAAGGACCTCTTGAAATCAGTCTCAGTTCGGGACTTCTTTAAACAAGATCAAGCAAAAAAGACATGACCATTCCAGTTTTCAAGAATCTCACACCAACTATGCTCTTCCTTTTACTCTGGTGAGGGGAGCTTACTTCTGGTCCAGCTGTACGTAGATCTGCTTTGTTCAGTGACATCAGTGATGAACTCTGAAGGGATACAGCTCCAATAACCACACTGCCCGTCTGCTTTGATGCTGACATGAGCAAAACAGCAAACAAATGGAAAATATACTCAGGTTTTCAAAGGGAGTCAGATCATAGAATCATGGAATCATAGAAGGTTTTGGGTTGGAAGGGACCCCTAGAGGTCATCTAGTCCAAACCCCCCCGCAGCGAGCAGGGACACCACTAACTAGATCAGGTTGCTCAGAGCCCTGTCCAACCTGGTCTTGAATGTTTCCAGGGATGGGGCCCCCACTACGTCTCTGGGCAACCCGTTCCAGTGTTTCACCACCCTCGTTGTAAAGAATTTCTTCCTTATATCCAGCCTAAACCTACCCTGTTTTAGTTTAAAACCATTACCCCTCGTCCCGTCACTGTTGTCTCTACTAAAAAGATTGTCCTCATCTTTCCTATAGGCTCCCTTTAAGTACTGAAAGGCTGCAATCAGGTCTCCCCGCAGCCTTCCCTTCTCCAGGCTGAACAAGCCCAACTCTCTCAGCCTGTCCTCACAGGAGAGGTGCTCCAGCCCTCGGATCATTTTTGTAGCCCTCCTTTGGACCCGCTCCAACAGTTCCA
>Ga0065711_1051953_pt1 | contig 10164 bp, 3 predicted proteins | sample Hoacrofraction12_FD_59098 | JGI IMG/M metagenome (GOLD analysis project Ga0065711, IMG submission 59098) | Hoatzin crop microbial communities from Cojedes, Venezuela - Epithelial fraction 12 v2 (version 2) | ecosystem: Host-associated > Birds > Digestive system > Esophagus > Crop | place...
AGGAAGAAATTCTTCCCCAGGAGGGTGGTGAAACACTGGCCCAGGTTGCCCAGAGAAGCTGTGGCTGCCCCCTCCCTGGCAGGGTTCAAGGCCAGGTTGGATGGAGCTCTGAGCAGCCTGGTGGAAGGGGTCCCTGCTCGTGGCAGAGGGGGTGGAACCAGATGATCTTTAAGGTCCCTTCCAACCCAAACCATTCTATGATTTTATGATCTTTAGAGAAGCACTGAATACATCAGCAAGACTTGAGAAGACAGCAAGAGGCTAAGCAGAGCTGTGACATTCATTCCTCCATCCCCACCCAGAGTCTTGTTTCCACTGGATCATAGAGGCACTATTTCCCTTACTTTTGTTTTTTATTTGTTTGTTAGCAAGAACATCCTCATGAATTAACATATTTGGATGAGAAAGGCAAAGGCACTGTAACAATATGCTATGAAGTTGCTCTCCTTAAATTCTACTGCACATTTAGTTTGACACTTTTCCTTGCTTAACAAGGAGCTATTCTTCAGCTGTTAAAATAATGCACCAAGCACTAGGGAGCCAGTTTAAGACTTGGAAGGGCACTTTCAATAGCTATGCAAGAGGTCCCAAACGCACTTACTAGTGAGAAGTACCAAGATCTGCTTAAATAGACCTGTCATGAAATGAAATGCTCGAGAGCCATGGGAGCAGAGAGGAGCATCACAGAGAACTTGGAAAGAAGATTCTTCCTCTCCGAGCAACCTTAACCTCAGTACTCCCAAGAGCAGGGACTAGTCTGTAACCAAAAACTAGTCACCCCAAAGGTCTGAATCAAAGCCAGGAACTGGGGATACCCAAAGAGATCCCATTTTCTCCCAACAGGCTGTTCTCCACTGCAATAATGAGAAGCCATTGAAATCCATTATCTTTCACATTAACACTACACCCCCAGAAAAAGATGATCCCTCACCACTGACAATGCAAATCGTGCGTCTAATGCTGTCGGACAGATGGAAACGTGACTTTGAGACAAGTAACATGGCTGATTTTCTGGATGGGACACTGAGCCATAACTCACTCATCTGGGTTTCATTCTTGACTTTGACCCCTGGCTACTCTCCCATCAAGTCTTCCTCCCTTCACTTCTTAAAAAGAAAAAACCAAAAGATATTTCATTTCTTCTACTCTCTCTCCTCTATTTAGAGTGACAAATCTTTGTGAAAAAGTCATTGTTAACTACAGAGCTCATGCATCATGGTGCTGTTTTCTTGTCTGGAGTCCACAGAAACTACACGAAGGCAAAAGATGTCAGAGAAAGGAAAGCCAAGGGCAAACTTCTGTATTGAGCCAGGTAGCACCATCTTCCTCTTAGCAGCAGGGCTGGTTACCCAGCTACTAGAAAAAGCTGCTCTGGAAAGAGACAAGAGTTAGCAACAGAGCTAGCGTAAGATAACAGTATCTCCTTTACTCAAAAGAAGATATATTTGCACCGCTAAACTATTTAGGTCTAATTACAGTATTGGGTTCTTTGACAGCACTCTCACCATGCTAAATTAGCTTATTACACTATGGCCGATACTTGAATGCTTGGCAAAGTGTCCCACATTTTCATTTCTGTACTGAGCTGATCTGTGCAGAGACTTGCAATTCCCACAAGAGTCACTCATCCAGCACTGCACACAGTTAAAGTATTCACCAGCCACTTAACCAGCCATCCAAACTGACGCTTATGTGAAGGGTGGGTGAGACACTCTTGCCATAGGAACAATAATTTCAGTGTTTGCCAAGATTTTGTTTACCTTTAAAAATCCAGCCCAAATTGCTCTAACCTGATCTTGTTGAAAGACATGGTAGTTTTGACATTTGCTTTTGTTTTAGAAAGAACTGGACCCGTCTTTATCGCCCAAGGAAAATACCACAATAGCTGCCTTGGCAGATTATAACATTGGTAGTCCTGAACTTTGAAAATCAGAGAGAAAAATGTCTGAGACTGCAAGCTCAAAGACAACCAGATATCGCCAGATGCCATGCTGGCCTAAAAATAATCAAGTGGTCTTGAAACAGATCTGTTCCTTCCAAGATCTTATTATGGCTTCTCATTATATCCAAAGGAGGGAGAGCATGAATGATTTAACTAGAGAATGATGGACAGTCACTGTTAATGAACATTAAGGAAGAAATTAGTTAAATTTCTCAATGATTTTTCTCTCAAGACTGCACAATACCGTGGGGTCCTCCCAGCTTTAAAGAAACATTTTAAGACTAAATGTGGCCAGTTTGGCCTAACTGATCATTTGCAGCAGGATTCAACTGTGCAGGAGGTCTATGAGGCCACCACAGCACTGGGTAAGAGATAAGGATGCCTCTCAGGAAGAGTTTCTAGCTCTGCTCTGTGTACAGGCCTTAGGAAATCAAATGGCAAAACAACAAGGAACATTATCCCATGCCTAGAAGGAAGGCTTAGACTACAGCTTCTCAGGAAGATCAGGCATCTCAAACTGCAAAAGGAGACTTATTTGCCTCTCTGCTTGCCATAGGAGAAGTACCTGCCAGTCCAGAACCCTTTGCACAACACCCAGCACCAGTGAAGTCACACGTTCTCTGCACTATTCCTCCTCAAGCCTGAGCAGCTAGTGAAGAAGCAATCACCATCACCCCTTCCAGGATCTGGCTACTCAGGGAAGTACCCGATGTCCTTCTAGACCACGCAGACTTCCTGTAGTCTAAGCCTGAAGACGAAAGTCACAGGAGACAGGAATAAAAGACAGCCAAGCTTTGCCTGGAAGAGCTTCATACCTGATAGGGATCATCCCTATCATGATGAGTGGGAAGATCATCTTCATGTAGGGCAACGGTGACATGCCGAAACCACAAAGGATGAGGAGCTGCAGGACCTGCAAGCCTGTGAAATAGTGGATCTTCCTCTGGGGCACTCTGCGGATGTAATGTGTCGGAGGATAAGCGGTCTGGGAAGAGAAGAATTACACATTAGAGGCAGTGACCTGGACTTGTGACTGCAAAACACGGCATGGGCTTTTCAACACCAGAGTTTTAAGGAAATCGTCAGTTTACACACAGCGTGCGTCACCATCAGAGTCCTTAACAGGTACAGCAGCTGAACGCAGGATTTGTAGGGTTAAAGAAAGTGCCTTAAACCACAGCACTGGCAGCAACACACAGAAGATGACTGGGCACTAGAAACCTGGGAAAGAAAAGACACGCCACACAGCTAGGATTGCCTTTGGGAGCATCTGCAGTGCAATAAAATATCTTGATAAGTACAGTAATGAGATTCCCCCGAGGAGGATTATCAGGGCTTTGCAGCAACACTCAAAGAGCCTGTGGGGGTGTGCAGGGGGGTGATGGTGAGCAGATGCATTCAGGTGTTGTTACTGCTGGATGGTTTCTCCACCTGAAACTCAGCTCCTTGTTTTGTCCTCTGCTGATCAGACTCCATGCTTGCCCCTGGTGGTCCCATTTCTTGGCTGAACCCCGGCAGGGCAAGACCAGGAGATGAAACTGGGGAGGTGTGGGAAGAGACTGTACTCAGACTGCAGTGAGTTTCTCAACTCAAACGATTCATTTTCAAAAAAGAAGAGAGAAAAAAGTGACATTAATAGGCTAAATATCACTCATGGTTTCTTTTGACAGTTCCTCGCTCATGTCTGAGCACAGGCTTTGACTCACTGTCTATACATCAATGAAGAGTATGAGCGACTGTCTGCTGGCACCAATACAGACTCAATGGATTTCAGATTGTGCCATGACTCATTAAAAAGCTTCCAGAAAAGGGAGATCTCCATATTTGAGAACGCTTCTTAATTTTCCAAACCAAAGCTTGGAAAATTCCACACATAATTTGTACTAAAGCTAGAAGTAATATTCCACATACATCAGTAACTATTTGATCCTCATTCAAAAATTGACATGACAAATGTAATCTTTACCCGGATTTCACAGTTTTAATCTCTGGGATGTAATATTAGAGATCAAAATAGATTAGCAGAGATGCAGAGACAAACGTTGGGCTTATTAAGCCCTTGACCCTCGTTACATAAGAGAAGGTGAGCTGGAGACTCGTTATTGCTCCCAGGTACCACCTACACTGCAAGCAAACACCTTCTTAGCACTCGTAGCAGAGATGGCTTGAAAACAGATCTTCCAGATTTGTTTTCATCCCACATCAGAAGATTTTCAATAATGCAGGCAATTTCACTTTGAGTTTAAAATCCTGTCCCATGGTATTTCGCGTAATTCAAAATGAAAGTGTAAAATATAGCAAAAAATTACCTGTTCTGAAGCTTTGTTGGGGATATCAAAGGTCACCATTTACTGACATTATGCATGCGCTTTCTAATTTTTTTTATGTTAGAAATGCACGTACTCTGCAGCTGACAGACATCACAGTGGGTTTTTAAAAAACTTACAAGCACCCTACATTCAGTAAGCAACAGTTGGTGCAATTCTTTTTTTTGACAAAGGCATTGTTTGATTGTATTTTTTGTTTGCACTCTACACAGTTTAGGGGGCATCTTCACTTGTAGCAGCTACGCTGGCTCCATCCACGCACTTGTCTTTTTTTTTTCCTCTGGAGAGCTGGTCTCTAGAACAACACTTAGCACACTGAAAAGAGCAGGATTATATCCGAGACATTGCTCTGAACAAGAAAGCTAAAACGCTTTTATGGCAGGGAAATGCAGAAAGCAATTTATGCAGAATTTGAAAGACAGATGAGATACAGTGCAATTCTGCGAACAATTCAGCTACCACCTTTTTTTAACCCAAGAATAATCCTGCCACTTTTGTTGTTTGACACCGCATTATTCTCCCACTCATTCGTCCACCTTAATGGAAAAGCCTTCTCTTGCTCACATCTCAGTAGCAGACAGGCTAAACTAGGGACCATCGAGTTTCCCTCCCTCTTTGCAGAAAAATGCCAAAGGGATGCACAAAGTGGTGGGTGAAGCTGGAAATCAGCCTCCTGAGAACGTGAGTATTGGAGGTGACTCCATTCCCAACACCAGCGGCTTTCCACGTTAGCTCCCGGCACAGTTTGGCACCAAGGTTGTAAGCACAATTTCCTTCTGCGTTCCACCAGACTCCCGCCCCGGTCTGCATACCTGTTCTTTGAGCAGGAGAGCCACCCTTTCAAAGAGCTGGTTCCCATCAATGGAGGTCAATGCGATGTAGAGGAAGAGGCCATAGAGGACCGGCTTTGGGATCCACTGGAGAGGGAAAGGGAGGAGCAGCAGCGAGAGGCCAACCAAGAAGTTTGCCACTAGACTTGTCAGCCGGGTCTCCTTCACACTTACAATCCTGAAAGCAAGAAAACAGGGATTAGGGTAGTAGGGTAATATCCCAGTATCCCTCTATGATTATTGCTGGGACTCACTACTCTGCGTAGGTGCAGGACACGTGCCGCTCGGGAAAGGGAAACTCATCTCCACTGCACTGAGATCAGCACTTCTGGCCGCGTGCTGACACCGAGAAGGCAGAGCTCGGCTGGATCCAGGCCAGGCACTTAATCCACAACTCAAACAGAGGAGCTGGAAAAATGCCAAATTCCCCTTCTGCAAAGCTCCACAGATCCTATCCTGAACTAAATTGCCCTCTAAACTAATTTTGTTTAGCACATTGCAAAAGAAAAAAAAAAAAAACAAACCAAGCAGGCAAGAATCCTCTTTCTGGGCAGTAATCCTTTCCTTGATTTACCCAGTGCATATGCAATTGGCTTTTATCCAAAAGAAAACTCATTGACTTCTACAGGAACTAATGAACCTCTTGTAAAAAAAAGGTCTGCGTTTTCTTGACTGCGAGTCAGCATTTTTGATGTATATGAGGATCTCCTTGTTTACATGGAAGTGAAAGCTGAGAACACTATACAGGGAGCTAGAAATTTAATTCTGCTGTGGATAATAGCTCTTACACAGAAAATTGCCTATTACCATGCAAAACATGTAATTAATTAATGCAAATTTTCCAGAGCTGACAGACCACAGATTGATTTTTGTTTTTATGGGAGAAAAAAAGACTGACAGGAAAGCACACAGCAACTTTCAGAGCCGGTTTGCAGGATTGAGGGGAGGTTGCTTTGTTTTCCCTTCAACTAAACCTGTGAGCACCTCCTAGTCTGAAGGCAAAAGTTACCAGAAACAATAGGAAAGAAATGCCTCACCTTTCAAGACTATTTATAAACAGAGAAAAGGGGGATTCTTAACGTAACTTTTTTTGAGAAGTTAAATCTACCAATTCAGTGGATAAGCTAGTGAGTCAGTTCCCCTATTATCAGGAGAAATTCTTGTCCATAGGCTGTTCTGTTGTCATCTAGTGGCCTCATTCCCTGGATGCGAGACCTCATATTCCAAATTAACCCTGTACACAAAATACTCTGAGGATTAACACAAGAGTCAGCCATGAGATCTATCAAAACACTTTTCCCTCTTTTACATATGCACTGCTAAGACTTTGTAATCTCTTCTGTCCTGAAGAAGATTGCTTCCCAGTGAATTCTTTCGATATTAAGTTTTTTAAAATCTTGCTTAATAAGCAAGGTCAGGTTGAACGTCAAATCTGTTTACACATTCAAGAGCTGTGAGGATGAAGGAGCCTTCCATGCCTGTATTTAGAGAGAGGGAAAGGGTAACAGCCTAAGGATTTGCATAACGTGGCAGAACTCACATGAGCGGTCATGAGACCCAAAGAACAACAGATACCACAAACAGTACACAAAGTCCTGAGGACAACACTTGAATTCCTTGGTGAATAATGGGGCAGGTCGTACGTATTATCCAGAACCACCAGAGAGTATGCATGGAAGAGACAAAGGAGGCATTAACCTCTTAGTAACCTCCCCTCCTCTGGCTAGGTCTAAACAGCAGAAACTACAGCTTTCCTCCTTCCAAACAGATTTTGTACAGATCCTCTTGCAAGTCTCCTATGTCAGGAGGTCCCTGCCAATGCCTAGAGAAGCCAATGGAGAGTAGAGCACTGCTTTCCACTGTTACCTGCAGACTGCTCTTGCCAGCTCTGGAAGAAGTGGGACATCACCTAGGTGGATACACTTTGGCAGGTTCTTCACTGTCTGTGGGTCTGGTTCACCACAGAACAGAAGTCTCGGACACAACAGAGCCAAGCAGCTTGAAGTGCAGGTCTAGTTCAGAGTAATTCGATAAACCAGTAAGGAGTGGTCAGACCACTTCGAGCCTCTCGAGTGGCCCAGTAAAGCCGAGCAAAAGGATGCGTTAACTGATTTAGCCGCATCCAGGTACAGCAAGAGCTCCCCTGGCTTCAGCATTGGGCAAGCTACAGCAGATGCGCTTCTGCTGTTTCAAAGATCTAACCCACTGCTGGGGATACTCGTGACCTGCAAGCATCGGTCGGAGCACACACAAGTCTGCTAGGCTCCTTGCAAGTAAGGTCATGCAAACCAAAGAGCTCAGGATCAAGATGAGATACGAAGCCACCACTTTCCAATCAGATGCAAGTCTGCAAGTGCAAGAACAGCTCAGAGTAGCAGTTCTTTGGTAATGGAATTTTGAAATTCATGAAAATTTCTGCCTGCCATCTCTTGAGGATGCGGCAATCACAGCAGAGTGTTTGATCACATGCAAGGTGTGCTGCAACTACTACTGTCAGCTCCTGCTAATGCCACTTAAAGTAGTTCAGAATTTCTTATCAGAACATTGTTAAAATTGTTCGTAATTGACCGAACTTAGTATCTTCAAAGCTGAAGTTCTCAGCCTCTTATTGGTTTTCTGCCAATTCTAGCACCTTTCTTCTTTCCAGGGTAAGGACATCAAGAACAGTCACATTAAGTCAATGGAAGAAATCCAGTAATTTGCGTGTGTTCAAAATCTGGTTTGCCCCTTGAGGAAACAGCTCCAGAAAGCCTCTACTGCAATGGAAATGAAATAATTAACGTAGATTAAAGAGCATAATCCAGGCTCATTTTCCCAGAATCCTTTAAATACAGCTAGCACAGGATTAGCCATTCCCTGCCTCCTCCGTACGAGTAATGAGAGCCTATTTGCAGATTGCCACATAAAACTCAAGTGGTTACTCTACAGGGGAGAAGAAAATTTTGCTTTCATTGTGACAGATCTTTATTCTTGTTTATATCATCATCCTCACTGAGAGCTTTGATTTTTGTCGAGGAAAGGAGTCTGCCAAGGGAGCCAGCACTGAAAGAACTCCTGATTTTCTAATTGAGCTTCAGTACATTTCTTTTTCAGCAGAGCTGGCTAAGAGGAGAAAAAAAAAAGAAAAAAGACAACATTGCTCAGAGCCTCCTGTTTATAGCTCAAAGCTTTGCAGAGAACAAAAAGCTTCAGTCTCAAAGGGAGTTCAGATAACTAGGAAATCCTCGTTCCCTTCTTCGCTCCCAATATCCAGTTCACAGCACTCTTTTACCTGCTGATTTGACTCCAGGAGAGGAGAGGAAGAGCTGTGCCACGAGGGAACACGCTTAGTGAGATCAGGGCATCCCTCAAGGCCTTTTTAGGGTAATCACTGGAGCCATATCTAGGTTAGCGAGGCCGCAGAGGGCTCTCCCATGCTCTTTTAGGGCAGCTGGGTGAAGGATCAGGGGACAGGGGCAGAAGGTAGCCATTAATTCAGGCAGGGAACTGGACTTTGTCAAGGAGAAGCCAGAGGGTAGAATAAAGACAGCAGGTAGCAAAACAGGAAAAAAGCCACCAGGTATTAAAATTGACAACAGAAGACAGAGGAGGAAGGCTTGGCACATGTGTTTCAACATGTAACTTCTGCATCTCACAAAGAAAGGGAAAGCAGAGGTATCCCAGAGCAGATCATTGAAATCAGGAGCAAAGGCACGGATTAAAAACCCTACAGAAATCAAATTACAAAGTTGCTTTTTTTTTTGAAATAGGGTTCAGCAAGACAGATGTAGTTGTGGGAACAACCAATACCAACGCGTACTAACAGGAATACGAGCCCAAGGGACCGACTTAATCTGTAAAAGTGTTGCAGGGAGAGGCAGGACTTTGCATTTTCCAGATGTGGAAGGTGAAATCTGTCCATTGCTAACCCAAAGAGCAACTGTGCCAGGTTGGGATGGGCCACAGCTGGCACCGAGAACAGTGTGAGGGTGAGAGGGGAAATTAAAAGACAGACTCACTCCATCCCCCAAAATAAACAGCTGCTTCACCTCACTTTTGATAAGTAGCAACTCTGAAAATGGAAACCAAGACAGGATAATTAAAACTAACGGCATGTGAGTGGAAATTACCACTTCTGAGGTAAAAGCGCTCAACTGTAACATACTGAGATCAAACAGACCAGATAATCTCTATTCTGGAACAAGTTTCATGAGAAATTAGGTTTTCAATTTTTTTTTTCCCCAACAGTACTCTGATAAGAGTGCGTTTGACAATTCGGAACAGCAAAAAAAGCTGGTCTTAAATAGACAGCGATGACCCGGGCATGGCTTCACAGTTGCTTTAGCTTAAAACCAAGAGAATTTAATCAGCATCACGCCTTCCCAAAACGTGGTGGAAGAGGCTATGGGAGCTCTGAAATAATGCCACATTTTTCCTATCCTTTGTAATAACCACCAGACAGGTTTCAGGCAATGAATCAGACTGGATTTTTTCTGGTGAAGACATCTGGAAAGACCTGGCCAAAGCATCTCCTCAGCTTTCCATAAGGATAAACCTAAAAAAGGCCTCGGCTAATTTCTCCAGAGGATGATTTGCACCAGAGTGAGGTGAATCCCTGCAGGCTGCTGCCAGCCACTGATGAGAGCATAAATTTGTGTCCATCCTGAAAAAAGTGCTTTGGTGAAGGGGCATGAAGTGGGGTCGCAGTCCATGATGGCTGAGGCAGCTTCATTTGGTGCATTTCCCCTCCACCTTTATATCTGTCTTCAAGAAGACAGCTAACTCCCCAACCACGTAACCCACTGTACCCAAAGGATTAGGAAACCACAAACGAAACCAAAGAGATCCAAGATAGTGCTGCGGTTTAATCTGGCCAGATAGCAGGTCTGGGGAGGGGACTGTGCCCCTCTGCCCCGCTCTGCTGAGACCCCCCGGGAGTCCTGCATCCAGCTCTGGAGCCCTCACCACAGGACAGAGCTGGAGCTGTGGGAGCGGGGCCAGAGGAGGCCCCAGCAATGATGCGAGGGCTGGAACCCCTCTGCTGGGAGGAAAGGCTGGGAGAGCTGGGGCTGCTCGGCCTGGGGAG
>Ga0065711_1051955_pt1 | contig 10164 bp, 2 predicted proteins | sample Hoacrofraction12_FD_59098 | JGI IMG/M metagenome (GOLD analysis project Ga0065711, IMG submission 59098) | Hoatzin crop microbial communities from Cojedes, Venezuela - Epithelial fraction 12 v2 (version 2) | ecosystem: Host-associated > Birds > Digestive system > Esophagus > Crop | place...
TCCTTTCCTTTCCTTTCCTTTCCTTTCCTTTCCTTTCCTTTCCTTTCCTTTCCTTTCCTTTCCTTTCCTTTCCTTTCCTTTCCTTTCCTTTCCTTTCCTTTCCTCTCCTTTCCTCTCCTTTCCTCGCCTCTCCTCGCCTCTCCTCGCCTCTCCTCGCCTCGCCTTGCCTTGCCTTGCCTTGCCTTGCCTCCTTCACTTCCTCTTCCATCTCATTCCTTGTTGCAACCCACAGAAAAGAATTTCTAATTGGAAAATCCTTCAGACTGCAGGATCCTGAATCAGCCCAGATCACTACATATTGTCCACAGACCTCTTGATCCCAAGGGAATGGCCAGTACAGTAAGGAGATGCTGTGTGTGACTCAAGGTGACCAAATTAAGCCCTCTGCATGAATAGTGGTTCAGGTGCTGATGCATCACTTCTTTTCTGTAGTGAGAAATTGGATGAGAAGGTTCACATGAGCTCATTTGGTCTTTATGGTCTTGAACCAGCTTCCATTGGAGTCAATAGCAATCTTTCCATTGACTTTAATAAGAGCTAGATTGGATCCTAAATTAGTACCTTCATCCTCCAAATTGTTTTGCAGTGCCTATCCCCATCCATAATTAACATAAACTGGCTCCGATAGTCATCAAGAGGAAAATTATACCAAAATGTCCTCGGTAGGTTTATTCCTGCTCTCGCTGAAGATGATAGGAGTCTTGCAATTAACTTCAAACAGGACTGGTTGTCTGTGTATCGTGATTAGAAAATATCTTGATATATGTTTAAGGGAGAGATCAGTCTGAGCAACTTCTTAATTGCATGTCAGGACTAAAAGTGTTGGCTGTGACCAAAGACGGCCACATTGGAAAATCAGGCAGTATTAAGAAGCACGATTTGACTTTGTGGCTACATAAATCAGTATTTCAGTTTCTCATTTGGTATTCACTGAAACGAAAACATAATCTGAGTTAATTGCTCTTCCCCAAGGTGCCTTGTTGCACAATGTTTTATAAAATTAAAGCCTGTTAAGTACACACGAAGAAACATACTTTAGATGCAGAACATAAAATACTAGCACCTCTAATTCTGCTGTCATATATGGTTGATTAACCTGGTACAACAGAAGCCTTGGGGAGAGTTTCTGTGCAGTTAGAAAACGTATTTCCACTTAAGGGAATTTAGACAACAAAGGGATCTCACAAATCGCATTGTTGGAGGCTACACTGATATTCAGGGCATCTGAGCTGTCTCACAAAGCCGTGGAAGACCAGGGGATAAAATGCAACCTTCATCCCACTTATGGATAGTTATCTGTCACCCCAGTGCTTTCCACAGCAATTGACAAACTATTAATCAAGCCCTCTATCCCTCGCTCAGGCAATGTTCCTGCTGGCTTCACCGGGAATTTCACCTGGGCTAGGAGTGAGTGTGGGACAGCAGGGGCAGAGGGGGACATGCTTTCTCCGATAACTGCAGATAGCAGTGGGAAGGCTGCCATGGTCCTGGGTGGGGATGCGACAACTCACCCCCCTCTGAGAAAAACAAGACTCAAAGGTTTGAATTTCTTGACCCCTTCAAAAGCACAGTCATAGCACAGCCGGAGAAGAGCCACAGGAGACTGAGGAGGCTGAGCTGGAGAGCAGCACGGAGAGGACGTGGGGGTCTAAGAGTAACAGAAGAAATGCTGTATGGAGACCTCCCCATACCCAGCTGCTCTGGACTCTGCTTGTCGCTTGCAGATACCTCCCCAGGGCAGGTGAGGAGCTCTGGAGGGCAGATGGAGAACACTGGCAGCTGTCTGACGGACCAGAAGCTGCACGGGAGCATGTGGGAAGATCAGGAAGGCTTATCAGATAGTTTGCAGCAGCGAAACTGCCTAGTAAGGCAGAGTGTGGGAGAAGGGGGTATCCGGGTGAAGACTAAGCTGGGAGCTTGCCAGGTGTGCGTGGTTTGAGTCAGGATGAATTGAATCTTCTCCCAGGATGAAAGTGAGCCTGTATCTTATAACAAATCCAGCTGGTGTTTCAGGTTGCTACCTGCTTCTGCTCCTGACCTGCCATGTGTCTCAGCTGCCCTCACGGCTGGCCCAGTAGCCCATACCTCACTCTGAACAGGACTAAACCCTCAAGGGGAAGAGACAGAGGTGAGATATATAGGATAGGCTCCCTGGATGGTTATAAACCTTGTGCTCCTCTTTGTTTTCCATAACACTGTCCTTGCACACTGTATGGAGAACGTTATTCTAATGAACCGAATGGGGCCTCAACGCTTGAGGCCCATCATCTGCGGTGTTTGTTGGACATGTTTGGCCCACACCAGCAATGCTCAAGCTGGTGAATATGAAAGTGTTTGCTGAAATGTGCCCAAACGATTTCTTTGCTTTGTGTCAGCACATCCCTTCTCAGATTTTGCATGGAGCGGTGTTTTCAGTTTATTCAGCCTCGCTAGTTGGGGAATGTACCTGCAGCCAATGTGCAGTGAAGACTGGGAGAGGAAACCTGAGGACATGGCAACAGGGCAGAGCAGTGGCTGTCCTGGCACCTAACTTGAGTGGTCTGTGGATGAGCTGTCTACATTTGGCTTAGATCTAGTCTTTTGGAGAAAAATAGGTATTTTCAGATGGCAACTTCTCCAGTCTGTCCTAGGTGAAGGAGGGAAAGGGGGCGGATTTGGATCCTTCTTGACTGTTTAGGGCAGCTAACGGAAACTCTGCAAACTGACCTTTGATTCTTTACGTTCTGGTTACCCTTAAAAACTGGTAACATCTTTAGGGCAAAGTAGAGAATTTTACACTACCCACAACCCATGAAGGAAGAGGAATTTTTTTTTTGGGGTGTCTTCGCAGAGTATGACTATCCCCTAGACACCTGCATAAATGGGCCTTTGAGCCTCTGCCAGTAGCTTTCAGAAAGCCTTCTGTAGAAAAATACCAGATCTTCTAAAGGATGTTAAAGCTACATTACCAGCTATCTAAGCCATTGGAGTTTTCCCAGACTTCCTAAAAAACAGCACTGGTAGTTCAAAAAGATTTTTAGCTTGTTCCTGTAAGACTCTTGGGGCAGGTGTCCAGGTCTGCTCAGATGAAATACTCTTAAATTCAGCAGATGCTGCCTCATCCCTTCTCTCCTGCTATTTACTATTCCACCCACACCACGTCAGAGCTACTGCAGATAGCACTGGGGCCGGGGAAATTTCAACTGCTCCCTTTGCTGTCTCTGAGCTTCGCTGCGTCAGAGACTGGGAGCAATGGGGAATCCGACCTGTGAGTCAAACATGACATTCACTGACTGGTCATATGCAATGTAACCCGCAACATCGTTTGGCCCTGTGGGCTGGAATCTGTCTGCCTTAATGACGGGCAACTGTAAAAAACTGAGAAAGATTCAAGAAATGCGATTCCACAAGCCCTTCTAGTGGTTCTGTCTGGCCTTAAGCACTTGGAAACCTCTTGAACATGTTGGCTAATGCTCCACCACTCACTGTCCTACGTGACCTCTATGAATATCCTACGTGTGGCTACAGTAATACTGACATTAAGTAATGTCTTTCAAGAGCTCTACCAATTTCAAGTGAACTTTAATAATGTCTCTACTAGCAAAATCACCTACACATTCTCACAGCAATTCTAGCTTTAAGCTATGGTGGAAGTGTGCTGGTACATAAATCCTGCCATTCTGCCTCTTTGAACATGAATGCTATCAGTTTTCAAAGTTAGCCAGATAGGACAAATATGTTCCTTTGCAGGATCCTTTTTTTTTGATCATTGGGGGTATATCAACACCTGGTAATTCTCTGAGGTCTGCTGTGGTGAGGCCTGTCTTTCTTCAAAGAATACGGAAAAAGTCCAGGGAGATGGTTTTGCTAGGCCAAAACGAATGTTGTGAATAATGTGGATACTTTCGTCCTCCTATACCTGTATTTCACACACAAGGAAACAGCAATAGCATGGCTTATTTGATAGACCCCAGCACTGAACTCAGGAATTATTGGCTCATAGCCCTGTGCTTAAACCCTTTCTCCTCTAGCACTCAAATAAGGGCCCCGTATGTTCTCAGTAATAGTATCCAGTGATTTGTGCAAGTGTAATAGAACAATGCCATATGCTTAGGTTCCTAGGCCAAATTCCCATTTTGGCATTACTCCATTGACTGTAACAAAACAAGGCCAATGAGAAAATTTGACCCAGCATGTTTCTAGTCTGTAGGGAGTGTAGAGGTGGTGTTGTGATGTTAATGTGGAATTGCTTTGCTGGGATGGTTCAGTCTTTATTTCAAGCATGGAAAGGTTCAGGGAGAAGTATCTGCTTGCATTGTGCTGGAGGCTTCATGGGATCTGCTGAAAGGAAAATTTTCCCTAATTTCCATCAGTGCCTACTTAACCAGAAAGTTCCAGATGCTTATACTTACAGACCTGGGAATGTGCAATGTTACTTTAGTTCTGTATTTACTGAAAAGATTTTTGATATTGCTGGTCATCCCATATTTAAGAGGGACGGTTCTGGATTATCTTAACTAAAAAAAGACCTTCTAACCAAGAACGGTAGACAAACCAACTGTCTTATGTAGGGAACTGTAAAAACAAGTCTATTGTATTTAAGCTTGTTGAGTAGGAATTATTCAAGCTCCTCATACATTGAATACATCTCCTTAATTGATCTATTAGAAACCTCTGAAAAGGGAGCTAGGGACCAAAATGTAGGCTGACATTTGTCTAAATCAGAGTTGGAAGAAATTCAGAATTTTGTTTTCCAAGGAAATTGTGATGTTTCAACATTAGCAAAACCTGCATCTTCCATCAGAAGATCATTTAAATGGAAAATCCTTGAATAGCTCAAATCTAAGACAGTCACATTCTCTTCAAGTTCCAAGAAGCACCAAAGAGCACTTTTCCTCATTTTATAAAAGTACAGGCAAGACAAATGGACACAAAAATGTCTCTGGTGGGGCTGAAAATGGACCCTCCATCCACAGCATTCCGAGTCGATGCCACAATGTTCTCATGGAAGGTACTGTGGAGTGAAATTCACTCACCATCATTTACATATTTCTTTTTATTGAACTCTTTGATTTTTTTGTTTGTTGGTTTTCATTTTGTCTTGAGGAGCTTAAAGAAAGGAAATTAGTATACTTAAAAATATTTTCTGTGAATTTTGAGCAACAGCCTTTAGGAAGGGCTGACAAGCCTTCCTACTGAAAAAAGAAAAAGGAAAATACATATTTTCTCAGTAAAAACTGCATTTTTATAATGATACTTTCCTCTATGTTCTCTGTACCAAACCTTGACATTTATCTTGAAATATATCAGCATACTAAATAATGTATATTCATAAACTAAAAATAATAGAAATTTCGTGGTGTCCCAAGAAGTCCTGAGGCAACTTTAGTTTTCCTACTGAATTTAGGGAAAGAAAATACTTTAAGAGTTGGTGAAAATATTGGTCTTTAAGAGATGGGAAAAGATAGGCTGAAAATGGGGAAGAAATGCCTTGCTGAATGTATTACTCATGAGGGGAGAAGACAAAATAACAAACTATTACATGGAGTGTATGTTGTCCTCCAGGTTTTGCACCAAACTCACATTAATAAAGTAGGAAAAAAACTGGAAAAAAGGAAGACCTATCCTGCAATGTGATCATGCTTCTTCCTGAAGCAGAGCTCTTTAAATGTGTTCACGACTTGAAGGGGAAGTGATTTGTAGAGGTGTTCCTGTCTAATCAAGCTTTCTGAACCAGGCGGTGCACTGGGATGGGATGTTATTTATGATGAAGATTCTCAAAGGTCACTTGAAACAAGAGAGTATCTTTGATGGGTGACATTCTAGCCCAGTGGGAAACATGGCATAAGTTAGCAGTCATAGAGACTTTTTGTTGTAGTTTCAAACACGTTAACTCAATGAAAAAAAAGAAATGTTATCCAATTCTTTTTCAAATATTACAACTGTTTTTCTTGTATTTTCTCTAAAACTAGAATAAAATTGAGATGTAGAGAAAAACAGAGACAATTTTAGATTCCTCATTTAGGATGATGAAATGAATTGCAGCCTGGAAGTGCCCAATTCTCTTCATTCACTTACTAGTGAGTCAAGACACTCTAGATCAGCTGTAGATATTTATGCTGTAGACATTTTCTTTTGGCCACATGAAGCCTATTTCTGATCTTAGCCTTTTTTATTTCTGTTTAAGGGTAGTCTGTCATCTTTATCTTCCTATCTTGATATCAAAATGAATATGTGCTATCCAGGATAGTTCCACTTACAAGCTTATGCTGCTTCAGTCAGCAAAACTTGACCAATTTTAGAGTAAAATGTATCATAATGTAAGGAACTAGTTTCTTCCTAATCTCTTTAAGCAATGGTCAGGAGAATTTTACACCCATTTTTGAATGGGCTTGATGGCATGTAAAATCAAAGTGGTTTATATATTCAGAGTATTTTTTTAAAGGATAAGTATTGCTATGTAGTCTTGAAAAAAACCCAAAACATTAAAATGCCCTGTTTTATCTGCTCCTAAGTTCTGCTTTGCCCCATCTTCATTCTGAAAGGAAAATACTCCATTAGGTTTACATCCACTCCAAGTCCTTCTTACAGACATATACCGGAGAGGATATAGTGTGAATGATATCTGAACCCAGAGTTTGTAGCATAGGTTGGAATAGGCTCTGATGATTCTTTCTGGAAGCTGGAACCTTCCTGTGGAAGAAGGTCAATCAGAAGCTTGTCTCTATGACTTTTCTCAGAGATGATTACAAATATAAGTAAATAGTTAATTGTACACGCTGAAACTTTTGGCAGTTTCTGCTTACATATTGTCAAGGGGCAATGCATATTTTGGCAGGCATTAGGGGAATATTCATACTGTGTCTTAGCTTACAACAGGCAAGCAGTGTTACTCTAAATATTGACAAGAGCCTTCAAACCAAGATCTGGAGCTCTGCAGGTCTTGTATTTGGTCACTTATATGTTGAGCTTTGTATCCTGGAATTTTGGTTTTCTGTCTCTGGAGGCAGAGATGGTTCCTCTGAGAAATTCAGAGCTGCATTTAGACCTGGGTCCTGGGATATGATGAGAATTTATATTCAGATTCCACCCTGAAATTGATTTTTATTACTCAGGAATATGAATCTTGGAGTTTGGAAACATCAGGTCAATGCTTGATAGAGATCATAAAGTAAATTTGGTTTTGGTACCTACTAGGAAAGGAATAGAGAGCAAACTAGAAAAAATCAGTTTATCTCTGAATAAATCCGTAGCACTTCTGCACTTTGAATGTTGTGTGTAGTGCTGGTTTTCCTCATTTCAAAGAAGGTATAATAGAAAGTACATGTGGAAAAAGTACATGGAAGATCAGGGAACTGTTTCTTTGTAAGGAATGACTAACAGAATAAAACTGTGCACCTTTCAAAAGAGATGACATGACAGAGGTTCTTTCTCCATAAAAGAAGTAGAGGGCATCAAATGAAACTAGTTAGTGCCAACCACAAGACAAACAAAAAGAGAAGGTTACTGTTGGAACATGCAGCTAAACTATGGGAATGTCTTCCACAGGGTCTTGCCAATGGTAGCTGCACAAACTGGTCAAAGACAAATCCTTCTGAGGTTATTTAATGCAAAGACATCACTTCTAGCTAGGGAGGTCCTTGAATCACATTTTGTTAGAAGCTGTTAGAAACAACAGTCTTCTAAGCATACAGGTCTCTGCTTTTCCTGTTCCGATGCTTGTATCTTAGGTTTGGCACTTGCTGTTGAACTTAGCTGAAGACAGGGTTAACACCAGCTAGGACTTTGGTTTCACATGATATGGCCATTCTTATGCTGTGTTCTTGGCTTTGTCTTCAACAAGACTTTTGTGTACACTTGCTGAAATTTGTTCAACTCTTATAACCTTAAATGATGCCTCATTATTTTGTCTTCGTCTATTCCAGACAGCCTGCTTGTACAGTAAATGTATCTGAGCTATTACTGACAACAGTAAGTTCTCTGGATGATTATCAATGCTTTAAGTACCTTGAAGTCTACTCTGACTGAGGTCTGTGGAAGACAGGCGCTCTTTGCTGGTCTGTCTAGAGCTATCATACATGAAGAAGCACCAAGGACAGAAAATGTATGGCTGATGTAGGAACACAGATACTCACTGGGTTTTTCAGTAGGCTACCCACAATTTTTTTTTTGTTTTTTTGACAAGAAGTTAATTTTGAAGGTCCCAACAATTTTTCTTTTCGTCTACTTGAAAAGATTTTTGTTTCCTTTAAATTTTCCTCATACGGACTCTTATGTCACCATTGTGTTGATGGAGTGGCTTTGATGGCAAGGCTTCAAAATCCAGTTGCCTCAGTCAGTCATTGAGTTAATAACAAAACAAGGACTGTTAAAGGTATACCTAGGCTAAGCTGAACTGGAATTACAGGAGAATAACTTCTTGAAGTACCCAAGGGAAAAGCTGAATAAACAAGGGCTTCCAGCCTGTTCAAAAATGTGTCAAAATGACGTCTGCAAAATGTAATAATGGCTTAATAGAAACTCAGGCCATACATTGTCCAGTAAAATATGAATGTAAACGTTTAGAAAATCGTTGTACTCCTAACAAGCTGTTTTCGAATCCATTACTTGACTTGGAATTCACCGCGTGTAAGATGGGGCCTTGTTTAATGTAGGGGGTAAATTTCTCTCATTATTCCAGTTTACCTTTTTATTTTCTCAGTATGTTCTTATCATGATGGCATTTGGCATTTCTCAGCTTTCATTTTGCGTTCGGTGTGAGACCTGGATTAATCCCTCAGCTGATGTAACCCTGCACACTTCATTAGCTCTAGGCAGATTTACTTCAGCTAAGGATGTGATTTTGGGTCATTTTCACCCACAATTCTTTTTCCTGTTTTATTTCTACTTTCTCACTGTCCCTTATTTTCCTAGCTAAAGAAGAAATTCTGTTGGGCACATCTTGGGATCTACATGGAAACTTCAGGCTGAAGATGGAGTGATGTCTCTCCTTACAAGTCCAAACATTTGTTTTTTATTCAGGAGAAGTTCAAATTTAAAAGAATAAAATAAAACTGAGTTTAAAGTTGTGTACAAGAAATTTCTTTGACTGTTGCTTTAAAATCTATCAGAGACATATTTGATGTTTTTGCAGCTGTATGGCTCTTATACAACCTAAGGACCATTTATTGGAATTTTTGAGTGAACTTTTGTTTTTATAGGTGTGTAAATGTGATATCGAAGATATTTTGGCATTTTAACCAAAGACTTAAATTTTGTCAACTTTAGTTTAAAATGTAAGTCCCTTTTTTTACTCTTCAGAAAACCCCTTTGGTTGACAGGTGCTGTTGGTCCCACAATGAGCCTTTCAATGCATTTGTTTTACGAAGAGGTGGTTTGGATTAAAAAATAATAACGCAATGAGTTAAATCCAGTCCTTGATTACACCACGGTAAAACACAGAATCACAGAATCACAGAATGGTAGGGGTTGGAAAGGACCTCTGGGGATCATCTGGTCCAACCCCCCTGACAAAGCAGGGTCGCCCTGAGCAGGTTGCACAGGACCTCATCCAGGCAAGTTTTGAATATCTCCAGAGAAGCACACTCCACAACCTCTCTGGGCAGCCTTTTCCAGAGCTCCATCACCCTCAGAGTGAAGAAGTTCTTCCTCATATTCAGCTGGAAATTCCTATGCTTCAGTTTGTGTGGATTGGCCCTTGTCCTGTCTCTGGGCACCACTGAAAAGATTCTGGCCCCATCCTCTTGACAGCCACCCTTAAGACATTTATAGGCATTTATAAGCCCTCCGCTGGACTCTCTCCAGTAATTCCTCACCTTTCTTGAACTGAGGACCCCAGAACTGGACACAGTACTCCAGATGGGGCCTCACTAGGGCAGAGCAGAGGGGGAGGAGAACCTCCCTCGACCTGCTGGCTACACTCTTCTTAATGCACCCCAGGATACCATTGGCCTTCTTGGCAACAAGGGCACACTGCAGGTTCATGATTAACTTGTCATCCACCAGCACTCCCAGGTCTCTCTCCACAGAGCTGTTCTCCAGCAGGTCCACCCCAAGCCTATACTGGTGCCTTGGGTTGTTCCTCCCCAGGTGCAGGACCCTGCATTTGCCTTTGTTGAACCTCATCAGGTTCCTCTCTGCCCAACTTTCCAGCCTATCCAGGTCACTCTGAATGGCAGCACAACC
>Ga0065711_1010015_pt1 | contig 10163 bp, 2 predicted proteins | sample Hoacrofraction12_FD_59098 | JGI IMG/M metagenome (GOLD analysis project Ga0065711, IMG submission 59098) | Hoatzin crop microbial communities from Cojedes, Venezuela - Epithelial fraction 12 v2 (version 2) | ecosystem: Host-associated > Birds > Digestive system > Esophagus > Crop | place...
TAAAATTAAATGCCAAAAGATGGTGGCTAATGATTTAACTTCTAGGATGTGATCTGCATTTGATGCAATTGACAGAATTACTAGCAGCTTTAAAAGAAGGAAGATCAGACTGCTAACTATCAGAATCAGAGTGGTTTTTAAATTTCAGGAGGGCATCATTTAATCTAAAGATATATTACCTTATGGAATATTAAAAATGCCAGAGCCAAAGCATAACATGTAACACATGGTATGAAGCAGAAAGAACACAGGCATAGCCTTATCCACCAGATTTACTCTGTGAAACAGAATGCAATTGAATTACTTAAGTATCAGATTTCAAGAGATGCTCTCAACTACCTTTTAATCTTACTAAGGTTACCTGCTCTCTTGAAAGAATTTACAGTTCAGCAATTAAGAATCTTAAAAATGTTGCTTCTTACATTTTGCCTTTATGGCCATTTTTTATAATGGATATTGAAATAGTTGAGGGTTTGTATGCAATTTCTTCACCAGCTTTATACAATTCTGTTTTGCTTAAAGCACAGACACCTTCATGGCAAGCTGAAACCCACTGGGTAATAACTTTGCTCTGCTTAAGTCAGTGATGAAGTTACCAGAATTTCAATCACTATATCTAGGGGCATGCTTTTAAATTCAATGTTTATACTGAGTAGCTAGCAGAACTACTAGCTAGGTATACAAATCATAGTGATAATGATATAACATTACACAGGCCAATGCAGACTGTGTCTTGGAGGCCCACCTACACAACTAAATTGTTGAAAGGTTGTGAGACAAGTTTATGATCTTTTCTACCAACAGAAATAACTTTGTAACTCCAGCTTTGAGTAAGTACCTTTCTCTACATGAAAACTCATTAACTAGACTCGTAATTCTAAGATAATAATTTAATTCATGTATCTGGACTATCATTAACTACAAATCTTTCCCCAACCACTTCATAATGAGGTTAAATTGTGAAGTAAAAGGTATGTTTGTGTTCTTCTATTTCAAAAATCACCAAGTTTGAAGCTATTATAATGAAATAACTTTTGAGTAATTCAGTAGCCAAACTAGATAAAGTACTATGACTGTAAAGCAGGGTGCTAAACTGTACAAACGGTACCAGATATCAACAAAGTCAGCAATGTGTATTTGTAGTTTGACTTTTCACCTTGTATACTGTTAGTTCCTTATAGAATTTATTATGTGCTCTTTATCACAATGTACAAAGACTGAAAGATCCTTCAATGATTACAAAATCAGGCACCAACAGTGGGCAAAAAACTCAGTTACACGTATAGCAGCAAAAAATATAGCTGTATTCTTTCCCCTCTGACTTCAGCCATCAAAGAATTACATACTAGTTTCACAAAAAGGGAGAAACATCTTTGCATTTCTAAACTTCTGAATTTATCTTAGACACTTACATAGATTAATGATCACTTTAGATGATTAAACTCAGGCAAAGTGAGCCCTATGCTAGTATATGACCGACTCCAGAGCTGTGAAAAAAAATCTGGTGGAAGACACTTCTCGTGGACTTCTTACATTCACAGATGCAGCGGACCATTGTGTGGAGTACCAAGAAATTCCATAAGATGTCTTGCAGAATTTCAGTATTACAGGTATTATTTGTTTTTAGCTGCCATAGAGTACAAAAAACACCTCAGGAGTACCACATATTTGTATCATATCGTGGACTACATATTATACTTTCACTTTGTGAAATCTTGGAAAATTGAATGAAATTATATCATTTACTAATTCACCAAACATACTATGTTGAGGTTCTGTTCTGATGAAAATAGCTTATGAGTTCATATATTACCAATAGACGCTGTCAACTGGCCTTAAACTAAAGAAGGAGATACAGAGGTGCCCATTGTTGCTCACTTGAATAGAAAAAGATTACATAGTGTCCTTTGAGAGAAATTGATCAAATTAAGATTTTCTTATCGTTATATCTAACTGGAAAGTGTAATTATGCCTTGTTTTAGGTATAATTAATAATAATATAAAAAAATCCTGGGTAATTTAGTAGTAAGTGGAATTATAAGAATCAATGTTACTATTAGAATTCATCGAAGAGTTCCTGTATTGTTCTCAAGTGTTATGAGTTGTATAATCTTTTCCTATAAAATACAAAAGTTCATTTAATAGTCTTAAAACTTCTTTTTTTAAAGTTACATCAGCATACTAATTAGAGAACGACTTTGATACCTTTCCATCTTCCAGCGTTCAGGTACTTCCTTGCAAGGAAATAATTTCAGCCTTAGTTGCTGTTATCAGCTGGGGTGCACACCTAGAAGTATGCATGGCCTATCATCTCCCTCACAGAGAGATATTTAGAGGGGGAAATGAGTGGAGCCAGAGGCATTTTTAGCAGTTCAAAGGAGCTGACATAGTTTGGTTTAATCAGCTACAGTTTAGCTGAGGGTGGATGAATCATCCTCTCTTTGGTCTGTGCTTCTGGACAAAGCTTGGACAGATTTTCTTTCCTTTTCACTATGTTTACTTTACTTTTTACCCTGTATATCAAACAATTGGAAGCAGGGTAATGTTGTGATCAGTCCTTGCAAACCAGGGATGCCATCACTCTACAGCAAACACAAGAATTGGTTCTGGTGCAGGTTCTGTTGGCAGAGACGCCTCCAGAATGATCGTCCCTTACTAGGACAACATGGCTGGTTTCCTCTCTTTGCTGGTGACTACTTTCAAAGCTAATCAGGGCATAAACCCCCAGCTATGCACCTCTACCTTAAGCTTGTTAAATTTATGATGTCATACATCTTCAATCTTTACAAGAAACTTCTTGATTAGTCTGTTAGTATCCAAGTCAAATAAATACACTTCATACTCTAAAAGAAATAAATAAAGAAGAATTTATGCTTTTAAACTGAACACAGTAGACAGCAAATAACACAAAAGAGGTTTTTTAAAATAAAAATTTTAAACAGAGAAAAATGCTGACATTCCCTACCTGTATCACTCTGATAAGCCGTTCAAGATGCCACCTGTTACTATGCAGCTAAATGATTTCCAATTATTCTTACTTCAGATTTCTGGAGCCTAGAAATAAACTCAAAGAGGGCTTACTTGTGATTACCATTCATTTTGCTTTTCTTTGTAGAAAGACCTTTCTTAGGATAGGTTATTTGTTTTGTGGTGTGTTCTACTCTTTAGACTTTCCCAAAGACATCTGAAACTTCTGCTGAGTTCAGAACTTCACCATGTCTGTGGTAGTTAGGGAGTATTATATTGATTCAGCTTTCATTTCTAATCAATGGAAGTTCACTGGAGAAGTTGTGCCAAACCAGTGTTAATTCCCCCATAAGGCATACTGTCAGAAGGTGAGGTTTATGCTTTGTCCTCTGATTGTGCCCGTGGGCTGCCCCTGAAGGAGCCCTGAGGGTGGGCTCCTCACAGGAGCTTGGGTGGAGAGGAGAAGGAACAGCTCTTTCAAGTGTCATCACTGAATGTGTCAGCAAGCAGAGTCCTTGCCAGTGCAGAGACGGGCATGTTACATGAAGCAAGAAGTAATATATTGTCTACCCATCTTTTTAAGTCTTAGGTATCTTCAAGATAGAATGCTTTCTGGATTTTTTTTCCCTTGCATGTCTAGGATCATGAATAAAAATCGTACTGTTTTGGATAATAATAATAATAATAATAATAATAATAATAATAATAATAATAATAATAACCCAGCACTTGTAACAGGAGATAAGGCAAAAGGATTTCAAAATGCCTTGGCTAGTTAGGAGTCTCCTGTTGTGCTAGTCATGATTAAAGAAACAAAAGTAAAATAACTAGAAACACCTCAATTGTACATGAACTTAATGACTCTCCTTTACAGATTACAACAGAATACTAAAGATACATCCTGGGAAAATATTCATAAAACATAGCTCCATTTTTCCACCCAGCATGGGCAGTTTTGCAAAATGACTCTTTGGACCAGCTTCAGATGTAGGACAAAAATTTAATTTCAAGAGCATGCAAGTAGAGCAGCATTTCCAGAACAGACCACAACAATACTAATGTGGGACAGGCTATCAATTTTTCTGCATTAAACTCTACTGGTTTCAACTAAATTAGGAGAGAGCTTTAAAAGCATGTTTATTGTATTAAGAGCTTTGTGGAAGCCATTAGTAAAAACTATTTTCCAAAAGTAGTAAGTAGTATTTTCAGGGTTTTTTTTCTCGGCTTGTTTTTATTTAAAAAGAAATACTTGTATGAAAATTTCTGTTGCTCGGGAGTAGATTTGTTCCACAGAGATTTTGATTTCAAGTCAGGAAAAAGCAGTAGCATCTGATAAATTCCTATGTGCATATTTTTATGCAAATATCTCTAGCAATCAATAGGGAAAAGTGATAAAAAACCATATATGCTCTAGAAACAGAATTATTTCTATATGAAATGTTTGGAGAATTTCCCATGAGAATACAGTAGTTTTAAAAAGTAAGTCGCAAATGCCATCCTTTTTCTGAAGAAAAAAATCTATGGCAAGTTTTTCACAATATATTTATAAAAGGCATAGAAGTAAAGATTAAAGGGTGCACACACTGTCAACCTTGGAAACGGTTCCCATTAATTAAGTATGTGCACAATTCTAGCGATTGTGTTGAAAATAGGCCTCTCTGAGAGCATCCGGCTTAGCACTCCCTGTCATCTAGTCACCAGGTTACTGTCAGGAAGAGCAGCTACTCCTTCACCCAGATAATTTGAGCCTCAAGAGCTTCAACAGAGCCCAAACACCATCTGTGTTTTACTGCCCCTGTTCACTCAGGGGACGCTGCTGTGCTGGTTAGGATCCTCCCTCAAGTCTCCTCTCAAGAGACACTTTGCTTTCCTGTCTTGTTCCTATCGCCTAGTTGATTTTATCTTTTTTCCACCTTAAAACAAATTTGTCCTTTCCCATTATTCCTGTCAAACCCGTGAGCTGCCTGGTTTTCACTTCAGCTTTCTAGAAGGCACAGCATAAACAAGCAGCTAACAGGGAAATGAAGCTAGAGGTAGATAAAGATGCACCATAGATTGCCATAATGGATTACATTTGTTTGCGTCACTACTTTTTACTAAAGAAAGATAAAGCCACCAAGTCATTCAAAAACAAACTTCCAGAAAACAGTGCAACTTAGGCTATTTTAGCCTTCTCAGTCTAGCCATTCATATTTCGGAATACATGCAAGAAATTCATGGCTTTTCCACACTGTCTTTGAAGAGACCTGCAGAAAGGTCAAACTCTTTCTGCCATGGCCTGTTCTCCAGCTTAGTCCTCCCCCCGACACACACTTCGGTCACCTTGAGATTATTTTTCAAATTTCATTTAGTCCTGTTTTTCAATCCGGCCCCTCTGAGGCACCTTTCCTTACACTAGATGCAAACGCACCTTCTTCCATTGTAAGATGCCAATGAGGTGCACCCAGCTTTGCCTAAGGCTTGATGGAGCACTTCCAGTTCATGGTGGATATGCAGACAGGGGTATTCATTTGCACAACAACTTTAAGCCCATAAACTGCATACTATTTTGACCAAACACAAGGCAATCTTGAATCTAAGGCAATCCTCCTTGTCCAAACAGCAAGAGTCAAAACAATTGCATTAAAAACCAAAATTGCATGTGTCCCTCCTTTACATATGCACCTTCTCTGCACCACTGTACAGCCCACTTTCCTTACAGTCTGACTCCATACCCCATCCTCCTCCAGCAAGTAGGTGCCAGGTACATTGGAGGGTAAAGAAAATTTGTGTAACTTGAGTTCCTCCTCTCACAATGACATTTTAGCGCATTGAGGACCTATGCAGACAAATAGCCCTTAGGCTGTTATCCACAAACACAGGATGAGCTTTATCTTTCTGATCTTAACTCCCCAGGACAAAAATCTGGCTTTATGTTGAAGTTCATATGTTGAAAATTTCTTAATATCAGAACTCCTAAACCGTATAGACTGGTTCCTTAAATCGTTGTCCCACACTGATCATTGATGAGGGCAGGGTCAGGTCACATTCACATCCGTCACTGTCCTTTGGGCAAAGAATAGATCAGGTATAAAACAGCTCACCCTCAGTCCATCACCAGTAATAATAAAACACCTTCGTTTTGTAGTAATTTCAGTATGTATTCAGCTAAAATATGTTCACCCTGAATCTAATAAAGACTTGGAAAACTACAGATTCTTTCAAAAGAAAGAAACTTTCAGGCAGACATTCTAAGATAAGTTCAATACCAGTAGGAAATTAATCAACACTGGGCACAAAAAAACTCCTAACTTGACTTCTTGCATGCACACTTCACATAAGAAAAAAATCAAAGTATTTGTAAACTTCTTGGACAAAAGCCAGAAGTAATAAGCAAACCCATAGTCTATTATGGAATCTTTATCAGGCTTAGAACTGTAGGTGCCACACAGTTTTTGTAATATATGTCACATTTATCAAACATATCAAAAGATCAGTTATTCCTTGGAAATAAAGAGCACTGTTATTCAGGAAAAGAATTTTCTGTTCAATGAGAAATTCAGATTGTGAAATGTTTTCTATTCAAAATTGGGTGAGGAAACAGTTTTAATGATAGCCATGTCCAAAGCTGCTTAGGACAGCTAAACTACTTTAATTACATAAAATATAAGCAGCTGGATTGGACTATTTTAATGTAATTCCTGATAGTTTTTCTTTTCAAAAATAAAAATTAAAATTGAAAATTCCAAAAATATAAAATATTAGTTTAATGTGTTTTGAGTATAAAATATCAATGTAAACAGATATTGCCAAATCTAGTATCATAATTTTGACGAATACATATTGGACCAAATAGTATTCTCTGACAGAAAATTGAATATTAACAAATTTTCTAATGGTTTTGAGGATCAGAAATTGGATAAAAGAGGATGGAAGTAGAAAAAAATTGCACAAATTGGCATTCAGTGGATGTTCAGACAGTGTAATTTACATGTATAGGAGACAGAGCGAAGTCATTAAAGGAAAAGCAAATTATGGGATAGTGTAAGTCAAAATCTGTTCCCTTAGAACTTTAATTAGCTACCCTCATCATAGCTTTTCTCTTGTAGGTACTTCTGCCCCATCTCATTCAATCTACACCAGTCTAGTGCAGCACCTAAATTCATGGATAAATTACATGTTTTAATAAATACACCCATTCTCTGACAGGCTCGGTCTACAGCTTGTCACTCTTTATAATGTTGCTACAGTTAGGTCAGCTTTGATGGAAGATTCGCTCACTTACCACAGCCCTGATTTATCTGCCTTGGAAGCATGATCTGAGGCAAGCTCCTTACGTTTTGTGGAACTGCAGTGAAAATTTTATGACAGCAAATATTTATTTTTAAGGATTATTTTATTTGATTAAATACAACAGTGCATACTCTTGCGCACAGTGTGATTTATATGGTGTGTCTGATGTTACATGTATTTCAAACTGTCCATGTCATTTCAGCTTTCAGTGTACCATAGGCTGCCATTTGTAGGTTTGAGTTAACAGTTCATTCCTCTGTGTAGGACACTTCATGTTCCTCAGCAATCATCCTGTGATGTCTTTAAGGTCTGGAAAGCATCACTAGATGAGTTTACATTTGATTTATATTTTCAAGGCTGTCACTGCAACAACAAGGTATAGGATGTTGTTTATTTATTTGTCAACTGAAAGCTGAGATTCTTGAACACTGCTCCTGGGCCAGGGGTGAAAAATGTTTAGGACTGACTGTGTGCAAAAGTTTTTCAAATGATGGCATTATCTTCAGCCCTGATCTTTATGGCCATCTTCTGCATCATTACAAATTTTTCTACATAATTTTTGACTACCAGCTCTGGATGCATTTTCTTGTATTGATTTTACCAGTGCTATAAAGCACGTCATATTCCTACTCCTACTCAGGACTCCCGCAACCACATAGCTGTTGTCTCACTCACCCAACTCACTGTAATAGCAATTCAGAATATGTCAGTTTTCTGCTCAAAACCATGAACCTTTCTGAAGTCAAGAAGCTTTGTTTCTTGCCAGGAAACAAAGCTTCATTTTGGGCATACAATTTTACTCTTAAATATTTAGATCAGCATTCAAAGTCCGTTTTGTTTGAAGTGGCCAAGGCTGCAGGATGAACCAGCATGCAAGGGTAGCTGGTGCATCCTCCCCAGGCTGGGCAGGGGATGGAGCTTTTCCCTACAACCAAGGCTAGCCCTGCCCCAGGGGCAGGTCCCTGTTGCCAAAGCCAGCAATGTCAGGACAGGGATGCTGGAGCAGGTCTCATAACATGTGGCAGCAGTTTCCCATTTAGTAAGTGTTAATAATACGTGGGGGAAAAAGACTTTAGAGGACAAATAAAGAATTAAGCAATAAATCTTCTCATCTTCCTTTTTGTTTCTTGCTGCCGTTCTCTCATGTAATCTATCAAATCACAGTAAAAACATTTGGGTCTAGTGATCACATATTATCATCTTCTCCACTATAACAACAATTAACAGTGCAGTTTTAATGTTCTTATACATGAAGACTGCTTCAGCTTTTTTCAAAACAACAGAAAAAAATAGGATAAGTGTTGTGAACTGTTTATGAGACACAACTTGTTAGCAGTTGCTGCGACTCTTTGGTAAGTCATTTAATCTCCTCTTCTGATTTTTCTTTTTGTAATTATTTGTCTTTGTTTTACACAGTCTGACATAAAAACTAAATAGAAATCTTTGAACAGTACTTTAAGTATGGCAAGAGCTACCAAAAATTTAGTATACTTTTGAATGAAAAATAGATTATTATATAATAAAATTATGCGATTATAAAATTAAATAATTATATAATAAAATACATACAATATAAACACTATCAATTGAGCACTGTAATATATGAAACAGAACATTTTAACTAAATTTCTGTTAAAACAATTTAAAAATTAGCATGATTTGTAAATAAGTTTCCCTCAAGGTTTTATTTCTAAAAAATCAATTTTAAAAATGTTGCTCAACCTTTAATTTAATCACATTTTACTGATAGTTCTTAAAGTGTCTTTTAATTTCTTTATTCTTGAACCATAGGCAGTTGTTAGAACTTTTATGAGATCTGAAATGAGCAATATTTGAATATAAACCAACTTTAATTTCTTCTGTTTTAAAGCACTATTTTGGGAAAACCTTTAACAAAATTGAATTCATTAGCTTAAGCTGTAACTACAATATAAACAGGCATACATTAAATATTATAATCACCATGTCCTTGCAGTTACCTTTATGTTCATACTTGCAATAAGGTAAATTTACAGCTCCATGGAAATTTCAGGCAGCTCAAAGCCTTGAAACACTTGCAATGTTAATCTAAATTTAGAGCAAATTGCAGCTGACTTCCAGAGCCCTGGTGAGGGGTGATGCCCGTGGAGAGCATGGCTGGGGTAAGGCCACGGGGCCAGGGCAGTGGGGTGGTGCTTGTGACAGTGACGGGTCAGCAGGGACATTGCTGGTCACTGCCTGGCTGGAGGAGATGGGAGCTGCTTGTTCTGCTTGTGTTGCTTTCTCAAGAAAGCGCCGTGGCAGGAGAACAGCCTACACACGGTGGGGAGAAGAGGAAAAAGTCCTTGCCCAAAGGAGACGAGATGAGAAAGGAGCATGAGCTTGTCTGCTGCTTTCTTCTCCATGGTCAGACTTAGACCCCCACTGATGGGGAATTACTCCACTACAGGTGAGAATTAATGAACTCGGGGTCTTATTAGAAAGAAATCACTTAAAATTTGTTATCAATTTCAAAGACCAAATCATGAGATGTGTTAAACATGTGCAGCCACTTGGCCCTTTGTGATGGATCCGATGTCCTAAAACTCCATTGCTTTGTCCACAGCACATTAAATCAAATGTGTCACAAATCATAAGTAAAAGACGTTTTACCTATGCACGTATTGCCGTAAGATGTTGGAGAAGTCTGATGTAGGACTGATTAAGTTGCTAGAACTTACAGGGCTTTTAAAAAAAGTTTAGGGGAGGGGATAAAGATGTGGGGAGAAAATGTTGAAAGGAGAATGCGATTGAATCAGGCATCATTTGGAAACCTTTGCTCACAAGGGTACTATTGCTTAGACTCTGAAAATACTGTTTAAAGGTCTGTCCTCCTCCCACTTTGTCTTTATTCATTGTTTCTTCACCACTTCTTGGTGTATTTGATCTTTATTCTCACACCCCCC
>Ga0065711_1051956_pt1 | contig 10163 bp, 5 predicted proteins | sample Hoacrofraction12_FD_59098 | JGI IMG/M metagenome (GOLD analysis project Ga0065711, IMG submission 59098) | Hoatzin crop microbial communities from Cojedes, Venezuela - Epithelial fraction 12 v2 (version 2) | ecosystem: Host-associated > Birds > Digestive system > Esophagus > Crop | place...
TCTTCTACAGTGCTGTGTCCTTCAACAGTCAACACCCAATTTGGTAGCCAAGTTCAGGAGGTAGGCTTCAGGGTCTATATTCTAGTTGAAGAGACATGACCACTTACCACCTTAAGATGTCTACTTGTAACAGAAATGGAGTTGTAGATTCACCCTGCTCTGGACTGGTTTAATCAACAAAGTGTTTCACCCGCTGACAGGTGCAAATCCCTCCTGTAGCCTTCTAGATGTCTGTGGTGGGCTGACTCTGGTTGGACGCCAGGTGCCCACCAAAGCTGCATTATCACTCCCTTCTTCAGCTGGACAGGGGAGAGAGAATATAACGAAATGCTCATGGGTCGAGATAAGGACAGGGAGAGATCACTCACCAGTTACTGTCATGGGCAAAACAGACTCAACTTGGGGAAATTAGTTTAATTTATTACCAATCAAATCACAGTAGGATAATCAGAAACAAAAGCTAAATCTCAAACCTTCCCCCCACTCCTTCCTTCTTCCCAGGTTTAACTTTACTCTGGATTTTCTCTACCTCCTCCCCCTGAGCTGTGCAGGGGGATGCGGAGTGGGGGTTGCAGTCAGTTCATCGTACATTGTCTCTGCTGTTTCTTCCTCCTCACTCTCTTCCCCTGCTCCAGCATGGGGTCCCAACCATGGGAGACAGTCCTCTACAAACTTCTTCAACATGAGGCCTTCCCATGGGCTCCAGCTCTTCACAAACTGCCCCAGTGTGGGTCCCTTCCATGGGGTGCAGCCTTTCAGGAACAGGCTGTTCCAGTGTGGGTCCCCCATGGGGTCACAAGCCCTGACAGTAAACCTGCTCCAGTGTGGGCTCCTGTCTCTCTACGGGTTCACAGGTCCTGCCAGGAGCCTGCTCCAGTGCAAGCTCCCCATGGGTTCACAGCCTCCTCTGGGCATCCACCTGCTCTGACGTGGGGTCCTACCCTGGTTGCAGGTGGATATCTGCTTCACCATGGACCTTCATGGACTGCAGGGGGACAGCCTGCCTTACCATGATCTTCTCCATGGGCTGCAGGGCACCTGGAGCACCTCCTCTCTGTCCTTCTTCACTGACCTTGGTGTCTGCAGAGCTGTTTCTCTCACATATTTTCAATCCTCTCTCCAGCCGAAGTTGCGGGCTTGGGGTTTTTTTCCCCCTTCTTAAATACGTTATCCCAGAGGCGCTACCACCTTTGCTGATGAACTCGGCCTTGGCCAGAGGTGGGTGTGTCTTGGAGCTGGCTGGCATTGGCTCTATCAGACATAGGGGAAGCATCTTGCACCTTCTCACAGAAGCCATCTCTGTAGCTCCCTCGCTACCAAAACCTTGCCACTCAAGCCCAATGCAAAATCATTCAAGGGAACAGGGACACCTAACTTTATATTGCAAATCCTGCTCCAGGTGATCCCCTCTCAGTAGCACAGTGCAAACATTACACTTGGCTCTGAGAGTGTAAGTTTTAGGCATTGTGGCATTAAATTGTAGTTGCCTAAACTGTTTTCTAGTTCCTAAGAAAAGTGACATTGAGCACTGTATTCTCCCATTCTGCAGTTTTCCCTTTCACTAGAAAAAAAATAATGACAAAAATTGCCTGAGAGTTGGATTATAATCAACCTACTACAGAAAGGAAGAGCATAATTCTACTGAGAATAGCCAGAAAAAAGTGGCCACTTTGCTGCCTGCAGAAAAGCATAGAAGATGTTCAGAGCAGAGGAAATTACATTTAACTCCTGCCCAGGATTTATTTCAAAAAGTGTTTAAGATTATTTCACCTCGGAGACTGATATTTAAAGTGAAGAGACATGAGTAGTTGTAGGGTGGAAAGCTGATTTGTGAAATGTAATCTGGGATAGAAACTTCCAGTTTGGGAAAGGATTCCAGTATGCTAGGGTAATTTTAGGGCTATTTTGCATTTAGATAATGTACCTGTGATTTGATGGAGAAAACTGATGGAAAAATGTGTAAGGAAATGATTTAGCTCAGGAGCAATGCAATTATTGAGACATTATTCATACAAGCAGCATCCCTGGGATTGGCAATACATGCCTTTTGACTTCTGCTTGTGGAGTATAAATGCATTTTATAAAGCTCCCTCCTCACCTGTGCTCAAAGAGGACAGATCCTGTACAGAAAGTCCCTTCAGTAAAAGGGTCAAGGTGAGAACACCTTAATTGTGGTGGCCACACTGCAGAAGGGAAAAAACAAGATGATGCTGATCTCCGTGATAGCCAAGACAGTATCCTCACAAGTTCTAACACCCCAGAGGTTATGTGCAAAGTTAGATGTCTACTCAAAAAGCACTAAGCTAATAAATAATGCAATTAGATTTAAAGAATTTGGATCATTCAGGGGATTCAACAAGTGCTGAGCAAATAAGAATCAGCCCAGGGAGACTTAAGAACATCCTGGGAAATATTTGCTAAATAGAACAATTGTAACGTACACTGGAAAGAAAAGGAAGAAGCTGAGAAGCAGTAATGAGAACACTGACCTCGTGTGTGGGCATAGGGATACTCCGTGGTTCTCTTACCCAGACGGCCCATCCCTTCTCACCATCAGATTAGATTGCCATGAAGCAGTACTTGCTGAGTGTTTGGACAACCCAAACGGTATAAAAAACAGTGACCCCTAACTTGCTAGAGAAAATTTTCAGTTCCTGCTGCTCCATTGTCTTTGTTACCATGAAAGGGCCATCTATGGCAACTTATTCCTTCCATGGAGTTTGCATCATGTTTTCCTGCTATTGCTGCTAAAGACCTCTCCTGCTCTCTTGGGCTTTTAACCAGTCTCCTCACTGCACTGTTCTGCTCATATAAAATACAGCTACCAAAATAGTCATGCCAGTTATTATGGCAGGCTGGCATCTGTTCAGAAATGCTACTTTCTTGCCCCGTTTCCTACCGCATTAGAGCCAGCCTGTGTGTTTTTGACATTGCACATCACCTTGGAACATGTCCATCTTTATTCACTTTGCTGCTACGATGGCAAACGTCTTTCAAGCTTCTTCTAGGTAGCCCCTTAATGCTACAATGGATTCCTTAAAGTTGATCTTCCTGTTAACACTTATGGACACACTGACTGGAAAGAAAACTAAAAAAAGGAAAAAAAGGTAGCAAAAAAAGTAAAAAAAAGAGAGTACTCTATATGAATTCCCCAGCAAACAGGATGCAGGATGGCTGATACAGATCTATTTTAAGCTTTCTAAAGCAATTTGGACATGCATACTTAAACACACGATATTACTTCCCCTTTTTTTGTCTTTCTTATCTTCTCTCTTATCTTTTGCCACAATCTTTTAATGCATCCTGGCTGAGGCAAAATACTCCTTGTGGCAAGTTTTCCACCTGCATGTGAATGTTCATAATGCAAATACAATCAGATTTCTGTTGTGATGGGGTCCTCCAGGAACCTGCCAAAAGATATGCTATTTCTATACTGTTCTAGAAACTCTAACCACAAGGTACATCAGCCAGCCAAACCCACACACAATCATAAAGGAGAGGATTCTGCGCTCATGTGTTTCTTTGCAAAATATTAAAGAAGTTTGAGCCACTCTCATGACCCAAATCAACTCAGTTACAGAGTAGGCTCTGTCCATCATCTATTACATAAGCAAGCCATCACTCTTAACAGAAAAGTGCAAGGCAAATTCCACTGAACTAATGGCATTCATAATAAAATATATTGTACACAAAAAAGTATTTAAGATTTCCAGATGACTTAAATCTTCTCTGTGTGGTATTAGGGGGAAAAAAAACATGACAATATTTCTGGTGATATATAATAACATAGATTAGAGCTATCAGGAAATAAGAACTTCCATTTGCAGTCTTAAATTTACTCTTTTCCACATTTTTTTTTAGCACAGCCACTATTTACATGTATTTCAGTATTTCTCAGATAATGTAATGTCCTCTAACATTATGTCTTTTCTATATGTAACAGTTAACATTAAAAACAATTATGTCTTTAAAACAACAACAAAAAGCCTTAAAAACTCAGTCTGAAAACCTGGTTTTTCAGATGCAGACAAAGAAACTTACCTTTAGTTATTCCATTTAAGATTTCTGAAAACACCGAGCTTTCTAACCCAGCCCCCACTTTACGTTTGCAGGAATAAAGTCAAAAACACCTAAACAAATGCATATGTTAAGCAACCTGACCTTCACTCTGTACTACATACATTATGCTAGTGATGTCTTTATAAACTGTTGTTTCAGCTGAGTTAACGAGTACGATTCCTAGACGAGATCAGACTGAGAACTCATGAGAATGCAGGTGACTGAGGGATGATGTGATATGAGATGGAGGAAAGGAGAACAAAGATATTCGCTCACTTTTGATTTCCCTGAGGTGGTAAGAAGAGACACTGAAAGAAAAGACTGCTGGAGGAGAGGGGGTGGAAGAAAAATGCCATCAGTAAGTGTAGAGGGTTGAGAGGTTTTGTGCTGCTATCTATTTTCAATATTTTCTGCAAGAAACTTCTCAGGGTATCCAGGAGAGTCCCTCACTGGGAAATCTCCCTATAGCAAGTAGCTGTTAATTGTATTTTAATTTAGTATGTTTTCCTGCAGTGCAATATTAGCCTAATAAGCAAATATCTAATAAATGCTCTAACCCAAGAGTTCTTTAACTGCTGGAAGGTAAGGATACAAGGCATAATCTTTATCTCCTGGAGCGGTGCTCCAAAACCTGCTGTGTATTTGACACAGGCCTAGCTGTATCTTTAGCAGACCAAGAAGACGGTTTTAACACAAGCTACAACATTCAGTTGAAACCTTTGCTCTACACAACACCAAGCTGGGAATATTCAGAAGGCTTTGACATCGAGGTTGAAGGAGAATTTGGCATAATCCAGAGAAAACCAGAGGCTAATCAAGAGCAACACTGAAGCATTTACTGAGATAGCCAATGACAGTGAACTAAGTGATACGAGGCTTTTTTTTCTTGTAAAGTATATGAACCATATAAAAACAAGTCTTATTTTCACTTTTGTAACTTTTACAAAACAAGCTCTTTTGTTTAAGTTGGAAAAGACCTAAACTACAACTGAAATATTTAATGGGTTCAAACTGCATAGGAAAGGGGGAAAAAAGGCTGTAAGTCTACAAAAAAAGACACTTCATGTTTTGCATATTTGGTTGTTTTTCCTGGAGTTTGGACCACAGATATGTGACAAACACACGGGAAAGCTGGATACGATGACATGCAAAGAAGGGCTAAACTTGTTGTGCCTTTTTGGTATTCTAATTCCATTGCTTCCTTCTGTTGCTTCAAATCACACCTGACAATGAGTTAGATTAATCTGATAGATTGCAAATGTGTATCCAGGGCTGTAAATGTAACTGATGTGTGTTAAAAATATAATCATATTGGTCTGAAGTATCTGCATCTTGTCCTTCTAAGGGCATTCCCAATGTTTTGTTCTGTAAATCAGAAATAGGGGTTTTTTTCTTCGCATTCTTAGTTTACTAAGACAAACACTTTTGGATTTCATTAATATGTAGTTCAGATTTGTAATTTTCAGTTGTCATGACCAGTGGCTGTGATGTCCATAGCTGTCATTCAATAATACAAAATTGTACTTTTTTCCTCTCGATACCATTTTTTGTGAATTTAAGAATGTTCACATTGACAAATGTTTAGTTCTCTTTGAGCTAGACAGAAGATATTTTGATTCTGTCCCTAAATTTTCTTCATCACTGTAAAACTTATTTATAGTTTTGCATGTTACTAGTATCACTTTAAATGACAAAGATTAAATTCTCATTTTAACTAAATAAGTAAACAGTAATCTTTGTTCCCTACTTTCTTTACTATTTTTGGGGGGTATTCTATTTGCCAGAACACTTTTGTAAACTATGTTTGGATCTGTGCTTATTGTGGACAGATTTTGTTTTCTGTTTGTTGTTGTTTTGTGGGGTTTTTTTATTTCATGTTTGCAATGGCCTGTTTGCATGGTGGAATTTAGATCCTGGTTTGGTGTTGGCAGGAGACCAATAAAGAGCTCCTCACAGTCTGCAATATTCTAGCTAGTGACACTGTCCTTTAGATCCTTACTATGAAAGAAATTAAAGAAGACATGTACAGATGACGTATATATACACTTACCTGCACCCTGTTTATACCAGTTCGGATTATACAGTCCGACTCAAGTCAAAGTCTGTAGATGTGGTGTAGAATGTTTCTGATGTCACTGAATTTCATACTCACCGCTCATGACAATACATCTATGCAAATTCCACTGAGTAGAGATTAAACATAGACAGGATAATGTCCTAATACATTGGTTTTATTTTTTGTTAGGTATTTTGTGTGATAGCATTAGTTTTTACTCCGTGCTAAGGAAAGTTCTTTTTCTAACGATGCTAGGCTCTTCTGCACGAACATGTGGATTCCTTTTTCTCTTTACTGGATGAAAAGACCTCAGCCGCAGGATGACTTTTTCACATTGGGGATCATCACATCGGGGATCATGTTCTCAAGAAGTAAAGAGCAGGCAAGATTTACCTAAGAGTTTTTGATCCTCAGATTTCTCTGCCTTTTGTATACCCTGTCAGGTTACAGTAAGATTTTGTAAGGTGATTGACTGGGACCGACAGCCTGATCAGAAAACTTGGTTCTGTTCTTTAAGATTGTTGTGTGTGCTTTTATTCTAGAGCAGCAGATCGGGCATTTTTTGCTGTTTCGAGTGGAATAAGGCTCTGTAGGGGGTTGCTGCCCTCAAAACATTAATTTCTGTTCTATGTGAGGAAAATGTAGTGAAACTTTGCGTCAATTTTTCTGGCTGCCTAAGGTATGATTCTGCCTCTGAGCAGGAGTCATATGAGAACTATGGTGCTTCAGAGCTACTCCTACTTTTACTCTTTTTCATACTGTAGAACTAGCTGGGCTTTCGTTTGCTCTACAAGACCAAGAAATTCAAGCTTCCCCAGGCAGCTGGGGTTGATAATGCTTGTCTGTAGCACAGCAGTATCTAGGGTTACTCAGAAACAAAGTTGATGCAGGTATATAAAATATCAGGAGAGATTCAAGCCACAGGTGGAAGATCTTTCCCATGTGGAATTTATATAGGTTGGGGTATTTAAAATTATCCGTATTTATACTGCCAGTCTCAGAAACGGAGTTCACAGAAAGTGAGAAAATAAGAAAACTCATTTAGACAGTGTATTCAGATTTCAAGAACCCTTACAGACTGCTTCATTCACATAGTATAATCTTTGCTTGTAGCATCATTGCAAGATCATAGGCTAATTCATGACTATCACCCCTGGGTTAAAAACCACAGTGGATGGTCTCCCAAGGCTCATACAATTAATCTTCCTTTCACATGGGACCTCTTTATTCATGAAGACATGAACCAAATTAATTTGTAAAAATTTCATTTTAAGCTAGGAGGTTGATATACTCTCTTTTTAGTGGCATGATCCTCATATAAGAATAGCATAGATAAAATCATCACATCTCTCTCTTGTCTATTCAAAATCTTTCGGATGCCTTGCTAGAAAAGAATGGAGTTTTACTTTCTCTTTTTTTTCTCCAAAGCATTTGCATGAGCTCTTTGTTCTTCAAACTGTGCCTCAGCTCTACAGTGACAATCACTTTTCGTTGCACTTATGTAGGGAGAGACTACAGCTGAGCTGTGAGCTAACCCAGGCTTTGCTGTGTGCCCTGACTGTGATCAGGAGCAGACATCGGTATCCTCATCCTAGGACAGGTCACAGGGACAGCAATCACCTACTCAATGCTTCCTTCCTTTTAATACCGGAAAGGATACATGCCACCTTCTTCTAGGTTGTGTTACATACATATCGGGTGGGAAGTTCAACTTGCTCAGCTGCATCAGATATTTGAAGAAGTTGAAAACCTTTGTCAGCACATCCTTATTCATGAAGCACAGCCAAAAACTACAAGAAAATATTTGAATTAAAAAGGCCATTTACCTCTGTATGTTAAATAGAACTATGTAGAATATTTTTAAAGACATTTGTTGGTAATTACTTGTTGATTCCAACTGGCAGTACTTGTACATCATGAATATTACTCTCTAATTTCTCTGAACAATTCATCAGCATCAATTAGAGTGCATTTGGCACACCTCTGGGGCATATATGCAGCCTTTTTCTTTTAACTGCTGTTTGAAAGGTTTGCTCAATGTGCTGTCTGAGGTAGCCAGATTCAGCAGCAGTGTGGGCCAGATTTGTTCTTCAGGAGCCCATCACCTTCAAAACAAATCTTGCCTGGTGCCCATAAGCATAGTCTCCAGCTCTGACCAGAAGCAGAATGTTGGGGTTTTTTTCAGTCTCCAGTTCCTGCATGCTAAGCTAACGTGTCTGTGTTGGTTTGGGGTTTTTAAAACCATTAGATTGTGGTAAATATATATTATCTGGAAGATACCCTTTATTCATCTTTCTGTGGAACTAGCGGGTGTGAGCAATGAAGGTAGGCTTGCACATTATTGTTCTCTGCTACTTCTGAGAGCATTAATTAGATTTAAAAGCCAAGAGAAAAGACTTTACATTTGTTGGTCAATACATTTCAGGCAGGGTAGTTATCGGATGCAAGACTAGAAAAAGTGAAGAGTTTTGTACAAGAAAACAGCCAGGCTATAATCTCAGAGCCTTGGTAATAGCAAAATAATGTTAATCATACATCTTACTCCGTAATTCTATCTGTATTCTATCTGAAGTTATAAATATTAAATAATTAATCCCCTACAACCTCTCAGCAAGTTGACTGTCATTATTTCTGTTTTATAGATAAATTGTGGAGCAGAATAATTCAATAATTTGGTTAAGGTCACACAGTAAGTCTGCTGAAGATGTGAAAATGAAATCAAACTCTGTTAATTCCCAGTTTGGTTCCTTAGCCACAGAACAGGCTCTTTTCTGCAACATCTCTCTCACCCATGATACATCTCATGCACAGTCTAAATTAGAAGAACCATTAAGACGTGAAGTTAATTACCTTCTCTCCTTTAAAAACTATTTGCTGATTTTAACATTAAAGACATTCAAGCAGTTTTCTCAGGCGATAAGGATGGTAAAAAATCTAAACACATATCTGAAAATAATCATGCTGTTTCTCTATGATTTCATGGTATAAACAACCAATAACACCCACAGCAACTTTATTAAGACAAAGATTAGCAAATATGGGGTGTTAATTGGATTGCGTTTTCAAACCTATCAAAGCCCTAAAAGACTAGCATTTACGTTCTCCTTCTTTATTTTTTTTCCATGACATTTTAAGAAAACCTGTTGTTATGAAAATTAAGGCACTGTTTGAACCAATGAAAACTCTGTATTTTTCTAGAGAAAATGAGTGTAATTTTTAAAAGCACCTTATACAACATTTTCTAAAACATAATTTTCAAAAGCAAGTACTAGGTATGTAAAGAGCAGAATTTGAAGGTGTGAATCCTAATTAGTGAACAATACCCAGAAACTTTGGAAAAATCCGTGACACGTTAGCTGAATTTTTAGGTTCTGAAATCAAAGGAAAATATTTGATTTATAGACACATCTGGAATTCTTGCATATAGAGCCTAAAGAGTCAAAGTATCATTGCAAATGAGTAATTCTAAACCTGAAACAACACAGGGGCTTAGGTATCTACTTCGTCATCTTAAATGAAAAAATTTAGGCACCTGTGAGACACTACACCCTCTCAGCTGCCACATAGGCTTCCCATGTCTGGAGACCTCTGCATTCAAGCTTTTGTCATGAAGTCTTCATCATGAAAGTCATGGAATCACAGAATCACAGAATCACAGAATGGTAGGGATTGGAAGGGACCTCTGTGGGTCATCAAGTCCAGCCACCCTGCCAAAGCAGGGTCACCTACAGCAGGCTGCAGGTGACCGCATCCAGGCGGGTCTTGAACATCTCCAGAGAAGGACACTCCTCAGCATCCCTGGGCAGCCTGTTCCAGTGCTCTGTCAACCTCAGAGGGAAGAAGTTCTTCCTCATGTTCAGATGGAACTTCCTATGCTTCCGTTTGTGCCCGTTGCCCCTTGTCCTGTCACTGGGCACTACTGAAAAGAGTTTGGCCCCATCCTCTTGACACCCACCCTTCAGATATTTATAAGCATATATTAGGTCCCCTCGCAGCCTTCTCTTCTTCAGGCTGAACAAGCCCAGCTCCCTCAGCCTTTCCTCATAGG
>Ga0065711_1051957_pt1 | contig 10163 bp, 14 predicted proteins | sample Hoacrofraction12_FD_59098 | JGI IMG/M metagenome (GOLD analysis project Ga0065711, IMG submission 59098) | Hoatzin crop microbial communities from Cojedes, Venezuela - Epithelial fraction 12 v2 (version 2) | ecosystem: Host-associated > Birds > Digestive system > Esophagus > Crop | place...
TTTTTTTTTTTTTTTTTAACATAGAACCCCACTACCCTGTAGCCATCCCGGAGTCGACGCAGGTCCCTCTGCGGGGTGGAGGGATGGAGCAGGAGTGCTGCGTGGAGCCAGGCAGCCGAGAGCAGGGACATGTGGAGAGGAAATGCAAACCTATGAGACTGATATTTTTTTTTCTTTGTCACACCAATGTGAAAAGAACTGTGATTTATTTTGGGATTTCTGTCATCCTAGGTATTTTGGAAATATTTGCTGTGTCTCAGGGGATTGTAGGAATACGAGGAGTTTTCAGCAACAAATTTTTAGCGATGTCAAAAAAAGGAAAACTCCATGCAAGTGTAAGTAAACTCCCCACTTCTCAGTATGTGTTGTTTATTAAAGGCCTTGTGACACCTCCACGTGCACGCAGCAGCGATGCTCCCGGGCAGGGCCCCGGCGTGCCGAGCCCCTTCGGCTGCCCGGAGGGCTCCGCGCTGGGTGGCCTCAGCACCGCACAGACAGATAGGGGACAGGTGGAGCAAAAAACCCTGAAGCGCATATCCCTGCTTACTGCATTTGACCAAGAAAAGTGCGCTTTTTTTTTTTTCTTTTTTGGTGCAGTTGGGTATTTGCATCAAAAGGACTTGTTCTTTGAGCATTGCTGGTTTATTTTTAGCAACTTCTGCAGCAGATCGCGCAGACGGTTTTAGCCAAATGTCTCCTGGAGAGCGGCATGCGTGGTGCCGGGAGCCTGCCTGCGCCCATGCGTGCGCCGGGATGGAAGGGGCTGTGGCCCTGGAGTTTTGGCTGGGTTGGCCCATGAGGGAGAGACGTCCCCCGGTGAGACCGTGCAGCTGCACGCAGGGTTTTGGGGAGGTGAGGTCCAGCCCGTGTGGGAGCGTTGCAGCTAGAGTGGAAAAATCCCAGTAACTCGTGTTTCTGCAGGCTGCTTTCCTGAAGGTTGGGGTTTCCTGCAGGTCTGCTTGTGCTTTTTCCAGGCTTTTTGCATTGAACGAATCCTATAAGTTGATTTCACTTCTTTTCAACTTCAAGATGCTGCTTCCTAATTTTTTCCTGATAGTCCTAGAGATCATTTAAACGAATGAAAGTAACTACTGTGCTTGCATGAAAGTCATCATCTATTAAAGGTGTGTATAAATGCAACACCCAAAAAAGGGCATTTTTAACACAGCATCTTGGCCGACCTGTCCCCCAAGTTTGTTTCCAGGGAGCCTGTTCAGGACCGATAGCCTGGAAGAGGGTAAAGCCAATTGCCTGCCCCGCAGTTGTGAGCCAAACCTCACGGTCACAATGGTGGGTGTTACGGATGTGCTTATGCTGCTCGAGCCTGCAGATTGCCTTCAGGCGAGATTTATGAACTAGCCTCTCTCCCTTGAGTCTTATTGGAGTGTTGCTCCTGAAACCTAATGATGCTTAAAGGGTGAGCACATGGTTGCTGATTTTAGGAAACAAAGTAGGAGCGGGAACGGAGCCTGGGGGAAATGGGGAATGGCTGCGTGGAGGAAAACACGAGGGAAGGAGATGGGGCAGGAATCAGGCAGAGCAGGAGGAGAACAGCGGGAAGGTAAAGGAAGGAGAGAAGAAGGAAGCAGGTGGAGCACCATCCTCAGACCCTCCAGAGCCTCCCCTCCCTCGTGGCGTACAATAGGCCCCCTTGTTCAAGCTGAAGCCTTGATTTATGCCCTGGCGCAGGCAGAAATTAAATCAAACCTTGTTGGTGTATGGTTAATTGTCGGCACACAAAGGGCAGTGCTGGAGAGGGACCTCAATTAGGTGGGTCAGAGCGGGGGGTGAGGACACACGATGCCCCGCTCGGATGAAAGCCGCGAATTTGTAGAAACTTGACCCAAATGTCTAAAGATTGCTGGGCTAAATAATGCCGATAATGCAAACCCGGCATCTGTTGTTCTTTCCTGCCTTGGCAGGATAAAGTTATTTCATGGCCTAATGAGTTTTGAGCAGTACAAAGCGCGTCCTGCGCCCGTCACTCAGGGCAGCGCTTTGATATGGGAGTCACGCCGGTGACTTTGTGCTGAACCGCAGATAAAAGTCATTCCTGCAGGGATTCGGGCTCCCTCGAAACTCTCGGGGCCCGGATTTATCCCAGCTCGGTGCTTTACAGCAGCCTTCCCCCTTAATTTTTTTCTTTTTTTTTGATGGCAACTTAATTAAATTACCAAGCAGTTCGTTTTTAGAGGCACCAGCTTCAGAAAGTGACAGTAATCCCAGCAATTATCAGTTGCGTGCACAGATGGCTTTTTCCTTGTTGTTAAATCCTCGGTCCCCTGTTTGTACATTTTTAGCACGGAGCGGGCAGGAGGGGGTTTGGTGTCGGTCTTGGCAGGGGCCGACACGAACCCCGGAGGAGAGGTTTGCCCACAGGGGGCTCAGATAATTTTCCTTTCTCGGGAGTTGTTCCGAGTTGACCGAACACTGTGGTCCTCACTGGGGGAAATCTCTGTTGAATTGGATTTTGACGTTTAATTGACTTCAGGATTGCTCTTCATGATTGTCTCTGGACCTGCTGCAGAGCAAATCCAACGGCCAGCCAGTGCTCCGAGGCGGTGCTGCCTGCCCTGTGCCAGGGAAAAAGCCTTTTCCCCGTCTGAAGCGGTGTGGTTGCGGAGCTGAGGGGCTGGGACGCAGGGATGCCTGTCCGTGAGGCGCTGATGCACTCCCCGGGGTGGTTTGCTGTCTGCGGGTGAGGGCTTCCCTCCACGCGTGTGGGCTGCGGGTCTCCTTTCCCGCACCGCCGGCGGGAGCAGCCCACGGCATCCCTCTGCGTCCAGGGCTGGAGACCACCCCCCACTTCCCCAGATCCCTCTGTGGAGGGGATGCTGCTCTGACTCTTCGGGAGCAGTTCCCCCCAGAACACTTCAAGCAGGAACGTTTCCTGTGATGCTCCAGACAGGGAGCCGCGCAGCCCGCTGCCTGCCGCCTCCCGTTGCGGGGTGGCATTGTCCCAGAAATGCTGGGCCAGACTGGCAATGCCGATTCGGCTTACCCATGAGGAACGCAGCAGCGAGCTGACCTGTCTGTAGGGATACATACGAGCAGGGGCACAAGCATCTTCTCCTATTCACAGCAGCAGTCACAAAGCCTGCTGGAGCCAATTTCAGCAATGAATTCTCGGCCGTGGCCAGCCTTGATGCCCAGGGCAGGGCAGCCTACTTCATCTCCTACACCAAAAAAGCCTGTTCTTGCCATTTGCCCAAATTCCACTGGGAAACGCAGGGCCTGCTTCAGGGCCTCTTGCGCAGAGCACCCTTTCAGGCGTGCCTCAGTCAATCCTAAAACCTCCTTGTGCAAAGGCTGATGCAGGGGTGTCTTGCTCGGGCACCGCTGCGCCTGTCAGGACTTTAGAGAGCAACGCAGGGTCAGCAAATCCTTGCCTCAGGAAGGTGAATACTCGTGCATGGGCGATACAGCATCAAGGATGTATGAAAGACAGGGAAAGCAAAAATGAGTCATCAAGGTGACGTTTCTTTCAAGTGAAGAGCAAAAGAAGACTTAATTCAAAGTGCTATGAGGAAAAAAATGCATGGCAGGCCGGGGACTCTGTCATTTGTATTGTAGGACTCAAATTCTCTGGTTAAATTGGGAGTTTAAAAATTATCCCAGCCAGTTGGGCCTTCTGTGTGATTGTAAAGCACTGCTTGGGGGTTTTGCCTTGTTCTCCATTGATGGGGGTTTTGGAGCTCGAGAGCTCAGCATCCATTTGACGTCAATAGTTTTGAAGCGTTGCTTTTCGATCAGGCTGTGGTGCCCCAGGCATGGCTGGAGAAGCTGTCAGGGCACCAGGTACCATGCCCACGGTTGGATTAAAGCCTGGCAAAGGATTTCAGATGGGGTCCTGGGGACTGCAGCCAGGTGTCCCAGGGCCATGGGTACATAGCTGGGGCATTACAGCTCTATTTTTGTGTTTCTGTATGCTTTGTTTTTCCTCCCCTCCCTTGACAACAAGAAGGAGCTGGTGTGGGCAGCATTCAGCCTGTCCTCTGCGGCAGTGGGAAACCTTTCCCCCCAGCCCTCCAGGAGCCAATGCGGCTGCCCTGTTTACAAGAGGTGATGCTCCTGGGCTGCAAGTAATTTCTTCAGGTTATCAAGCAGCAAAACGCCCCGAGTTCATTTAAAACCAAGTAGAGGGGAAAAAAACAAACCCAGTACAATCAAAGCCATGTTCAGTGAAGCAATGAAAATCTGCATGCAAATTGCCTTTCCAGATTATTAAGTGATGATTCAGTGCCCAAGTGAGGGGTGCGAGGGTGGGAACGGAGATGGAGCCGGGGCTCGACCCCAGGGTCCGCAGTCGGGCTGCAGCACAGGGGGTGCAGAGCCACATCCTCCCTCCTGTCAGTGGGAAGGGCAGGAGACGCGGGGTGAGAGGGAAGGGTGGTTCTGGGGCAGGCCAAGCCTGTTCTTTCCAAGAAAGCCCAGAACTGAGTGGCAAGCAGCTACTGAGATTATCTGCATTGGGGGGTTTCCTGGGTACCTGGCAGCCTCGGAGAGGGTTCCCCAGGTGTCCCGTGTTGCCGCTTGCCCCTTTGGACCTGGTCTGGGGGGGGGACAGAATCCCAGCAAGCGTTGCGGGGCAGGGGACGGGCGAAACCAGCCCCGTGCTAACGGTGCTCCCGGCTCTGTCCCCGCAGGCGCGGTTCACGGCGGACTGCCAGTTCCGGGAGCGCTTCCAGGAGAACAGCTACAACACCTACGCCTCGGCCGTGCACCGCAGCCCGCGCTCAGGGCGCCAGTGGTACGTGGCCCTCAACAAGCGGGGCAAAGCCAAGCGGGGCTGCAGCCCCCGCGCCCGGCCCCAGCACGTCTCCACGCACTTCCTGCCCCGCTTCCGGCAGCCCCAGCCCCCCGAGCTCGCCTTCACCGTCACCCTCCCCGAAAAGAAGCCCCCGCCGCCACCGCCGAAACCGAAGGTCGCCCTGAACCCGCCTCGGAAAAACCCTGGCCCTGTCAAGTACCGGCTGAAGTTTCGCTTCGGGTAGCATGCCGTGGCGGTGACGCCGGCATGGGAGCGACCAGGCACCTGTGCGGCTTTTTGGGGGTGACCTCGTGGGAGACCTGTGTCCCCTCCCTCCCCCAGCAGATGCGGGGAGGCTCCGGGTAGCGTGTTGGGCTCGGGGTCTCCTCTTCGCCCCCAGACCAGACAGCACCCTGGGAGGCGTGCGTCGGGACAACGTAACTTGGGCTTTCCAAAGAGTATTCCTGTGCTGGACAGAAAACACTTGATGGACCTTGGGTTAATTTTCTGTTGTTGAAAGAAGCAGAAAGGTACCTCTATGGCCAACATATTTTCTTACCTTATTTTCACTAGTGACTCTTTTGACAATCATTTTCATACAAGAGATATGTTCAGAACCAACCTGTGAAGTGCTTGTTTTTCCTTTTTTTTAATTTTTTTACTTTTTTCATCTCCTTTTTGCTGCACTTTTTTCCTCCGACCATACCTCAGATGGCCGTATATTCAGGTCTGCCCCTTCCCCTTGTCTTACAAAGCAGCTCCTCCCTTCCGCAACAAAAGAGCAAGACCAACCCCAACAAATTCATTCACCTTATCTGTGCTGCAAGGGGGTCTTAAAACTCTTTGTTGGCAGTAATAGATTTTTTTTTTCCCCAAGGGTTGCAGGCTTGGGGAGGGCGGCTGTTTGCAGCCTCACTTCTGGTGGTCTCTCCCATTCTTCCCCGGACAGCTGGAGGACCGAGTCTCCTCCTGTCTATCAAAGTGTGGTGTGCATGTCTGTGTTTAAAATACCTCTGCCCCAGCCCCGGGGCATTCCTGCTTGCGAGGGGAGGGAGCCGCACCAAGACCCCTCCCCGGGGGGTGGCTGGCAGGAGCCCCTCCGAGCCCCTGCTCCCTGGGCACAACGGGGATGCACTTGGCCCATGGGTGCCCACCAGTTTCTTCCACCAGTTTGTGCTGCTGATTTATTTTATCAGTCACAGTACACTTACGGAGCAGGGGGGAAAGGGTTGTATTTTATAGCGAGTGTGGCGATGTGGCAATAAATGCTGTTATAGCTACTTGTACCTTCAGAAGTGCTTTTTTCCCACCCAGGTTGCCCTGTGGCCCCAACTGTCAAATTGTTTCTCTGTTGTGGTGTTGTCTGTGGAGTAGTTGTGCGTATGGAGTTTTTAATTGGCATTTAGCTGTGTTGTGTATGTACAGAAAGTGGTAGCATTGAACCTCAGCAGTTAAGCCTTAATAGGAGCCCAGGTGGGCTCGCATTTGTAAAACCCCTCCTGACCTGAGCCCTGTTAGCGTCAAGCAGCAATAACAAAGGCAGGTGGCACTGCCAAGCCGTTTCTCCAAATCTGATCATGGCACAAATGGCTATTTCCATTGAAATCGTGGTTCTTCACCTATCATCCTTCTGGGCAACCCCTGGCCAGAGGCATCTGCTCCATGCAGCAGCAAGTGCTTTCGTACAAGGGCACGCGCTCCACGTGTGGGGATGAATGGGGGTGCCAGAATAAAATATAATCGTGCTTCATTTTGTAACCTGGTTGTGTAATCTTTTGACTGTCTGCTGTCTGTGCGTGTTTCTCTTTTCTTCCCCTGAAGGAGAAAAATGAGTGTTGTTAAATTAGCTGCTACACGTGTTTTTGTCAGCTGGTTTGGCCCTTGTGGCATCGGCGACAGGGTGGAGCGGAGCACAATCGGTGCATGTGCTTCCTTTGTAGGCCGTGCTCTGCACGCTGTGCGCCAAGACCAGCGTCCCGAGGGCTGCCCGCGGCAGTCCTCCGGGCCGGAGTCACCGCAGCGGAGTGCGAGCCGAACACGGGTGCCGGAAATGCACCCCAGCCATTTCCAGCAAGGCAACCTGCCCGCTGATTTACAAAATTCAGGTAGTGCTGCTTATCTGCTGTTCAGTAGCCAGGCACAATTAGGTGTAATTAATGCTCAGTGAAGCATGGGGCCACCTAAATGATCTAATTGAATGAAAACATTTGAGGGAGCCGTGTGGGAGGGTGCCAGCCTCCGCCCAGGGCGGGTGCCTGGAGCTCCCTGGGCAGGTAAGAGAGGAGCAAGTGTGCTGGTTCCTTGCTCTCACTGCTTTCCCTCAGAGGGAAAAGGGGTTTTTAAATCTTGTTTTAAGGAAAATTCTTGTTGATAACTAGTCTGTATGACAAAAAACCGCTTTGATCTGTGTATTTCTGGGGAAAAATGGATCCTCAGTTGAGCTGTGATGGCAGCATCCAATGTTTGCCATAGCAGCTACTGGGAAGTGCCGTTTGCCCCATTGCGGCGGCTGGGAGGGACGGGAGCGCGGGGCCATGGGCTCTCCCGAGGACAGATGGGTGCTGACGGTGGCCGGGACCCCTGGCCCACAGGAGCTGAGCACCTCCTTGCCCCGTGCTCGGGGTCTGGCTGAGCACGTTTCTCCTGAGGCCCCTTGCTGCTCCTACCGTGGCCGGGTACTGGCCGCCTCTCGGGGCTGTCGGGTGAGATTCAGCTGAGGAAGCACCCTGGCATCTCCTCCCTCCGGGTGCCAGCAAAACCTGCGCTCCCCTGCCCGGGGGGTGAGGACGGGGGGGGCAGAGGGGGGTGCGGGCGCTTTACCCCCTTGCACCCAGTTTCCCAAGGGGCGTGGGGGCTGCAGCGTTGCTTGTCGAGGGCTGCTGCTGAAACGCGGGCGTTTCACTGGGGGGTTCTGGCAGCCGGGAGCAGCCCTGCAACACACAGCTAAGGGTGCTAGCAGGCGCGGGAAGCAGCGGGGGGAGGCTGGTGCTTCAACACTACAGTAATTATTAAAATGCAGCTGTGCTATTGCAATAAAGAGGTCTGTGCCACAGCACACAGCAGCCCACTGGCAACCTCAGCAGAGAGCCTAATGCAAGTTAATCTAAGTGATGTGGACTGACAAACCCTTCCTGTTCCTTTCTGGCTGCTGTTCTGCAAGGAAATTAAATAGGTTTGCTTATCAGGAGGAGACTGAAGGCATTTAAAAAATGGGTAAATATCTCAGTTAAATTTAAAAATAGCTTGTGAGAAATTAGAGATTTTTAAGGAATAAAGGTAACTTTTTCAGTGTGTTATGTTTCTTGCATTTCAGAAGTGGTTTTGGTGTTGGCTTGCTTTTATTTATAGCTGTTGACTGCATTAAATCTTTCTGGCTACTGCTTTTGCAAGCAGGGCAGGGGCCATGTTGCACTAGCCAACTGCTCCCTGAGCAGGACGAGAAGCCCAAAACCCTTGCAGCAGAAGCCCAGAGCCTCCTGCGGCCCTGCTCCCGAGGCAAGGGGGGAGCCTCCCAGCCCTTCAGCAGGGAGAAAGGATGTGAGACCAAAACGCTTCTCTTCCTCTTTCCTGCTTGTTGGCAGCACTTAGTCCTCCATGCTGGTTGGAGTAGTGCTCCTGCGGAATCAATGGGAGCAAGAGTACGATCGGTATTGTGACTTGAGGGAGGGAAAATTGCTGTGACAGTCCAGCAAAAGAAGAAAGGCTCCAGCTTTGCAGCTCCGACCCTGATGTGAACTACCCTGTCAACCACCCCTGTTCCATCCGAGAGGATTTATTGTCTTGGCTTTAACATCAACAGCACTAATTGCTGGACTCTGAAGCAGATTTTTGTACTTGTTTTGCATAAAAGCTCTTAACATTGCCTTTAAATCTTGTTGCACGCAGAGGAAAAACCTTCTGGGAAAATCGAGGGCGCTTTCCTACCTCTGTTTTTGGGGTGCCAAGGGCAATGGGGCGTGCTAGGGCAGGTGTTCTGTGTTTGGGGACGCTGGGGAGGTCTGGCTGCTGGAAGCAGGCAGGGAGGAGGATTGTGCATCAGCCGGCTGGGTGGCCTTCGGTGAGGGACCAGCAGCCTCTCAGGCAATTTTAATCGCAGAGCGGGCTGAGAGCAGGGCTGGTATGAGCCTGGTGGTGGGTGGCATCCAGGGAGCTAGGGCGTTTGAAGATAACATGGATGTATGAAGTTAACTGTCCTAGGACACCAGCACGATGCCTCTGAGCTCTTTGTCAGCAAGGCTAAAAATGGCATGATGGCACAATGTGGACCAATACCTAAAATTCATCCTTTATTTTCCTCTCCCATTTGCTTTCTGAGTCATCTTCCCCTGCAGACTTTGCAGCTAATAAAAAGTCTCAGATGTTGATTAGGCAAAGTACCACGTGGGGAGAGATGTGGTGCCTCTGGAAGCTCAGCTCAGAGCATAACGTTAGCAAGTGTTGGAACAAATGTGAATCCTCCTGGGGGCACCTGACCCTTTTTGCTCTGCGAAGCTGGCGTTTTACCCAGCCTGCTCGCTTTGCCACGAGCTCCCCTGGGCAGGGCAGGCTGGTGGCCACCGCACCGTTGGCATGTTCCCCCAAGGGAGTAACTCCAAACTGAATTTACCACCTGGTGGGGAAAACGCTGGCTTAAACGCCGCGTATTTTCAGAAGTTGAAGGTTAGCATGGTGTGTCATTTTTTGGTTTATGGGTATTTTTCTTTCTCTTCCACTATCTCTGTCTTACCACTGTGGTGCTGGGGAGAAGCAGCTGGAAACGAAACAAAGGGGATGCCCAAATTCCTCTCCAGACAACCGCCACCTTCAAAGCAGGCGCAAATTCATGTGGAGCTGAGAAAGGGGCTGTGGGGAGCATGGCAGAGCGCACCGAGCTGCGCGCTGTGCCCCCACTCCATGTTGATGGATGCACTTGTTAAAAATCTTGAAATGTACGACAAGCCCCCATGTTCCCCCCGTCCCCATCACATCATGGCTTTAACCCCTACAGGTACACCATCTTCCAACCCCCCAGAAACGCCTGCTCAGGTCCCACGCTCCTGGAGTGCAGCATGGGGGCTGGAGGACTTCTCCTATGAGGACAGGCTGAGGGGGTTGGGGCTGCTCAGCCTGAAGAAGGCTCCGGGGTGACCTTAGAGCAGCTGCCAGTGCCTGAAGGGGCCGACAGGAAGGATGGAGAGGGGCTTTTCACAAGGGTGTGCAGTGATACAACAAGGGGGAACGGCTCTAAACTAAAAGAGGGCAGATGTAGATTAGATGTTAGGAAGAAATCCTTCCCCATGAGGGTGGTGAGGCCCTGGCCCAGGTTGCCCAGAGAAGCTGTGGCTGCCCCCTCCCTGGCAGTGCTCAAGGCCAGGTTGGATGGAGCTCTGAGCAGCCTGGGCTGGTGGAAGATGTCCCTGCCCATGGCAGGGGG
>Ga0065711_1051958_pt1 | contig 10163 bp, 4 predicted proteins | sample Hoacrofraction12_FD_59098 | JGI IMG/M metagenome (GOLD analysis project Ga0065711, IMG submission 59098) | Hoatzin crop microbial communities from Cojedes, Venezuela - Epithelial fraction 12 v2 (version 2) | ecosystem: Host-associated > Birds > Digestive system > Esophagus > Crop | place...
CCTGGACGTGGTCCTGTGCAGCCTGCTCTGGGTGACCCTGCTTCGGCAGGGGGGTTGGACTGGGTGACCCACAGAGGTCCCTTCCAACCCCGAACATTCTGTGATTCTGTGATATATTTCAGAAAGCGCAAAGCAGGAGAAGGTAACGCCAGAGACGGAGCAGCGCAAAGCAGGAGGCTGAATTTCGGGTCGGGGATGCAGTGCGGTCACGGCGGAACCCTGTGGACAGGCGTTAATGTCCTCCCTCGGCTCCACAGCTTCAAAATGGGGCCAGTGGGAATGCGGTTCGAAGCGGGTAACCTCCAGGAGCCCTATCCAAGCCAAAGGAGTCTTTCTTTCTGCTCTGCGCTCCTGGAGATCCCGACTTTTCGATGGTGCGGAGTACTCAGCTGGTGCTTAGGGCAGCATCCACCACGAACACGAGGGCACTGCCCAGCTAGCCCTCGGCGTGGTCCGAACCAGCAGTCCTCTCAAGTTTCACTTCAAATGCTTCTTTCTTCATCTGTCTGAACCTCTGGCCTGCAGTCATACTGTTAACCCGCAAAGAAGTTCACCGCCACGTGAAAATGAGCGGTGAAAATTCTAGCTAAGCGAAGTGTCCCTGAAAGTGATGGACTAAGGGCGGCTTCTGCTAAACAAGAGAGAGGAGGTTCCCTGGTCGCGTCCTGCAGGACCCTGCCCTTCCCTTCCAAGGCTCAGCTGATGGCAGCTTGTACAGTCACAGAAACAAAGCGGTAGCCTGTAAATTAGAAGCTTACTGGGGCTGAGCCAGTGAGTTTGGATAGAATATATCAAATCTGGCAACATATCTTAAGCTGTGAGGTACCCCTCTAAGCTGTAAGGGCTAAAATGGGACAAGAATGCACAAATGAAAGGCACGAAACAATTTTTGGTCCTGGAAACTTAAAATGATATGTCAACAGTTTCCTTTTACACAAAAGCTACACTGGGCCGTGGGATGAATCTGGCCGGGTGGAACAGCTCAGCCGGTTCCTGGCCCATTCCCCACTGCTGTCTGCAGCTGAGGTGTTTCAGGGGCTTAACCCCCTCCCCTCGTTGGATGAGCAAAATGTAGATGTGTTCGCGCATGCAAAAAGCAGCTACTTGAAAGCACGGTCAAATAGCAGGCTTGGGGGATGCGATTGGTACGTACCTGGCAGGCCCAGCAAGCATCCTCGTGATGCTGTGCCAGGAGCGCACGCGTGCTCTGTCTGGCCTGCAGATGTGCGCCTGTCGTGTGCGTGCATCTGCACCTTTTGCACGCGTGTTTGATCACACAGCTGGGGACGGGGCACCGTGGGCACTCGGGTGTTTCAGGAGGAAGGTAAACTTTTCCCACACGGCTGAACTCTTGAACCGTTAAAAGGTAAATGGTTCCAGAGTGCTTTCTCCATATGTGTAAATTGTAGCACCAGACAGAGGTGCAGCGTAGTTAGGTTAGGGGAGGGGTTTGAAATGAGCAACTGAAGAAAATGTGTGCTGTATGTCTGGAAGTTAACTGACAGAAGGATGGACAAAGGCAAAGATGTCACGTCCCTGTACCACCACTTCAGCACCTTTCATCGGCGTCAGTGTATCATTAAAATGTATTTTCTTTTCTGTAAACCAGTGAAGTTAGGGAAAAGGCAAGCTAAATCAATAGCAATGACAATTAATAATGGATACTGTCTGAAAGAATGTAATGCGAGCAAGCTTTTGAAGGGAGCATTCCAAACAAATCTTTTATTGCATTGCACTAAGACAGTATGCAATTAAGCATTGTTACAGCAAAAGAGGTCAAGGAACCTCATTGACCGAGTTGGTATGCTTGGCTAGCTCCATCCAATTACTGAATCACTTGTCACCTCAAATTCCAAATGACTGAGTATCTCCATCTATAATAGAAAAGCCATTTAAAACAGTATGTGTCACATACTGGGCTCCATTTTGATCAAGTGTACTCACTTTGCCAGATACAATAGGTTTCATAATATGATCTAATTTATGGCAACATCTGGCAGATACAGTTGCATTCGTGACGCAGAATGGGCATGTCCTCACTATAAACCAATATTTTCCCAACCTTCTAGCCAGGCATTTGTTTAAAGTTTACAAAATGTTTGCCGAAGAGCACACCTCTCTTCAGGGGTGTCAGGAAACTATGGCTGGGTGGCTGAGCAGTTTTATTTATTGACCTCCTTCTGTTTTCCGTTTTTATGAATCATTCATTCTCCATTTTCAGAGATCTCTCACACTTGGAGGCTTGCTGGTCTAGAGAGAAAAGGAGGACTCTCTGCTCAACAGAACCCACACTGTTCTGATAACTCGATTTTTCCCCCACAGCCTTTCGGAGGCATGGGCCGGAGTGAGCAACAGCAGAGCAGCACAGCTGTGTCACCGACATGTTCACATTCTTGCTTCCAAAGCAAACGCCTGGAGAGCCTGAGTTTTAGCCACCATTGTTTATGTTTGTGTTTTAACTCAAAGCCCATAACATATCTGAACATTTGATTACAGATTTCATTGGAATAGATGCGCAGAAAGATGTCGTAATGTTCAGTTTTCTGACTTCAAGTGATTGTATTTACCATGATAATATTATATGTGAATGCAACTATGTCATTCCAGTTTCATTCCAGAGTATGCTATGTCCATTTTTGCACTGTTTTTCTAGTCAAGGATCAAGCTAGTCACGAATTTGGTGTACTGAATTCGGTGTTGTGTACTGTATAACAGAAAGTTGTGATGTGCTTCAGCAAGGAGTAACTGAAATTCTGGAGCAGGCTCTTACAAAACAGTCTTTTACCAGCAGAAGTTTCATTCTACTGTGAACATCCCTCTTAATAAAACATGAATCCAGTGAATAAAGCGTATCACATCATTACATCCCTGATCTGCTGGCTACACTCAGACTGGGCTCCTTGCTGCTGGAGAAGTCCAGCTGCTAGCTGGGAGCAGAAACCCACTATTGGTAGATACTGGTGCTCTCTATCGCACCAAACTCCCCTCTGAGGTACAGAAAATGCAAGTACAAGCTGCCGGTCTACAAGGGTAGAAGAGAAGACAGACACTCTAATTCACCCAGAGAACTCAGACAGAAATCATGCTTGTGTCCTGGGGTGCTAGAAAACCCTAGAGAAAGTTAGTAGTCTCTCTTAAGTCTGCTGCTTGGGGAGATGTGACAACTCCCCCACCACATCACCGGGTTAGCAGCTTCCTTAGTGTTGTCCAGAGGCGGAGAAAATCCTCTCCCATTACGTAAGAAATATAAGGCCATCTCAGAGCTGTGTGAATCGTGTTTTCTGTGAGGAGAGGTGAAACTGAAGAAGTTTTGTGGTAATGGCAACCTATTTTTATCTGAGATTTTGGGTAACTAAGAAGATCTTTTATTACTGACATATCTCCAGTGAAATGCTGAAGTGCTCTAAATGCTGGAGGGTGGTGGTAGGCTGGAGGGAGATCACAGCCTGGTGGCAGTCACCAGGGAGGGGGACCACTGAACTCTAGTCTTTAGTCCAGTGAGTGTAAATTATATTAAACAAAAATACTAGCTTAGATGAAAAGCAAGAAGAGTTCCCTGGAACGCTGCAGTGCCCGGAGACTGGCCTGTGCTGAATGGCATATGGCAAAGAGGGGGGTTTGATGCTGGGGCTCTGCTGCTCTGGTTGTTGAACTCTAGACCGTGAGGCGGATGAGTGTGGGGAAAGGGAAACACCCATTTTTGGCACTAATATCAAGACTATAAAATATTTTCGTTGCCAAAAAGAAATACCTGAAAGTGACTCATATACACAGAGTTTCAAGTTACCGGAACGGTGAGTTTTTTTCAAAAGAGCTAGTGTTGTGGCAAAATCACAAACAAAATCTTCCATTTTGGCATCAGTCTTAGAAGAAAATATCCTTCTTCTCAAAAAAGTATAAATCATGACACTGGAGAACCTTAAATCCCGAGAAGCAGGGTTACTAGGCAATGCTCTTCCTGCCAAACCAGTTCTGCTCTGGCATACCTATAGCATAAACGCACAGCCCAGTGAGCAGAGGAGGTGGTGGTGGTGGGGAAGAGTGGGATGAACCAGGGCAGTGTGGGAAACAGTGAACAGTTAGGTGTACAGAACATGAAGTAGCATCAAAGCTGTGTCACCCTGACAGCTGAATATTGAATAGCAACAGGGAACCGATTTGCCCTTCGGGGTTTTTCTGCAGATTTGGCATGGGTATTAATTCAGTGGTTATAACAAGTCTAAAGTCTGACTGATCTGTCCTAAATTAAGTGTGCATGAAGAAAGATAGCCATCAGTGTAAGATCCTCTGAATTCACTTGCATTAAGGATTCTGCCACATTTAACTCTTCCCATAGATATATTTTTTTAGTGAAACTGAGAAGAAGTGGAATCCTTCATAATTTGCTGTGTCTGTTAAATGAAGGCTGGAACATAATACATTTCCCATTGTAGAAGAAAATATATCTGAACAATTGTTTCTGAACACACAATTTGTGGGCTTTTGCAAAAGTTGATATAAGGTCGTCCGGTGGCTCTGCTTGAATGCCGTGCCCCTGTGGGCAGGCAGGGTGTGGAGTTACAGGAATCACATCCTCAGAGGCACCAACACAGACATGGTTCAGTTTAGAAGCAGCCAGATGGGTTTCCATGTGTTCTGTTTCGGATGGGTAAGATGTTCTATTTCGGCTAAAGAGAATCGTCTAGATTTGGGTCAAATAACGTAAATCTTGTAAAAATTGAAACAACACAGCCTGACTTTCTAGGAGAAAGTAATCTTTGAAGAGGGGATTTATTCTGATCCTAATGTGGCAGGAGGATGGAGACACGATAGGAGAGTACAGACATACTTAGGTCTGTAAAATTTATCCCCAGGCAAGCTGGTGACAGTAGAAATATTGCCGTGGAAGAAAAAGAGTCAGCGAAGTCTGTGTCTGCGCTGCTTCCAATATCCTGCTTGGCTGCGTTCTGCTTGAGAGGGAGGGGAGAAGGCTTGAGATTTAGTGGCTTCCTCAAAAAAAAAAATCATTTTATGCCATTAACTTAGTGGTGCAACACTGTCCACAAAGGTTAAGACCACTGATCTGTGATAGCTAAAGAATGAATGTGCCTGGTTTGGGGGCTATATTTAGGGAAAGGTTTGCGTCATGGAGTGGTAGCATTTAGAATCAAGAAAGTTTATATGCATGGTCAGGCACAATTTCTTTCTCGAGTGAGTCATGCCTTGTTCAGAGTAAATGTAATTTTCCTTAGAGTTGCAATAAGTATTCATATTTAGCCAATGATCTTGTTGCCCAAATGGGATAACTGATAGATAATTATTTGAATAAGATAAGCATTTTATGTCATGGAAAAAGTAATTTCATGTATACTTGCAGTCAGGTTTACCCAATGGCATTAACTAAAAAGGAACTTTGTCGCTCTAAGAGGTATGGGTCCAGTGGGGATGAGGGCTGCATATATCTACATATAAATAGATACATTCATAGATATATATATGTTTGTATATAATTATGTCTATAATGTGCTTCCTCAGACTTTTGACTGTATATTCTAAGTTGTGCCGTGTCTTGGCAGAAAGGTAATTACCCATGATTTCTAGGATTGTGTTAACGCTGAAGGAATGTAATAGCTCATAGAATTCAGGATGTCAACGTGACCTTATTAGAGCATTACATTAAATGAAATTCACTGTTTTAAATAAAGTGACCTTGCCCCCCTAAGTCCTATGGCAGTCGGCCAGCAGAATCAGTCTTTTTAACCTCTTGTTCAAGATGGTGAAAAGAGGAAAACCAGTTAAGATCTTAATGCTTTGTACTGAAAATAAGGGTTCACAATATACTTTGTTTCTCTTACTTCTGCTCTGTAGAATTTTTAGTACTTCTTCCCTGTTATTGGCAGCCTGGTGTTGAAGATGGTTACAGAGGGAAATAAAAAAATGCAGTAGCTGAGGTGAACTCAAACAGCCGTAGGTGTCCAAGCCTCTCTCCTGATCTTACCACCTCCAGGACCAGTCTTGGTTTTGTCTCAGAGATGTTGTGCTGCTTCTTAGGCACACAGAAAACGCTGGTGCCAGCAAAGCCCACCAGCTTTCTCTGGGTTGCTTTCAGAACACACAGCCCCAGGAAGGCTTATGCTCTAAATGGCCTGCCTGTAATTACTTTTTTCAGTAGTTAGGCCATATTTCCATGATTTCTGGTTTTGGTTAACTGAGGCTCAGTCCCAGTCTCTTAATTTAGTGCTGCCATTAGGGAGTATGGGTAGGACCTTTTGCCTGTTTTAATTCAGTTTGCATTTCCTTACAGTTTGTGTACTCACATAATCGATTTTATGTACCAGCCTGCGTTGGACTTGTGTTACAGCGGGACGTGTAGAAGGAAACCTGGACCCCACAGTGGTGACGTTGTCACTGACGAGTAAGGCACCCTCTTGCCCATGCATGGAAAGGTCACGTTAACTTGCCAAAGCAGCTTTCAGCTCCGTTGGACTCTGTTTTCCTGGGCCCCAGCGTGTGTACACAGCGCAGCACTGCTCTCCAAGGCCTCCCTGACCTGGGTGGTTAGTTCACACCGAATAGTGTGTGCACTTGGGCTTCTTCAGGCACTCAAGTCGGTGTGCTGAAGCCTGGTCCTGAGTCTGAGTGCTCTCTGTCTCTGCATTGGGCAGTTGGGCTCAGGTGGCTGGAGATGTTTTTGAAGCTGTTGTTGCTTGTAACAGTGAACTTCTGGATGCCTGCAACCATCCTGGCCCATATGAAACCTTGCTACACATCGCCTCCAGGCCAAGTGACTTGGCTGAAGTAGGGAAGTCTGGTGCTGGACGTGGCTGCCTGTGTGAGAATCATACAGTGGCGACAAGGCAGGTTCTTAGGATGGCTTTCAGATGCTGCCTAGATGAGCCCAAGAAGCGAGGGACCCTGGAAGGAGTGGGGTTGCAGCTCTGGGAAAGGATCTCTCTCTTTCCTGCTGCAACCAAAGCTGATGGCTAGGGTGTACAGCAGCTTGGCTTTACAGGGCTCTAGACACCTGGAGAATTTAAATTCTGGAGAGACACCCATCTTACAGATCCTTGCTAGTCTCTAATGCATAAAACACGCTCTAATCCAGATCCTCAGCTATACCTGAAAACAGCCCTTGTGTCTGACCTTGGAAGTTTCTGTGCTGGATGGATCCTACAACCTGAAGGAGCTTAATGTCTGTCTGTAGGCTGGCACAAGCTCCCCATACTTTCCTACAACTGTCCTAGCAGGATGGAGAACCCAGGCCACGCTGTGCCCTAGGCACACGCTCTACAGCCAGCACGTGGTGGGGGTGAGCATTGAAGCAGGCACTCTTCCCTTGTCATTCCTGCAGAGCAAATCCATCTCTTCCAGTGGTCAGTCCTGACAGCTCTGAGGTCTGATACCTCTGCGCTGGGAGTGCGGCACAAAACAACACGCAGCACCAGAAACCCTCAGCCATGGTGTTTATTCCTCAGCGCTGAAGGCCGACATTACTACAATGAAGTAAGAGGGAGTTACTATTCACAGAGGAGGAAACACAAGCAAAAGCATCTAATCATTGATACCTCCACCTAGCCTTGCTATTTGGACGGGTTCATTTTCCAGGCAACCCTTCTGCCTCAGCAGAGTTAAATTTTAATAAGTGCAATTCATTGCCTCGCCGAAGCAACGTCTGGAGCAGCCCATGGGTACTATTGCCACATGCACCTGCTATAATGAATACCAAAGCCTACTTCAGTGGCCTGAATCTTTTGAAAATGTAGTCCTTTATTTTTATCCTCTTAGAAGGAATGCATGCTGCAGTGTCCTACTTTTTCTCAACTGTGTCATCTGACTCATCAGTCAAAACTGAATTGGAGTCCTGTTTTCACCCACTGACTCTCAATCAACCTAACAAACCTATCACAAGTACAAAAGGACAATTTTGTCACTCAGCCCAAGATACCTTTGCAAATCTTGAGTCATGTGAGATATTCTAAGGTTTGAGAAAATTGCAATTTCAGCAAGGCCAAATTCTAAACTTTCCCCTGAAAAGATACACTTGGATAGAAAGAACGTCACAGGACAAGAGAAGAAGTTCTGTGAAGTGAGAAAACTTTAATGTGAGGAGATTTTATGCTGTTGGTTTGATTAAGTTTTAATAGAATACAGTAGTATAATCTTTTTATCCACTTCTGTCAGAGTGGACTGTATACTCATGTAACATTTACCAGATATTCATGAGGGCATGTGTGCTGAGAAAGAAATATAAATGCTGTCTGGCCTACAGCTGGTTAAAGAAATGGCTTACAATGTAGGTCTATCCAGAAAAAACTTCAGTTAAAAACCTGATAGCGTTTTTTTCCCCTGTGCTTTCAGAAATGCATAAAGTGATTAAAATAACCACCACCCTGCTGCCACCACCACCACCAAAATCTGTTTTTCTCCCTGTGACGGCAAAAGAAGTATCAGTGACCTGATCCTCTTCTGTCTGGCTCTTGAGAAGTATAGGGGAAACAATTACAACACATGCTGGAAGAAGAGCATTCCTTCCCTCCTCTTGAAATCTCTTTCCCAGCATCCAGCCTGATATCCTTCAGACGAGTCTTTAACCTTGCCAGGAATAAAGACTAGAGGACTGAAAAACCCAGTTTCCAGGGAAAATAACATTTCTCACAGTGCCACCGTTTCTCTTCTGATCTCTTACACCTGATTTTAGGACAGATCCACAAAATGCTTTGAGAAGACGAGGTTAGGAACAAACATCTTCAACCCTTTTGAATGTTGCCAACTATGGATTCTGATTTTACGCTGCATTATGATTTTCTCCCCTCCTCCTCAGCAGGGTTTTTGTAAGAATGATGCATGGTGATATATATTAAACTTTAAGCTTCACTGATATTAAGCATTTAGTTTAGTGCCAGATAGTCCCCTCAGTCCTCAAAGGGTTCTCAGTCCAGTTGCACAAAGGAAACAAGCGTGAGAAGACAAGAATTCTCATCCAGCAGCTAGAGGATGAATGTTCTCCTGTCAGAATACCAGTAAAGACAAGTCTCCCCTAGCCAAAATCAGTGAAGGGATCTTGTGGAGTTGCCTTAAACTTTTTAAGGCACCTAGAAAAGAAGTACTACTTGTCATAACGACAAGGAACAGAGAATCAGTGAGGCTGGAAGGGATTATGTTGATGAAAATGATGATGGTTATTCCTAGTGCACAAAATCATAGCAATTAGGTCCAGGGTTGCAAAGAACTTTCTCCTCAGTATGTTACTGCATAATTCTGTCCTCATGCTATTATCAAATCTATTCAGCCACCAAATTTATCTATGTTATTATATTATCATGCCATAATTACTGAGCAGCTTAATGACTTTGAGCACTGAAAAGAGAGAAAGTTTCAGTGCTTTTAACCTGCCAACAGCCTTTGAGTGAGGAAATTCTGTTTTCCTCATTTTGTATCTGGCAAGTGGAGTTATAGAAACAGAAGATAACTTTTTGAACCCGAGTCACCATGAGATGTGGACAGGCATTTAATGACATAGTCAAGAGTGCCAGCAAAACCCTACTAGAATCACAAGGAGGTTGGCATGCACACTTCGTAGCGATACTTTCTTACAATCTCATGAAGGACTTGCCTTCCTCCTAAACCTCTAATCCCCGGTGACTGAAGTCACTGCTTGGAGGAGAAAACAGTGATGGAATCAGGTGTTTGCTGCCAGCAAATAAGTCTGTGCACAAAGCACAGGCAAAGTGTATTTTTCTACAGCATTTGGAAGGGAAATCCAATTTCCAAGCTGGCCTCTGCCAGCAAGTTTTGTACCCTGAGGGGGTCTTACCTTGCTCCTTTTCCAGGCAACACTCTTTTATCCGTTAGTACTTCCTACAGGCTTTTCTGGGTGTTTGTATGCATATCACAGAATCACAGAATCATAGGGGTCCCTACCATTCTGTGATTCTGTGTGATTCTGTGACCTCTGTGGGTCATCTAGTCCAACCCCCCTGCCGAAGCAGGGTCACCCAGAGCAGGCTGCACAGGACCTTGTCCAGGTGGGTCTTGAATATCTCCAGAGAAAGAGACTCCACAGACTCCCTGGGCAGCCTGTTCCAGGGCTCCATCACCCTCAGAGTGAAGAAGTTCTTCCTCATGTTCAGATGGAACTTCCTCTGCTTCAGTTTGTGCCCATTGCCCCTTGTCCTGTCGCTGGG
>Ga0065711_1014319_pt1 | contig 10162 bp, 10 predicted proteins | sample Hoacrofraction12_FD_59098 | JGI IMG/M metagenome (GOLD analysis project Ga0065711, IMG submission 59098) | Hoatzin crop microbial communities from Cojedes, Venezuela - Epithelial fraction 12 v2 (version 2) | ecosystem: Host-associated > Birds > Digestive system > Esophagus > Crop | place...
ATAGACAGCTAAGCCGAAGAAGTAACCATAGGCTGTGGCAACGCCTTTACCACCCTTAAAATCATTGAAGACAGAAAAGCAATGACCTAGACAGGCGCAAGCTCCCGCAAAGGGTATCGCCTCCTTGCAGAAGAAGTAACAGATAGTCATCGCAATAAAGGCTTTTAAGGCATCTAAGATAATTACACTCACTCCTGCTTTTTTTCCTAAAACACGACCGGCATTAGTACCACCTAAGTTACCGGAACCATATTCCCTCAAGTTAACTTTATAGATATATTTAGCTATCAGATCGGCCCAGAGCAGAGAACCGATAATAAAGCCGACAATACACCAAAAGACAATCATAAAAAAAGACATTTTCATTCACCTCGTTATGATTTTACCATTTTTAGCACCTCTTAAGGCGCAAATGATATAATTTAAAGGGAAAAGTGAGGTAAGCAATGGATTCTAACTATAACGCAGCGAGTATTCAAATTTTAGAAGGTCTTGATCCGGTTCGGAAAAGACCTGGTATGTATATCGGTTCAGTCGATGCCAGGGGTTTGCATCATCTGGTCTGGGAGATTGTCGATAATGCGATTGATGAAGCCTTAAATGGCTTTGGCAAAGAGATTAAGATTGAATTGAATACTGATGGTTCCTGTACCGTCAGCGATAATGGTCGGGGGATGCCGGTTGATAAGCATAGCTCCGGTCAGAGCGCTTTAGAAGTTATTTTTACGGTATTGCATGCGGGTGGCAAGTTTGGCCAGGGTGGCTATAAGACTTCCGGTGGTCTGCATGGTGTTGGGGCTTCGGTAGTCAACGCTTTATCGGAGTGGTTAGAGGTCGAGGTCTGTCGCGATAAGAAGAAATATTTGATGAGATTCGAAAGAGGGGTTAAGACCGCTCCTTTGAAGCAGATTGGCACCTGCACAAGCAGTGGTTCAAAAGTTACTTTTAAACCGGATTCTAATATCTTTTCAACGACGACCTTTAACTTTGGCACCATCTGTGAAAGAGCGCGCGAGGAAGCCTTTCTTTTACAGGGCGTTAAATTAATTGTCGAAAATCATAACAATGGTGATAAAGAGGAATTCCTTTATCGTGACGGTTTAAAAGCATTTGTCGAATATCTAAATGAAGATAAGACACCACTTTCAAAAATCGTGACCTTTAAGGGGCAGAGTGGCGGCATCTTAGTCGATGTGGCCTTCCAATATTGCGATGCCTATCAGGAGAATACCTTCTCCTTCGTTAATCTGGTTCGCACCGGAGATGGTGGCTCTCATGAGGTGGGTTATAAGACAGCTTTCACTAAAATAATAAATGACTATGCCCGTACTAATGGCTTTTTAAAGGATAAGGATAAGAATTTTGAAGGTAGTGATGTCAGAGAAGGTTTAACATCCATTCTTTCGGTCACGGTACCGGAGAATTTATTACAGTTTGAAGGACAAACCAAAGGAAGATTGGGGACGCCCCAAGCGAAGGCTGCAGTCGAAAGTGTTGTCACGGAAAATATGACCTACTTCCTGCAGGAAAATAAGGAGATTGCTGAATTCCTAATTAAAAAGATTCAGAAGGCTGCCTATGCCAGAGAAGCAGCTAAAAAAGCGAAGGATGATGCGCGTAAGGGCAAGAAAAATAATTTAAAGAGTGAGAAGCTTTTATCAGGTAAGTTAGCTGATGCGCAATCGCGTGACTATAAGCGTTTAGAGCTTTTCCTGGTGGAGGGTGATTCGGCCGGTGGCAGCGCTAAGAAATGTCGGGACTCCAAATATCAGGCCATCTTACCTTTGCGGGGTAAGGTCTTAAATACCGAAAAGGTATCGATGAATGATATTGAGAAGAATGAAGAATTAAATACCTTAATTCATGCGATCGGGGCTGGTTATGGAATGAATTTCAACATTGAGGATATCCATTATGACAAGGTCGTCATCATGACCGATGCTGATACCGATGGAGCACATATTCAAATATTATTATTGACCTTCTTCTACCGCTATATGCGTGAATTAATCGAAAAGGGACATGTCTATATTGCGATGCCTCCGCTTTATGGTGTTGTTCGTGGTAAGGAGATTACTTATTGTTACTCGGATGCACAGCTTAATGAGGAGCGCGAAAAGGGTGGCAAATATGATATTCAGCGCTATAAGGGCTTAGGTGAGATGGATGCTGATCAGTTGTGGGATACCACCATGGATCCGGCCAAGCGTACTTTGATTAAGGTTACTTTAAATGATGCGACCTTAGCGGAACGAAAAGTAAGCGTCTTAATGGGCAATAAGCCTGATTTAAGAAGGAAATGGATTGAAGAGAATATTGACTTTACATTAGAGGAAGATTTTAAGGTGGAAAGACATGGCTAGAAAAAAAGAAGAAATTATTGAAAATGAGAGCTTAAATTGGGACTTAGATGACATCATGTCCGATCGTTTTGGACGCTATAGTAAATATATTATTCAGGAAAGAGCCTTACCCGATGCCAGGGATGGCTTGAAGCCGGTTCAAAGAAGAATATTATATGCGATGGATGTCGATGGGAATCGTGCTGATAAACCGCATCGTAAATCAGCAAAGACCGTTGGTTTAGTCATCGGTACTTATCATCCCCACGGTGATAGCAGTGTCTATGAAGCGATGGTGCGCATGTCGCAGGATTGGAAGATCAATGTTCCTTTGATTGACATGCATGGCAACAACGGCTCCCAGGATGATGATCCGCCGGCTGCCATGCGTTATACGGAGGCACGCTTATCTTCATTTTCTTCCTTACTTTTAGAAGATATCGATAAGAAGACGGTCACTATGACTAATAACTATGATGATACGGAACTAGAACCAACCGTTTTACCGGCTTCTTTCCCTTTACTTTTAGTTAATGGTTCTACTGGTATTGCTTCCGGTTATGCCACTAATATTGCGCCTCATAACTTCAATGAAGTAATTGAAGCCACTATCTATCGCTTAAATCATCCTGATTGTGATTTAAGTGAATTGATGTCTATTGTCAAAGGACCTGACTTTCCCACTGGCGGTATCGTTCAGGGAAGAAATGAGATTGCTAAGGTCTTCAGTGAAGGTAAAGGCAAGGTTGTTTTACGCTCTAAATGTGAAGTGGTTGAGAATCGGACCAACAATCAAATAGTAATTAGTGAGATTCCCTTTGAAGTCATCAAATGTGACTTAGTTAAACAGATTGATAATATCCGCTTAAATAAAGATTTAGATGGCTTGAGTGATGTTCGCGACGAGAGTGGACGTGATGGCATTAGGATTGTTATCGACTTAAAAAAGGATATCGATCCACAACTGGTCTTAAATTATCTCTATAAGAATACGGACTTACAGATTAATTATTCCTATAACATGATTGCGATTGAAAATCATCGCCCCGTCTTAATGTCCTTAAGCCGGATGTTGGATGCCTTCATTAGTTTCAGGAAGGAAGTGGTATTAAACCGCTCCAAATATCTTTTAGCTAATAAAGAGCAGCGGATGCATATCTTAGAGGGTTTAATTAAAGCTGTTTCCATACTTGACGATGTCATTGAAATTATTCGTGCCTCTAAAGATAAGGCTGATTCCAAATTAGGCTTAATGAAGGCCTTCCTATTTAGCGATGCCCAGGCGGAAGCGATCGTTAATTTACGCTTATATCGTTTATCGTCAACCGATATCGTCGCTTTAAAGCAAGAATATGCCCAGTTGATGAGTGAGATTTCACAACTAAGAGCCTTAATCAATTCGGAAGATATCTTAAGAAGTACGATTATCAGTGAATTGAAAGCCATCAATGAGAAATATGTAATGCCGCGTAAGAGTCAGATTGAAGAGAGCGTTGCCGAAATCGTTATCGATCGCCAGGCAATGATTAGTCGTGAGAATGTCTATTTATCAGTGACTCGAGATGGCTATATCCGTCGCTATAGTGAAAGAGGTTTCCAAGCTAATCAAGGTAATTTACCGATGGTTAAGGAAGGTGATGTCCTGATGGGAGTGGTAGCGGCTGAAACTTTAGATACCTTATTGTTGTTTAGCAGTAATGGGGAATATATCTCTTTACCGGTGCATAAGATTGATGAATGCCGCTTTAAGGATTTAGGCAATCACTTAAATAAATATGTCAAATTAAGCGGGACCACTAAACTTGTGTCCGCAATTCTTGTTAAGGACTTCAATAGCGATGCCTATATCATTTCCATCAGTAAAAATGGCATGATAAAACGTAGCCCCATTAATTCCTATCAATTGACACGCACCTCCCGTCCTTCAACGGCAATGAAATTAAAAGGCAACGATGAAGTTGTCAGTGTTAAATGTGCCTATCAAGGTGAAGAATTAATTCTTTGCTCCAAGAGCGGCTATTATACCCGTTATTCAAGTGAGGTCTTAACGCCGGTGGCGGCTAATTCCTTAGGTGTTAAAGCGATGAATGTGAAGGACGATGAGCTTGTGGCAGTCTGTATGTTAAGGCAAGAGAATACGAATCTTATTTTGGCTACAACGGAAGGACAATTCAAACGCATTAATTTGAACGAATTAGAATTAACCAGTCGCGGGGCAAAGGGAATCAGATTATATAAGCAGCGTAAGAGTCGTCCCTACAATCTTAAATATGCCTATTTAATGCATTCCTATGATTCCTTCATTGATAATCAGAATAATTTATTCTATGTCAAGGATATTCCTTTAATGGATAAGGAGAGCACCTTTGCGAGTGCTTTGAACTTAAGTAAGGATTACTACCTTTTAATCAATGAAATTGGCAATTTTGAAACTTTAGCCATTATCGATAGGAAGGAAGAGACTATTAAGCCTAATAAGGAGAGCTATGAAGCCATCAATCTCTTTGATGAATTATTTGGAGAAGATGATGCTTAAGCCCGATTTATATCTTTTAAATCTTAGTGAAGTAAATTTATTAGCTTTAAAGGCTCAAGGCATTAAAATGATACTAATCGATGGTGATAATACACTTTTCGATTTAAATAGCACTACTATTAGTGAAGCTAATGAATTATTTCTGAATGAGGCTAAAGCATTAGCAATTGAAGTTGTCCTCTTCAGCAATAATTTCAGCTATAAGGTGGAACCGGTAGCTATAAAATATGATTTGACTTATTATAGCTTTGCCTTAAAGCCATTCCCTTATGCTTATTGGAAGTGTTTAAGAGCTTATGCTTTGAAACCGAGAGAGGTGGTTGTCGTCGGTGATCAATTATTTACCGATATTCTTGGCGCCAAATTAAGTGGTTTAAGAAGCATCATGACGCAAGAAATATATCATGATCGCTTCAGCACTAAATTATTGCGTCCCTTAGAGAGGTTATTTTTAGATGAGTGAGAAATGTATAGGTTGTGGTATCATCAAGCAAAATCAAAATGAGAGCGAATTAGGCTATTGTCGGGATCTGAATCAGGACTATTGCCAACGCTGTTTTCGCATTATGCATTATAATGATCCCCTTATTGATACCCGGGAATTAGTATCATTCAAGGAGATGCATAATTATCTTGATGAGACTGATAATTTATTGATTGCCTTAGTTGTCGATATCATGTCGGTTTCTAGCTTTTTAAAGTCCGATTATAAGCAATTGATTAAGAGGCATCCGTTCGTCATCCTAATCAATAAAATTGATCTGTTGCCAGAGAATGCCAATATGGAAAAGGTAGAAGCTAATCTTTTGGAATTAATCAAGGAAGAAGGCTGGCTCACCGCTGACTTAAAGGGCATCTATCTCTGCCATCATCGCGATAAAACCTTTATTGATTTATTTAAAGATTTTCTAAGGGAAAATGAATATCAAAAGCTGATCTTTATGGGTAGCTTTAACGCCGGTAAGACGAGCCTTATTCGCTTATTGAGTGATAATAAGCAACTCTTAAATTCTTATTATCCCTGTACCACCTTGGCACTGCAAAGTGTAAAGGATGATGAATTTGAATATCTTGACAGTCCGGGTTTAATCGATGAAGGTAATATCATGATGCGTTTAGACTTAAATGAATTGAAAAATTTAGATTTCAAAAAACGCATTAAAGCAAAAATTTACCAATTATATTCCGCACAATCCTATTTTATTGCCGATTTCTTGCGTTTAGATGCCGTCTCTAAAAGGGGAAGTTTAGTTTTCTATTTACCTAATAATTTAGATATTAAGCGCGTTAAACAGGAAAATGCCCATCGCAATGAAGCGATCTTATTGAAGGAGCAGGAATATGACATCTATGAATTTAAGGACTGTCATAATGAAGACTATGAAATTGCCGGTTTAGGTTTTATTGCCGTAAGAAATATTGCACAGATGATGTTGAAGCTACCTAAGGGTACCCGCATCATCAAAAGGGGGAATTTATTATGATGAGTGGTAAGCAGAAGAGATATTTAAGAAGTCTGGCGGTGAGCTTAAAGCCCTTAATTCATTTAGGTAAGGAAGGTATTACTTCAAGTGTCATCGAGGCAATTGATAATGCCTTGGAACATCATGAATTAGTGAAGATTAATCTTTTAAAGAATTTTGATCTCGAAAGAGATGAGGCGATAAATATCATCATTAAGGAGTCGAAGTCGGAACTGATTCAAAAGATTGGTCGTAACTTCCTCATCTATCGTGAAAATCCGCAGGATAGAAAGATTAAATTGCCCCGATGAAATATTATTACTATCAGGGTAATTATCCTTTAAGCTATCAAAATTTAGCCTATCTTAAACAATTACATAAACAGGAAGCTGCTTATTTCTTAATGAATAGTAATGAATCTTTTAGTAAGGAACTTCTAGAAAAGGTATTCAAAAATATTCCTTATGTCTATGTCGTCAATGATTTGGAATTAGGAACTGAGTTAAAACTTGAACTTGAAGAAGTAACTTTAGAGAATTTAAGTCATTTTCCGTACCCCTTTAGAGAATATTACTTCAATAACTTTTTATTATTGCAGGAATTAGTTAAACCCTACATCAACGAGAAGCGCTTTAAGCATTCAATCTCGGTAGCTGAGAGCGCCATCGCCCTAGCTAAAAGCTGTGCTTATGATGAATTGAAGGCAATGCAGGCAGCTATCCTGCATGATGTCTTAAAGGATAAAGATGAAGCATATCACAATGAATGGTTTAAATATTTCGATCAGGAAAAGATAGAGGTTCCCGAGCCCATCAAACATGGCTATAGCGCAACTTATTTCTTACGTTATCAATGTGGTTTCAGGGATAAGGAGGTCTTAAATGCTATCTACCATCATACCGATGGGGAAAGTAAGACTAAATTAGCACAAATTATCTATATCGCTGATAAAAGGGAACCATTGCGCAAGATTGAAGATGAGATCTTAGAATTAGCTTTTAAAGATCTGAATAAAGCCTTTGTCTTATTAAAGGAAAGAGTTAGAGCCTGGGAGGAAAGTAAACAAGATGGCCGAAAATAAAGTCTTAGAATTGGTAAACTATTATGTCGCTGAGAAATTAGGTGAAGATATCATCACTTTAGACTTTAGACAACATAGTCCCTTTGTGGATTATTTTGTGATTGCCAGTGCCAGAAATGAACCCCATGCCGCTTCCATTATGCGTGAAGTCGAAGCGAAGCTGGAGGAAGCCGGTTATGAGATTCGCATCAATGAACAGGTTAAAGGCAGCCAATGGTTTCTTTTGGAGAGCGAGGGGGTTGTCTTACATCTTTTCTGGGGCGAAGCACGCAGCTATTATGGTTTGGAGGACTTATGGAAAGATCTGCGCATCTAAATGAATATTCCTATTTAAGTCGCTATTATCATGAATTATTTGTGGCTGATATCGGCTATGATCTTTGGTGGCATTATTTAAAAGATGTTTCAGGTAAAAATTATCTGGAACTTGCTTCCGGTGATGGCTTATTTGCCTTGTATTTAAAAGAAAAGGGTTTAACTTTCGCTTGTAGTGATATTGATGTTTCGATGAAAGAAGTTGCCTTAAATAATGGTATCGAGGAATATCAATTATTAAATATGAGCGACTATCATCTCGATCAAAAGTTCGATAATATTATCACCATCTGTGATAGCTTTAATTATTTGAATAAAGATGAATTAAAGGGCTTCTTTAATTGCGCATATGAACATTTAGCTAAGGGTGGTAAATTGATCTTTGATATGCATCATCCAGATGTCTTAGAAAGCTATAAAGAAGAATATATCGAAGAGGGTATCCTCAGTGACAATAACCAATATCAATGGACGATATTAGCTGAAGATGAATGCTTAAATATCAATTTTGTCTTATTTGATGATATTGGTCATCATCTCGAACAGCACCAGCAATTCATCCATTATCAAGAAGACATTTTAAAATATGACAACTTATTCAATTTCACTTTTATCGAGGATTTTGTCCCGGAAGAGAAAATATTAATTATGGGAGAGAGATTATGATTGGAATTATTGTGGCGATGGAGAGTGAGCTTGAAGCACTCTGCACTGTTTTAGGCTCTTACTATGAAAAAGATATAAATGGTGAACATTTTTATTTATTCAAATATCAAGATAAGGAGCTTGTTGCCGCCTTGTCAGGTGTTGGCAAGGTAGCGATGGCTAGCTGTGCTACCCAATTGATTCTGACTTATCAGCCTGAACTTTTAATTAATGTTGGGGTAGCCGGTTCCTTAAAAAGGGATATCAAAACCTTAGATTTAGTTGTTGCGACTTGCGTTACGCAACATGATTTAATTGTGCCGGGTTGGAATATCGATCGCATCACTTATCAGATGGATAAGGAATTATTAAAGATTGCTAAAAAGATTAAGTACCAAAATAAGGTCTTCGGGGGACAAATGTTGTCGGGGGACTTATTTGTTGAACAAGCTGATGGCTTGCGTTTAGCGGAGCAATATCCTGAGGCTTTAGCGGTAGAGATGGAAGCGGGTGCGCTGGCTCAGGTTAGTCAGAAATATAGCATACCTTGCCTCATCTTCAGATGTATCTCTGATGTCACAATTGAGCCCGATAATATGCTGAGCTTTGATCTGTTTGAAAAGAAAGCGGCCTTATTATGCAGCAGCTATGTCTATGAATTTATCAAGGAGGTTCTATGAAGTGGTATCAACAATATTTCTTCAATAAAAGGGATTGGCTACTTTGTAACTATAAGCAATTAGGTCTAAGTGAGGCGGAATGCTTATTATGTTTACTAATTGAATTTGCGAAGGAGAAGAATATCAAGATTGATTATCATTTCTTTGAGAAATATTTTAATGATCGCCAGGAGACTGATAAAGTTCTCAATTCCTTAGTCAGCAAAGCCTATCTGCATATCGATATCAGCGGTGATGATATCAAATATGAATTAGATAATATCTACGAGGAGAAGAATACCCCCGTCTCTGATAATCTGTTTGATTTATTTGAGCAGGTCTTCGCCCGGCCTTTAAATGCGACGGAATATGAGAAATTAGCGAAGATGTGTCTGCATTATTCAGATGAAGATATCAAGAAAGCCTTAAGGATGGCTGATGCCTACAATGAACATAAGATGAATTATGTTGAAGCTATTTTAAAGAAAAATCATGAAGAAGAGTGAGAGACAAGTTTTAATCAGTGAAGCCTTAGAAAAGCTTTATCCTGATGCTCATTGCGAATTGAATTATGAAACACCCTTTCAATTATTGATAGCCGTCGTCTTGAGTGCGCAAACAACCGATAAGGCTGTCAATAAGGTCACTGCTAATTTATTTAAAGAATATGGAACGGTCGCTAGCTTAGCTGCGGCTGAACTAGAAGCAATCGAACTAATCTTAAAGCCTTTAGGTCTCTATCATAACAAGGCTAGCAATATTATCAAATTAGCGAGGGTCTTAAAAGAAGAATATAAGGGTCTAGTCCCCGACACTCACCAACAATTATGCACCTTACCAGGAGTCGGTCGTAAGACGGCTAATGTGGTTTTGGCAGTGGCTTTTGAAGTTGCCGCCTTTGCGGTTGATACCCATGTCGAAAGGGTTAGCAAGCGATTAAAGATTGCTAAAAGTAAAGATAGTATTATAAAGGTTGAAGAGAAGTTAAAGAAATTCTTCCCAAAAGAAAGATGGGCCAAGACCCATCATCAGTTTATCTTCTTTGGCCGCTACTTATGTAAAGCGCAGCGCCCTTTATGTAATGAATGTCCTTTACAGGCTTGTTGCAGCTACTTCCATCA
>Ga0065711_1051959_pt1 | contig 10162 bp, 8 predicted proteins | sample Hoacrofraction12_FD_59098 | JGI IMG/M metagenome (GOLD analysis project Ga0065711, IMG submission 59098) | Hoatzin crop microbial communities from Cojedes, Venezuela - Epithelial fraction 12 v2 (version 2) | ecosystem: Host-associated > Birds > Digestive system > Esophagus > Crop | place...
TTGTTGTTCCTGTTCCCTTTGTTTGCTGTTCTGTTAAACTGCCCTTATCCCGACCCACCAGTTTCTGCCTGTTTCTTTCCATTCTCCTCCGCACCCCGGCGGGGGGAGGGACGGCCGCGTGGTGCTTTTGTTGCTGGCTGCAGCCAAACCAGAACACTCATGAACATTATGGAAAGCTGTCCTTGAAAGTAATTTCAATTTACTAACCTTTGATAGTTTCTTTGCATGCATCTATGTCGTGGAGGATGAACCGGACTCGACACGATGATCAATGTGATCAGGTACAAGCCGTTTATTATCCTCAGATAGCTCACTTTTATATTCCCCATTACATACAGCGATCCCCCATTGGCGATAATCAATTCAAATCACATAGTAACTCGATTATGATTGGTGTGCGTTACTTGTTCACGAGCTGTTCTCGTGGCCTTCTTGCAGGCGGCAAGTTCCGGTTCAGCATCCGGGAGTTGTTTTTCTCTGCATTCTTATTTCCTTGTTTTCAACCGCAGTTTGTCCTCTGGATGCCCTTGTGGCCTTATGCTAAGGCTTCTTAGCCTTATACAGAAATGCTGAATTGCTCACATGTCCCCAGTCCTTTAATGCTTCATCCTCCACACATCTACACCATCATTTAAAAATAAGCAAACAGTCTTTCTTCTGAAGATTCCCAAAACTTACTGTTTTTCTCACACATAGCTGAGACTTGAGTAGGTAATGACAGGCTAAGTTGCAGACAGGTGGGTGTCATTTTTTTGGCTTGTATGTCAAAGGATTCTAAATGCAAAAAAAAAAAACCAAGAAGAAATATAGCTCTTCTATCATCAAAGTATTTTTGTAGTTGTATAGAACAAGCAGATTGCCAAACTTATCCTCTTTTAGAAGAGAAAAGATTCATGGGAAACTGATCACAGGTATTCTCTGAGATTGACTTTTATGCTCCAGCTGGTTTTGGCTATTCTTCCTCTCTAAAAGACAGAAAAAATACCAAAAATGATTACAAGTGCTGCCCTCAGCCCAGCTACAATAAAGCCAGCTTTTTCTCTTGGACTCATCAGTGATAACTGAGTTGCCTCAGGCAGTTCTCAAATCTGAGGACCAGGACAGAGACTTGGAGATGGTGTTTTCCTAGTCAGGGGAATCTTATGAAACAACAGGTGTCAAGAGAATATGGCGAGTCCTAACTGTTTTCAGAAAATACCAGCTCTCCACCAAAGAGACAGCTATTAGTGACTCCTATGGGTCCAGCAGAGACTTTTCTATTGATTTCATCTGAAGGACCCTTATCTATGTTGGAGATTAGGGGCAGCACAGAAACTTCAGACAGATAGTCAAGTGTCACCTTGGGAACTGCTAGGAGCTTCAGAGAAATCTCTGCCATGGTCTCTGATGCTACAATCAAGTTGAGCCATATTTATGGTGGAATTTATTTTGTTCAGCTTTGTCCACCTACAATGTAAACAATGAACTCTGAGGTATTCTTAACCTGGACTGTGGTCAGCGGAGACAACCAGGCATTTCTGAGGGCCATTCTGCCAGTCTGTGGTAGGAGGCTTGAGAGATAGGATGAGCCCACTGCAGTGACACAAAAAGGGGCTCCTTTCCTCATCCTTCCTGCAGACTCAAACCAATGCCAGTGTGTGTTTCAGGTAAAGCTGATAGCAGCTATCATAGCTAAGAACTTACTCTAGTGTTTTACTGTAACATCCTATTCTTTCAGGATCAGGTCATAGAAATTTGCACAATCATTTGATATCAAAGGACCTTCTTTTCCTGAGTAATATGCAGAAAGGAAAATACAATAATAAAACATCCCCAACTCCCAAATATTCTGCATTTATTTAAGAGCACTACAGAATGATCACAGGCTTAGAAGGAGAACCTGTCCACTAGTGAGCAACTCCTGGCATAACCTGAGACTCTAAGTGCAACCTGAAGTTGAATTGCTGTATGTAAATAATAACATTTCTCAAGATAGCACGGGAAAGATTACTCTTGTTCAAATGACAAAGAAACAAATATGACCGGAAAAGATTCAGCTAACAATAGACCTTGGGACAAGAATGTCCTTCCAAAACTGGTGACAGTTATCAATACATTGCTTTCAATTGCACTTTGTGTATCCTGACTGCTTGCCCTCTTTCAAGTTGAAGCACAGTTTGGCTGCACACGTTTATTGTAAAACCTGTTAATCTGTATCGATGGATCACATATTAACATGTCTCCTTTATGAATTTTTAAAAATCAAAGTTATAAGACATGGTAGAAAATACAAGTGCTGGTTCAAAAAGATTGTCATTAGGAGTATCCACGAAACTGCAATACCATCTCATCCTACACTGTTCTATACCAGTCTGCCATTTTGTGTGCAAATATACTCTAGAAGACAGTTTCATTTATCATACTCCAAGGAAATTAAAAAAAACCCTATGTTAGTCATCTCAAGACACAGTTCAGTTGTCATAGGAAGCATTCATAATCTTGTGGTGGTAAAGCACACATACCTTCTAGATATTCATCACAAATACTTGACTCAAAAAAAGTGATACAGGCTGTTAGAAAAAGTGACTTGTATATCTGTTTTCACAGCAGACCTTGGAGCAGGGTATTCCCTGAATACCTATCAAGAAGCTCTGTACATGTGACGAATGTATAAAAAAGCAATTTACTTACCTGCTTGGCACCCAAAGCTCTTCTGTAATGCAAATCTTAAAGAGTACACACCTTGAATCCTGTCCTTAATTTAGCAGATTTTTGTCAGACTGTTCTCATTAGCTTAAAATGTGGACCAAAGACAGGAATTTGAGTGCAATGGTCCAGTGCTTCCAGCTCTCCGTACAATAGTCAGTCTTTATTTAGTGATAGTGTGCCACCACCCCTGGATTCAGGACTCAAAAATGACACAAATCTGTTTTGACATCTGCTGTAATGTTCATCTGCCAAAATTGAGGCAGAACTTTGTGGTTCAGGAATTAAAAATGGACCCAGCCTGAACTGTGCAGATGATTAGTGGCTGGGACTGGCACATTGCTCTCCACAGAAAAAAACTACTGAAGAATAAATGAGTGGGTGGAACATGGCATATTTTCACATGCTCATTTCCCTTAGTACTCTGTGCAGAGTTAAGCTGAGATCGCACTATCCAATAATATCATCCTACAACTTCAGCCAGCAGCACAATCCTGGACTGGGAGCTTCAGTGGCTTGGCCTATGGCATGAGCCACAAAAGAATGTCAAGTGAGTGTTTAGTCTTTACTGTAGCGAGAGGCATCCACGAAGTTGCCGTTAGTGCTGACAGCGTTCAGTGGGCTGATGTGGCAATTATGCATCTGCTCCTATTCACAGATTGCAACATACAGCAGAAATCCAGCAAGGCACATTACGTTCATCCTACACTGCCTTTTCCAGATGCGCATACAGGCCCCATTGCCTAGTATCTTTGCCCTGCCGTAATCATAGAATAGTTTGGGTTGGAAGGGACCTTTAAAGGTCATCTAGTCCAACTCCCCCTGCAATGAGCAGGGTCACCTTCAACAAAATGAAACTGTATAACTGTTGCGCAAAGCAAAGGAGTTTTTATTAAACTCCCTTGCAGCACGCAGATCTTAGCTGAGCAAGACTAAGTGACATGGTTACAGTCCCAGAATGAGCCTGTAGTAGAGCACAGAAATTAACCTGAATATTTCACAACTTATACAGGAAAGTTGTCTGCTGTTAGAGGTAGGAAAATATGGTTCCCTGAGGAAGTACCAGGGAGTACTCAACTGCTTGGCTCTGAGGTTTATAGTCTCTGACCGCTCTACCTTTTCCAAGTTGCTGCCTCCTCACCATGCTCCTCGCCCTCATCAAAGCTTATGGAAACTATGAGAAGTTGATCAGTCCTCCAATCTGGTCACAGATTTATGAGGGATCCTATTGTCCCATGTGCTGTAAAGAGTAAAAGTGTCAGAGCTCAACATCTTCTCAGAAAGAAAAGCACATTGAGTGGCACTGGTGGTAAGTTTATGGGCGTAGCTGGCCATCACAGTAGTTTTGTTCCCATCCTCTAATATGCTTCCTTTCCCCTGTACAATTTTTGCTCCAGCTTATTTTAACAAGAAATGATCAGTGCAAGCACTATAGAAAATATTCTGGGGAAGAACCCTTCTTGGACACTTACCAAATAGACCATAGGTTACAAGAAGTTATTGCTCATTTTTAAACAATGATGTGGAACATCATATTAGTATTTTTCAAGTGTAATCTTACTATCATCCCCTGTCTATGGAAACAAAAGTTTATATCTTTCAATCATTTCCTGGTTTTGATTTACAATTTTTGTGTTTTGGCTTTTTCTGCACTGTTTCCCTCCCTCTTCAAAGGAAAGAGAGAAGGAGCATAAAAGAAAAAGGCAAGTAGGTTTGCATATTAAAATGCTGCAGCCAAAACTTTTCACAGAACAATTCAGTACCGTTTATTTCACTGACCTTGAGCACTGTGGTGGCCTCTCTGGATGTGGTCGCTGTTATTCACTGCCTGTGCTTTGCTATCCTTACACAGCTGGATCAAACCTGTGCCTCTGTGTTTTGTGCAGCACCTTTGGGCATTTTTCAGTAAGTCTGTCTAGATGGTGGTGAGGAGAAATCAAAGACTGGTTAACAGCAGGATACTCACTGACTTGTGCAGCTTATGGATCCAGGGCTATTCCTTCAGTCACCGAATTTCAAAGTAGGAAGAACAATTTTCTTGTACCTTGTACTGTAGGACTCTATTGTAAGGAGAGCTGCTGTGAGGAAACTGTCTTTGTGGCAATGTTGTCGCAGTGGACTCCAGCTCTTTTGGGAGTCAGGAAGCATGTACTAAACAGAAGGGGCTCTTCTTGGTGCTCAGTACAATAGAAAGGGAATCAGTCTGAAATAATGGCTTTTTCCCTTCAGTGAACATCAATTTACATTTTTATGTTCCTCTTCATAGTTCACATGTACACTGTAGCTCCACACTTCTCTCTGCGGTTGCTTTATCAAGAGCAGAACACCTAGCTGAACTCCAAAATTAATAAAGGACAGTGCCAGGTTCAAATAAGGACTCTGCACCTAACAGAATTCCAGTCTTTTTTTCTGGGAACAACAGGGTTTCTTGAACAATGCAATTCTTTCAAGATCAGCCCCTGCCTAAATCAACTCAGAGTTCAAGTTCTGGGCATGATGTTATCTTTCCACCAAAACAGGTTTGGGTTTTATAGCTTCCCAATTCAGTTTTTAATTAAAAAAGCCAAACCAAACCAAAAAACCTTAGGCCTTCTTTGCCTCTTTGTGTCGTGATTTCTGCATCCACATATGTGTACAGAAACAACACTTGAAAGATGGCAAATAACGAACTTTTGAAGGTTTATTTCCACTTGGGCAGATGCCTTCAGGCAAAATCAGGATGATTTGTACATATTTTAGTGTACCAAGTTGCTTTATAAAATATGCATGTCATCATTTGTGAGAGGAGTTTTTCAGAGTGTCATAAAGAGAAATTACTTTAATGCTGGATCAGAAAGGAAACAGGCTGCAATAGAAACTTATTAAGGCATCTGCCCCAACAATTTTATTGGAGTCTAATACAGAGGGTAGGCAAACATCAAGGAAAGAAGACTGGGGTTGTAAAAATCAGCTTGTTTCAGCAGTATCTGCAGTAGCTAAGGCATGAATGTCATGCTGTCTATAAGGCTTTGACAAAGACTCAGAGGAGGAATGGAAAAGCTTTCTGGCCTGAGAATGAAAAATCAATCCAAGTATCTGAAGTATGAGGAAGGGCCTCCAAACCCCTCAAATCTGCAACCCAGTGCCAGGAAAGGAGTTTTGACTCAACCCTTAGCTGGACAGCTGGATTACTATTAAGAAAATTCCCTAAGCAACTATGTCTATCATAGGTAGGTTCTTGTGCAATGCACACATAGCTGACCTTGATAAATGTGATAGCATATTCAGTACCTAGAGGACAAATGTCTATGCAAATGGCTTCATCTTGTGTACATCAGTGAGGCTTTTCTGTAACTGCTGTAGGTTTGTGGATTACACCAGATTTACTGTAAGCTTTGAGGCTTGCTTGTGTTCACACTAAAATGTGTTTTGGTTTTTATTTTTTCATGCAATGGTTCATGCTGTTCAACAGGAAACTATACTGGCATACATGTATGTACAAAGGCTGGCACAAAGTAAGTAATTGTGGCATCTCTTTCATTGTCATAAAATATATAACAATTCTGTTTCTTATTAGGGCTTCCTATTGTTTGCTTAAAAGTAGAGGTAAAAGGCATTTTAAGCAATGGCTGTATCAGTTTCTGTTCCATTTAACCTGCCAGATCCTTTATCTGTCAATTAGGTCAGCAATTCCCCCTTAGTGTTGGGGGAGGGAGTCTCTTTCTCCGAGTCATTGCCATTTGCTCTTTGGAGGTAGATAGTCCATATGGCTCCAATTGAGCCAAATAAGCAGAAGGCTTCTTTTCTGAGTCATAAACAGCTTGTTGGCTGACTTTAGCAAGGACATGTTTTTGATCATTTGTGTTGTTAACAACAGGCAACTCACCAGCCAGCACAAAAAGAAAGAAGAGAGAAAAGAGGAGGTCATGAAAGAGAGAAAGCAGCTTGCCCAGCCAGGAAACAGTAGACTGGATTCTACCCTTTGTGACAGTAAAATCAGTGAGTATATATCAGTAGTATACACAGAATAAAATTTAACCAGAAGTACAGTGAACAGAACTCATCTTGCAATAATATATTCTTGCAATAATATAGTCCCTTTCCTCTCAACTTCCCCCTATGTCTGATTTTTCCTGTTTATGCCTCTTCAACTATAAATTCCTTCAGGTGTACATGCCCCTTCCATGGTGTTTATTCAATCAATAGCTGACAAATTGGCATTATGCTTGTTAACAATTGCAAAAACTCAGCACCGTATTCTTCTACAGAGTGATCATTCAGCCATTTTATCACCCGAATAGTACAGAGAGACAGTTGAGAATAGAAGAGATGCTAAAAGAAACCAAATCTTTGCCTGTTTTCTGAGGAATACAGTAAGACACTGTTTTTTCAGTCTTGATTTTGACTAGCATTATTGGTTGCTGCAAAATGCAAGAAGCTTTCATCTCTCATCATCTATACATACAGACTCAAGATACTGGGGAGAATAATTCTAACCTTCACCTGTTTGTTCAGTAAACTGAGTCTCAGGACTCTGAAATTTCTTTCAGAAAATGCTTCATCTCCACAGTGCCTGGGAGAATGCTAAAAGTTTAAACAAAATCCCCTGGGCAGTCTATGTGTGTAAACAAGGTGGTCAAAGTAATTCATCGCTTCCACTACAGGACCTGTGACTATAGGTATAAATGTAGTATGTCCTATCAACAAATACACAGGTACCTCTCAGGACATATTCTTATGATGGTAGCAACAAAGTCTCCATAGCAGTGTTGATGAGGGTAGCGTTATGGGATAAGCATGTGCAGAAAGCCACTGAACCAATCTTTTCCCTTCTCTCTAGTCAATATGCTTTAACCTAGACAGAAAGGATAGCTTTGAAAGGTATGAAAGTTCAATCTGTGCAGCTTCTAGGTATATACTTTGCTGCATATGTCAGAGTTGTGTATGCGGTGTACAACCCTACTTTGAACTAGTCACAGTGGTAAAGGAAGGTGGTCCTTTGAGTAAGACTGTAACAATTACTTCCCACTAAATATCATAGTTCCAGCAAATACCATCTTGGGATAGAATGAAAACCAGAGGTGGGCAACTCTGACATCGGGGTCTCTGCATCACTTCCTCATATGCAAGATGTTTCTGGTTATTTATCTTAAGTAGTCTCAAGAGTGAGCTTGCCTCCTGTTTTCACAAATCTGACAGAGCTGTGGGTTTTCTTCTTTTAGATTTGCTGCTGTTGTAGACAAAGACAAGATAATCCATGCCAGACTTCCAAATAATAATGCCAGATCTCTGCACACACACTGCATAGAAAAGATTTAAACCCTATTTACTGACTGTCAGGTAAGGCTTGTTACTAAATTTATTACATTTGCTTTTTAAGAGAGTATCTTATGAGTTACAGAAGTGTTAAGAGGAGGAAACAACAGCAATGTTTTTGTATGAGGGAGTTGCAACATGTGACTATGTAACCATGCTGGTTAGGACGGAAAGCATTATTCAGTGCTTAGACAATTGACTCAAGATTAAGATTAGATTTTCAAACCTATTTGGCAGAAGAATTTCTGTGAGACTTTAAAAACTTAACCAAGTCCCAAAAACCTATTTGTTGCTTTCTGTACATTTAATTTGTATTTCTAAACAGAAGTTGATAGAGGATGAATTCTTTTGAAAATCTGGACCATAAAAAAAATCAGAAATCACATAGGCTGATCAATTTTCAGCAAAGTACTTCAACATGTGTCTAGTTTTAAACCAGAGCATTTTCTAGTAAATGTCACATAGACTACTCACGTGTTAGAAGCTGAAAAATCTTAATTTAAATGTGTTTCTGGATGACAGCCATTAAAGAGCGGATCAGTGGGAAAGTTTGATTAGAGTTTTCCTGACAATAAAGAATTGTGTGTGAGAGACAAAAGGAAGAACAATATTAAAGCATTTAAACTTCAAAAGAAAATATCTTTGCATTTATGGCAGTATTTAAGTGATGAGTAGACAAAAGTTCAAGACTTATGTTTATACTGCTTTACCTTGAAAAGAAGGTGCATGATTTAATGAAATCCGTTCTTGACCTATCAAAACCAAGAATAAACTATCCTGTTGACATGTAGAGAAATGCTTCCTGTAAAATCTATGATACAGGACAATATTTAACCCTGTGCTTAAATTTAAGCACAACCCTAGAGTTAAGACATTTATGTAAATTCTCTGCTGAATCAGGGGATATATGTGTAATTTATGGGTATATTTATGAAGTACATCGGTGCCTGGGCAGAAGAAACAAAGCCTTGTTTCTTGATGTAGATCTTGTAGAGAGATCCTGGAAGCCTCAGACAGTATAATCCTTGTTTTGCACAGGCCTTTGAGTGTGTTTTGTACCATTGTGAGGATGTTTTGCACCATTATGCAATTAGGATTTCTACAAAGCTTAACTAAGCCATAAATAGAGGTAGGATGATCATGATTGTCACCATCCATGTTAAAATGACGCTTTCTGAAAAAAATGAGAGGGTTGGGAAGGAGATATACAACCTTGCAGGATATGGCCAAGCTCAGCACAGAAAGGATGTTTGCTTTCAGCATGTGCGGCAGGACAGAAGTATTATCTTTCTATATAACCTTTCTAAAGGCTGCAACACTGTGTCAGATTCTATGCATTGCCAGTTACTGTAAACTTAAATCAAAGGTAGCTGCAGAGTAGTAACTGAAGCTACCTTTTACTCCATACTTAAAATCTCATATTTGCCTCATATTTGCCAGGCAAATTTTCAACCCAGCACAGTCAAAACCAGAAGAGTTCCCAAATCTCTTCCTTGGTTGAGCTCTCCTGCTCCTTTTGTCTCCTTACAAGGCTGTTGTTTCTCAGGATGAAGCAGAAGTCTTATCTCTCGTCTCCCACTTTATGCCTGAACTTAAATTGTACTTATTGATAGAGGGTCTGCCTTTCCAAATAATTCCAAAAAGTCATTAAACTTAACACATCTTTGACATATTTTTCCACTGCTGGAATAAATAATAAATACTTATTTGTCCTTCTTGGCTTCTTGCATACCAAACACTAGCTAAATACGGCGAAAGCTTCTGCTTTGTTTTGCACCAGAAGATGGTCATGCAAAGAAGTCCTTAAATGTCCCTCAGAAGAAGAAAAGAAGAAGGCCAAGGTGTGTCAATATTTTCTGCCACTTCACAACAGGTAAAAAGTGAGCTTTGCTGTGCATTAAATATGTTTTTCCACTTGAAGAATGTGGAATCAGTCACCCAGCTGGTTGCCAAAATAAGAATGAAATGCAGGAAGGAAAAAGTTACTGAGGAGCATATTTTCTCAGAATTTGCTGCTATAGAAAAATCTACGAGATTATGTGGAGAGCAGCATATTATTTTATTGAAGAACTCTGAAGTAGACTTTTGCCAGACTTTAACAGTAACACAGCTTTATATGCATCTATTGCTTCAGGCTTGAAAATACTTCATTGCAAATCCCTCCCTTCCCCCCTCCCCCCCC
>Ga0065711_1051960_pt1 | contig 10162 bp, 4 predicted proteins | sample Hoacrofraction12_FD_59098 | JGI IMG/M metagenome (GOLD analysis project Ga0065711, IMG submission 59098) | Hoatzin crop microbial communities from Cojedes, Venezuela - Epithelial fraction 12 v2 (version 2) | ecosystem: Host-associated > Birds > Digestive system > Esophagus > Crop | place...
CGGGCAGGTCTTGAATATCTCCAGAGAAGGAGACTCCACAACCTCCCTGGGCAGCCTGTTCCAGTGCTCCGTCACCCTCAGAGGGAAGAAGTTCTTCCTCATGTTCAGTTGGAACTTCCTGTGCTTCAGTTTGTGCCCATTGCCCCTTGTCCTGTCACTGGGCACCACTGAAAAGAGTCTGGCCCCATCCTCCTGACACCCACCCTTGAGATATTTATAGGCATTTATAACGTCCCCTCTCAGCCTTCCCTTCAGACTAAACAAGCCCAGCTCCCTCAGCCTCTCCTCGTAGGAGAGGTGCCCCAGTCCCCTCATCATCCTCGTAGCCCTCTGCTAGACTCTCTCCAGTAGCTCCTCATCTTTCTTGAAGTGGGGAGCCCAGAACTGGACAGAGTACTCCAGAAGGGGCCTCGCTAGGGCAGAGTAGATGGGGAGGAGACCTTCTGGACCTGCTGGCCACGTTCTTCTTAATGCACCCCAGGATCCCATTAGCTTTCTTGGCAGCCAGGGCACACTGCTGGCTCATGGTCAGCCTGTCACCCATGGGGACACCCAGGTCTCTCTCCACAGAGCTGCTCTCCAGCAGGTCCACCACAAGCCTGTACTGGTGCATGGGGTTGTTCCTCCCCAGGTGCAGGACCCTGCACTTGCCCTTGTTGAATTGCTTAAATGTTAAACGTGGTTTAAACAATGTATTAGTTTAAAATAATAGTTAAGGTTAAATTGAATTCTTCTTAGTGTTTTGGTCTTTTCTTATCGTTAGGAATTTTCCTGGGATTTTTGGGAATCAGCAGCAACACTATTTGGAGGTCATTAAGAGAATGCTGGTTCAGTGTATGCAAGATCAAGAACATCCATCAGTAAGATCTTTATGTTCTGGGTTTTTTTTGGGTTTGGTTTTTTTTTTTAGTATGTCCTGAGCATAGAAACTTCTTGTAGGAGTCTCAAAGATAAGGTTAAACCATAGATTCCGACCAGAGAATTCCATTACCTGAAACTGCTGTACATCTGGACTTCTAACTATGCCTGCCTCAAAACGAAAGGGTCAAACCTTTTCGTGGTTCTAAAGCTGACTGGCTGGCTGGCTCTTCCCTAGTAGTTATGCTTGGAGAAACTTAGTTGCAGTAGCCTAAAGCAGAGCCAGAGGTTTTAGCCAGCAGAATGAGGGGTCAGAAAACTCCCTGTTAAGCTCTCTTTCTGGCCCTTGTATAGATACAAGATATCTATAACGATATAGATACATAATATCTCTACATGTAGTGTCTGTACATAGTATGTCTGAAAACTCTGTATGTATGACAGCTCCTTGAGCTGTTTGTGCCTGCTTTGCTGTAAGGGCATGTTAGCAAGCTGTGCTTTTCTGGAAGGCTTCAGATTTATTGATTTGTGCAGAGAATTGTACTTTGAAAATGTTTCTCTTGTTGTGGAGAATGCTGGGCAAGGATAGGAAACCCTGCTGTGGTATATGGGTTCAGTTTGCTGCTCCCCCGTGGATTACTTTTTCTGACCTTTGAAAGTCAACTGGGTAACATTTTCTGAAGTACCACAAGTCATGCCTTTAAAGAAGCATGTTTTAAACACTGAGATCACACTTTTTGAAAAATGGGACTCTGACACTTGCATACACATTTGAAGTTGGGATGAAAGTTGAAGACAATAGGTTTTTTCTTTTTTCTTCTGTTTAAAACAAAACAACCTAAAACACCAAACCAAAAAACAAACAAAACCAAAACTAGAGAATACTTGCCACCTCATAATATGATAAATTTTTTTTGTATCGTGGAGGACATAGATGCTCAAAATCTTCATTATTGCTTTACCCTAATTTGAAGTAAGTTTTTAACTTGGGCTTTTACATCTAATTTCTATGTCTGTTAGGAAAATATAACAGGGAAATGGTAATACAAAATCTAGTTTCATAATAGGCCTAATGATAAAAGAAAACAAAGCCATGTTTCATTACCAGTTCTTCACATTTCTTTCTCCTATCCTGCCTGCCTTCTAGATCAAGACTCTTTCTGCTAGAGCTGCGGCTGCATTTGTGCTTGCTAATGAGCACAATCTTCCCCTTCTTAAACACTTTGCAGACTTGCTACCTGGAATCTTGCAGGTAAGAAACCACATAAGTAACGCTTAGTGTGCCATTGCTGTCTGTATTGACTGTATCTGAGTGTAAATTATTGGTCTGCAAGTTTCTGTAGCATATGAAGCTTTGCTGAGACCTGGTTTAACTATGTCTTAGTTAGCCTGACATTAGTCACCATCAAGATACAGTGGAAACCGATAAGGAATTTTGTAAGCGCAAGCTAATTGATAGAGTTTTAAGGAAAATATTTCAACGCTGATTAATTTATACAGTGTTACGTAGATAAATGAATTAAAATTCTTCTTAAGGTATTTGACTGAAAATCATACAGCTTTAAAATTAACCATGATATTGAAATATACTTTAAACATGGGCTACCCTGAGGTTTCAAGTAATCAGTAATTGGGAAATTGGTTGACCCATGGTATCTTGTATCTCTTCAATTAAGAGAAAAGCATAGAATTGTTCTGAAGAAAGATTCTCAGAGTAAGAACAGTCTGGAGAAATTATCTTTATGGTTTGATAAATGAGGAATTTGCAAACAAAATGCCTTTTTAAGCTTCAGATAATTTCTGAGGCTGCATTAGACCTCTTTTAGGATGGATGAATTTGAGCAAAAGTTGGAACTCTAATATTAAGTTGTTTACTTTTGGGGGGAAGCCTGTTGTAAACCAAACCAGACACAGAAATGGTTTGAGCTCTGAAGGATGACAAATTCACAGTACAGTTACCTTTCCACATTAAGAAAAAAGTGAAAATAGCCAAGTACCTGTGATAACAATGGTAGTGAACTTTTGGTGATTTTAAATTAGGCTAAATTTAGGTTAAAGACTGAGTTCTTGCTGCAGTCAGTACAGCAGGTTCCCGTTGACAGTGTAAGTTATAAACCTTGTCTGTGTGGGCTTTGTGGCAAGCTGAAGAAAAATTGTGCCAAGTTTACTAGCTTCTGTAACCGATTCTGCCTGATCTTAAAAGGAAACTGAGAAATTTATGAAAATCAACTGAACTTGGAAATGGGCTCTAGTGTGTACAAGTATTTTGATATTGAGGTCACTATTTGGTGGTTAGTCCCTGTTGGTGACTTTAGCAATGACAGTTGTATTGTGCAACAATTGTAACTGACTGAGAGGACCTTGGCCACGGAATACTGTATGAGTGGGAGCAAGGGAGGATTTGGGGTGGGCATGCTATTCGTCTTGGTGTTCGGCAATTAAATAGTATGCCTTTTTTAGACTTCAGACTAATAGCCCACTTTGTGTGATGTAAGTTTCAGTGCTACTATTTTAGGCTGTAAAAATGCATTCACTTGGCTTGCATTTTCAAGCTTTATTTTGCAAATATAGAGCACAGAAGTATGCTATGAAATCTGTCTTTTTCAAATACTTATTGCAAGAAGGACTAGATTTTCTGGCTGTGGTAACACAAGATGGATATGAAGATCTGAGTTTATAAATAGGAGATGGGATGTGTTAGAATAGTGGTGAGTGACCTTTGGAGACAGTTGGATGCTTTTTTTGTTGCTGTTGAAGTTCATTTTGTTGAAATATTGATGTGGTAAAAAAGCTAAAAATAAAATTCTGACTTAACTCAGTCCTTTCAGTACAATATCTATAATGGTTATGCTGGAAGCTGAACTTTCAGAGCTAATAGTTGAAGCTTGTATCCAAGAGATCTGTCTTGCAGTGGAGGTAAAAGCAGCTGGAACTTCAACTGACTTCTGTGGTCGTTAGTGTTTGATACTACATAAAAGTGCCTCTGTCTTTTAGGACTCACCGTGCATTTTGAACTTCTAACTTCAGAAACCTAGTCTTGCTTTAAAAAACTGTCAAAGTTGCAATGGGTATAAAATACAGAGTTTTACAGAAACTTCCAGTAAACATTGTTATCCTTTGCCAGAATCAAAGGACGAGTGGTAAATACTAGACCAAAAGGCCATAACCAAGACAGATTTATTCCACAGCATTTCTGATACTAGAAGATGTTGCTTCTGAGTTGAAAATGTGGTCTGTTTGAATGGCGTTATCAGAAGTGTTGGATTCTAGATTTAAGTATTAAAGAACTCCTAGCTGTTCACTTTAAAAAATGTTTCTACATTAGGAAGACATCAGATACTTTGCTAATGAAAATTACTTTCAAAATTCTGAAAGACTGCTTTTTCTTTGGAGATTTGGGTTTTCGTGTCCTACTTCTAGAAGAGTTTTAACACCATTGAATAACTGTATGCTGTTTTGGTACTAGAGCATCAACCTGGTCAGTTAAAAGTAAGTTTTAAATCACTTTTCAGAATGTAGCTATGGGTTAGGAAAGATACTTGCAGAAAGCTTGATATATCTTTTTCTCTTTCCCGTGTCCAGTGACTGGAGGCTGAAAGGTCTGCTTTAATTTGGTGGCTCTGCAGAATTGTCTAGAAAAAAATAAATTATTTAATCTTGAGATTCCTGGTGTTTGTAAGCGTAAGCTATTCAAAGCTGTTCTTGCGTAGCAGGGAAAAAAGGAGTTAGGATAATTTTTCTTCTTTTGGGCAGAGTTACTTTGAGGAGTTTTTCTTTATTTAAAATGCATTTTGAAGTTGTGCTTGTCAAAAGGTAGTGTGTTTCTTTGCATGTTGGTGCCTCTGATGTGTGGCCTTAATTTTTTCTGAGTGTGTGTCTACTATGTCATATTTAAACTAATAATGGTCAAAATTGATGGCATATAACATTGTAAGCTATAACTTGTAGAAAACTTGTAGTTTCAGAGCCTGCATATTATTTCTTCGTAGTCATTATGGATTTGTGCACACTGGCCACCGCAGCAGGGTCTGACCCTAGGATCCCACTGAAAATACAAAGTCCAAGTGAAGGCTTCCAATTAGTCTTTTATTAGTTCTTAGGTTACAGCTCTAGCTGGGTGCCTTGCAAGATGGACCTCTACGCCAATTCACACCTCTCACTTATACCCCTACCAGCCATCACCCCATCCCCAAGCCCAATCACTTAATTCTGGTCTGTGGTCTCTTGATTTCTTACTGGTTTTCACTGTTGGGGCTGACCTTCTTCTAAGTTTCTTTGTTCTCTTGGAATTGTCTCCTCCTTGTCTGTCCTTATCTTCTTCATTCTGCTCCTATCTGCAGGATTCAGCTAGTTCTTTGTTAGCAGCCTGTTAGTTTTATCAAAAAGTTTACTCTCAGTCCATTCTTGTGGCCTAAGGCTTCAACTACTTTAGCTACTAATGCTATTAGTACTATGCTATTAGAGCCTATTCAGAGAGACAAGAATATAGTTAATCAAATTTCTTATGCAACAGTGGTCTCATTCATAAATTATTTGTTTTTACTTAGTCTTACCTTTATCTTATCTCTTTATAGGCTGTAAATGATTCCTGCTATCAAAACGATGATTCTGTCCTGAAATCCCTTGTAGAAATTGCAGATTCTGTTCCCAAGTATTTACGGCCACATTTAGAGCCTACCTTGCAACTAAGTCTGAAGGTAAGGCTAGGAATTTTTTAAAAAAATCACTCTTTCTGCCCCAAAACTTCTGTTCTAACCATTTGCTCATATCTTCTGGATTATAGTTGTGTGCAGATGCCAGTCTCAGTAACATGCAGCGTCAGTTGGCGCTTGAAGTAATTGTGACCTTGTCAGAAACTGCTGCTGCTATGCTGAGGAGGCATACAAACATTGTTGCACAAGCCAGTAAGTATTTTTACTCATTTTCTTTGTCAAAACGATTTGTCTTCCTTTGCAGTGTTAAACTGACTTTGCAGGTGGTCAGTGGCAAAACCATGTCTAACTCGTTTTGCTGGTGCTGATAACTTGAGGTGATACTGAATCGAGTTTTCTTGTGGAGAGGACCCCTGCTTGTTATGACTCTTCATAATCTGTGCTTAGGCAACCACCAACAATTTGAATAAAAATACAGTAAACTCTTCATTAGGTATTTCCAAGGAAAATACTACTTTTGTGCTTTTCTGCTGGCTTTGGAAGTTTGTACTGTAAAAAATAAAGAAAAAACAGAAGAAAATCAAAAACCAAAAACGTTGATGCATTTAGTTCTGAAGTTCTACGTTTGAAGTTTGGTATGTAGGCCAGATACTCTGTGGTGCTGGCAACTGAAGACTGAAGGAATTCAGCATGCGTGTTGAGCTTCAGTGTTCAGTTAAAGCTGTGAATTAAAAATCAGATGCTTATATAAATACTTAGAGATAGTCCAATTAGACTATTTAACATGCCAGTTGTAAATTCTTTGGAGAGGCACTTTTTTAGTCATGCATTATTATTTGAGATGCTGAAAATAACTGTCTTCTGGACAGCCCTAGCAGCAATGCTATACACACTGGTATTTCTCTGCCTTTTAAACCCTTTTTGTGAGTAGATCAGGGCACTGAAAAGCAGCGTAGCCTGCTCTTTGGCAGGATTCTTTTACTTCCCTGTCACACTTGTATTTGTCTAGATTCTTGTTTGTTTTCTGAAACCTGTAGAGACAATCTGTTAAAAGGCAACTTTTTTTACTTGTGTGCTTGGGCTGGGACAAGTTACATATATACACTTCACTAAAATAATCATAAAACTTCTGGAAAATGTTGTAAACTGGATCTGCTTGGCTTAAGTGTCTAAACTATTGACTAGAAGTTTTGTTTACTTGTGGAACAGTTTTTTAAAGAACACATTATTTTAAGAATATAATTTGGAATTTTAAAATGTTTAGAATGTTTTTACTCTATCCTGTAGCTTGTTGAGAAGATTAACGCTTGACACTTGCTGTCCACCAAATCATTATAAGCTTCTTATCTTGTCAGGCAGCATAGTGGAGAAGCACCTCATATCTATTTAGAGTGTACTAGTTTTATATTGCGTTGCTAGTTGCTGTTTAGGAATGAAATATTTGTATTAAGATACTGTATTGAGATAAGGCACCATGTGGGAATAAAATGCCTTTGGTTTGCAACCCATTGTAAAATTGCTCATAATATTAATGAATTACTAAGGTGAAAGATATTTATTTTGCAGAGCTAGTACAGCAGTCATGTTCAGAGAATGATAAAAAGGTTGCCAAAAAGGATTGCTTTTGTCTTGGCTTTGTGCCTTAATTTAAAAGGCTTTCTGTTTTCATTCAACTAAAAAGTTGCTAGATCACTTGATCCTCACAAGTAAAACTGGGTCTGAGGCAAAACTGTCATCTTAAGCTGGTTCTGCTGAACTGATGCTAATTTAGGAGTAAGTCTATGTCCTGTGTACCAGTTATCTGCTCAGGAATTCCACTTGGGTTCAGACTTCCCGCCTTGAGCTCAGTACTGAAGACAGCAGAGTGCTTTATTCCTCTTTCCCTAGAAATGAGAGCTGCAGCCGATCTTTGGCTGTAGTTTTGCGCATTCTCCAGAGAATGGAGAATCATGGCATGCTCTGACAAGAAGCAGGCTTAGTAGTGGGCTCATCATTATTTGTAAAGAGTCTATGCCTTGGCAATAATTAAATTTTGAGGGCTTATTGGGACAATGTGGAAACTTTGCACAGATCTACATTTAAAAAAAATATTTGTGAAGCTGTACTTACTGGCAACCACATTCATATTAAACATCAAGAAGAAACAACATGTTTACAAGCTTTTGCAGGTTCTAGATACAATGATGGCCTGACAGCTTTGGATGACAGTTTGTTCTCAGCCTTGCATAGCATTAGTGGCAGAGGATGGTTGACTTCCAGATTTCAGAGGTGTGACAATACATCGTTTTCACATGCATGCTTATGAGTGTCTGTGTCTGAAAAGCCTCTGGGCTATAGTACTGTTCCTTTTGAGGAAATTCTTTGCAGTGACTAGTAAGTATATAGAGTCTTGACATGTGGGCATCATGCTAGAGAGTTCATAGTGTCCATTAAGTTATCCTGATATGTAAATAAAAGCGCTCTGAAGGTGTTTGCAGCCATGATATACTCTCTGGCTGATGATACATAGCCACAATCCATAATTTGATATTTTCTTGATACTTGCCCCACAATGCTGTCAGTGAGCAATATTTTCTTCTGTCATCAGCTGAGCAGGTTTCTCATCTGTCCAGAGGTATGGTGAGGTGAGTTTGCTTAGGTTTGTGCCTCTAATGTAGATTTCAGTAGTGTAAATACATTATGAAATTCAGCAGCTGCAGTATACCTAGTCGGTTGCAGTAAATCTCATCAGCAGCATGGACTACTGTATGCATACTAGGTTTTGAGGTAGATTGCTGTAAAGGAGAGTTAACTATGAAGCCTGTCTTCAAGCTGTGTGGTGGACTGTCCTAAAAAGATTCTTAAAGCTCAAAGGTTGAGTATTTGACTGAAAACTTTTGTTTCCAGGGCAAAGTGATGCTTTTTTGAATAAATAATGTTGAAGTCAAATGACTGCTCTGAGCAGTTAGTGTAATACTAGGTGAAGAATACTTCAGAGTGCCTTACTTTACTCTGAAAGTGCAAGGTATAATTTTCACCCCTTGGGCTCTGAAGTGCACGGGAACAGGCAGGCTTACAGTAGACAAATTGCTGCGCTCCGTCCTCATGCGAGAACAGCTCAGAAATGTAGGTTGCTTATTGCATAGCAGTTCAGCATTATCATAAAGGTTGTGTAATAGCCCCTAGAAAGACTTGCACTGAGAAGAGCAGACAGAATCAATCTGCAGAGGTAGAAGTAGAAAAATGGTGGATTATTATGTGGAATGTATTTGCATGATACAAAACAAAAGTATTACATTAAGTGGGGAAAAATCCTAAGTTCTAAACCATTAGCGAATTGTAAAAGTAAAGCTTTATGCTAAGCAACCACTTATGTTAGTAAAACTGAGAGTTGAGTATTATTTTTCTATAATGAATATAGTCTCTTTCATCGGTAAATGTTCAAAGGATGATATCAGAGTTTCAGTAAAATGAAGGAAGTATATCTGAGTTCTTAAAGCATAGAATACTATTTTAACTCTTTCAGGGAACTTAGACTTTATTAAGGAATTGACTTTTTACAATCTTCGTGATTTAAAAAAAATCTTAAGTTGTACTATGAGCCTTGGTAGGAAATACACAACATTTTTTTTACTCTTGATTTGGATGTTCTGAATATACTCTTTCAAAAATCTACTCTGAATTATTGGCTGATGCAGTTTGGCAGACTTGGCTGTCTGCTACTGGAAGAAGAGTTACATTTCTTTGATGATGTTTTGAAAGGAGAGAACTTAAAATTTATGCTTGTTATTTGAAAATCTATTCTAAGAAACCAACCTGAGTTTAAAACTTGTTATTTTCAGTTCCTCAAATGTTAGCAATGATGGTTGACTTGGAAGAAGATGAAGATTGGGCAAATGCAGATGAGCTTGAAGATGATGATTTTGACAGGTAATTATGAAACTAGTTGTTTCAATATATTATCAAGACTGTGTGGCTAACAGCAGATTTTAAGGGCAAAATGCAAATGGCTGCAGTGCATTACTTTTTATTTACTCAGGTAACTCTTATAGTTTTGTTCCTTTGGTCATGAGCAGTATGTATGACTGTTCTCAGTTTATTTGTAGGTTATTTAGATACTGTTCAGCAAATAATTAAATTCTTTCAGTATTCGTGTATTGCTGTAATTCTACAAGTTGCATGTCCTCTTGTCAAAATTTTATTTCTTGTCATTTATGTTACTTAGTTCAGAAGTCAGTGCTCCTAACCCTTTAAGTTGAGGGCTTGTCCTGAAGTTAGCTGAAACCAAAGCTGAAGCATACTGACCTGTTTAATCATCTACAACCAATCTCTTCATATTTTTCTGTATTTATGCCCTTGAAAAGGTGGTGTTAATGCAAAAAGCTGTCTACCTTTAAAGGACACCAGAATGTATAGTGGAATTCTTTGCTGGATTTCATCTAGCTCAAAAAATGATTTTGCTATTATTTTAAAATTTGCTATTGTTTTAAATCCCTTGGAATGGCTAGTGGTAGCTTATCGTGTGTCTTAGGTGAGAAAGATCTACTATGCTTACAAATATCTGAAGGGTGGGTGTCAGGAGGATGGGGCCAGACTCTTTTCAGTAGTGCCCAGTGACAGGACAAGGGGCAATGGGCACAAACTGAAGCACAGGAAGTTCCATCTGAACACGA
>Ga0065711_1051961_pt1 | contig 10162 bp, 4 predicted proteins | sample Hoacrofraction12_FD_59098 | JGI IMG/M metagenome (GOLD analysis project Ga0065711, IMG submission 59098) | Hoatzin crop microbial communities from Cojedes, Venezuela - Epithelial fraction 12 v2 (version 2) | ecosystem: Host-associated > Birds > Digestive system > Esophagus > Crop | place...
GGGGGGGAAGGGAGCCCGAAAAGGGGGGCCTGCAAAGAGAGGAGGGTGCCGGCTGGGGCGGCGAGGCGCCTGTCCCGGCGCCAGACGGCACCGGCTGCGCCCGGCGGAACGCGGGGGAGCGGGGACGGGGCTCCGGGCTCCGGCTGCAGCACGGCCTCCCCGTGCCCGTGTTCCCCGCCGCGCCGGCCACGAAGCCCTGCCGAAGAACAGTGATGTTTCCCGCTTTGTCACTGGTCTCGTAAGGAAGATGTTCTGTGGCAACACGTCAACCCATTCCTGTTCTCAAAGGACAAATCACTTGGGAAGCACTTACTTTTCTTTCGGAAGTTTCGACACATTTCATAATGAAAAAGAAAGCAATACTCAGCCTGATCAATAGAACTGCGGCTAACAAAAGGCGCCCTGGGGGAGCAGTAAGTTTCCTTATTGACCTTATCATCGATCAGTGCTGGAGAGAAGTCTCTAGCAGCACCTCTGCATCCTCCTCTCCTCACTCTTCTTCTTCTCAGCTTTGCATGGGTTTAGCCCTGTGTGCTGGGCTCGCACTGATCGCCAGTCAAGCTGGGGGGGGGACACGGACGGGGGACGGACACACGACACTACAAAAAAAATGTCGTCCCAGCATCCCAGTTCACTGTGTGGTTGTTTCTGTGTGACTGTCACCCTAAGTCAAAAGGAACAACCGATCAGTGACACCTTTAGAAAAGACACCTGTTACAGATGTGGGTTTTTTTAACAGCAAAAATTAAGAAGGCATTGAGAAAACAAAAATACATAAAACAGCACAGGACAACCCCTCCCTCAGAAAGCTAACAGGCTTCTTATGTACTATGCAACACAGTATGTTTTTCACCCATTTTTTTCTCTCCTTGCTTCGTAGGTTTCCTGCAAAAAGCTGTTTTTCTTCTGTCGGTGCTGCTTTCTTTCGTGGTCCATCCTTTCCATCCCTCTGTGCTGGAAGAGTCATAAGAGGTGACCAGACTTGACCTAGGGTCAGAATTAGACCTTATTTGCCACGCAAGCACTATTGTGTTTGCTTCACAAGGCTGACTTGGTAGTTTCCCCAGCATTTAGGCGAGGGTACCATGAGAGGGTCCAGCAATTCCTTTTGCTTCTGAGCAGAGCTCAGCCTGGGATGAGAGGCAAGTGCACTTCTAATAGGAGTTGCTACATTCATCACAGCAGTCATACAGGGAAATGTATGTAATTACAAGGTCAGGGACAAATTAGTCACCCTGTCGTAAGTGGATATTCTGACAAACAGCAAGGCTGCCATAGTCCTAGTAGTTTAGTTTTCATCAGTGTAAGGAATTTAGTATTTGATAACTCTGCTCAAAAATGCAGTTTAGACCACAGATACCTAATCACAAAAACAGTAGGATGTTTGTAGGAATGAGAAGAGAATACTCTCTCTTTTTTTCAAGGTTATTTTTCTTCCTTCCAGAACGACTTCAGACGCAGGGCACCTACCTGGTCTTAGGCAAAACCTTTTTTTTCCAAAAGCAGACTGCTCATGGGAGCAGCCATCAAAAGCAGAGGCTGCGTGTATCACTGCTCAGAAGCTCATGCTGGTCCCTCTGCCTGCTCGCTTCTCTGCTTTCCGCCATCTCCACAGGGCAAGCTCTCCCAGGCCCGTCCTTCGGGAGTGGTCCCTGGGCACTGCCGTGGTGAAGCCAACGCTGCTCGTTCAGACTGAAATCCCAAAAAACTGTGTCTCAGAGCTGAAGATCCAAAGGGACTCAGATGGGAAGGGAAGAAAGGGAGCAACCTCCTGTCCTCACCCAGGGTGCTGTGCCAAAACAAAAGTGCTGCAAGGGCAGCAAACACCTCCTGCAGTTTGCTGCTGAGGATGAAGAGAAATCAAAACTGATTCTCCTCTTTGAGTCTGAAGGAGACCCGTAACATACATGGGAAAAATCTGCTCTGGGGTAGGAACTGCAAGGTGAATGTGTGCCTTGTGCTTGATTAGCTGAATTAGCACACCCCAGCAAGAGGAGTTACATTTTTGGACCCACCACTTCAGTCACTAGGTACCCTGGTGTGGCTGCTGGGCTGAAACCAATCTTAGCAAACGCAGTGTCCTGTTTGAAAATAGCACAGTTACCTCCAGAGAGAAACTACACGCAAAGCTAAGGCAGAGTGGGGTGATGGGAGAGTTATACAAGCTCCTCAGAAACAAGGACAGTGCGTATTCATTCCCTCTAAAATTTGAAACCAAACAAAAACCCCAATGCCTCCTTTGTAAGGGGCTCTGTAGAGCAGGGTGTCCATCAAACACAAGGCCTTGAGTAGGCACGTGGGCAGCACGTGTTTAATGTCAGCTACAGTTTAAAACACTGAGACTTCCCCAGAAAGTATTATTTCAGCCTTGTTTTTTCTTTAATTACTGCTTCCCTGGGAGACACAAGCATACATTGAAAATACCAGTCCCCTGGAAATCAGCTATACTGAACTGCCTGCAGAATTGCTTTTCTATATGTTGCTGCCTTCTGTTTCTGTGTTTTATTTGCATGACAGCCTGTGTCCGCCACCTCCCAAAAATGTATCCTTTTGTTTATCCTTCTCTCCCTCCGCACATCCTTCCCTCCTGTTGTTTTTGCAGCTCTGGTTTCTCACCTTTCCTCCATGCCAGTCCTACCCGTTACTTCCATTTTAGCCAGGCAATGCTTCTCCTCCCCTTCTCTGCTCTTGTGACACGCTCAGCTCGTGTTCCTTCCCCCCCACTGTCCCAGGGATGGGTCCCCATGCAGCTCTGCCCTTCAGTCTGTCTCCTCTTCCTCGCATGGTTCTGTCTCCTCTTCCTCGCGTGGTTCTCCTCGGTGCAGCTTTTCTACTTCAAATAATCTGAACTGCTTTCCTACAGGAGGAGGCCTTTGCTCCTCACGCTTCTGTGAGTGCACGTGCTGTGCATGACCATCCCAGCTGACAAATCCCATCTCCTTCCCAGTCTCCCTTTCTGTCTGCCTCCCTGACACCGGCCAGCTGTGCTGTTTCCTGATTTTTCCATGCCCTTTTCACTGGCTCCCTCCCAAACGCCACTCGAAGAAATTTCTGCCAGAGGTTCACCCTTAACATTTAACAGTTACCTTGGCCACTCAGGTTTGTTTCTTCCTCTGCTTACTGAAGCTGCTTGACCATTTCTGCTTGAGAGAGTGGAACCACGATGGCTGGGAAAAGATGAAAAGAAATGGGGAATTTCTCGATGAAGGAGGCGAACGGGCGACCTCTGAAAGATCTGAACTCCCTAAACTGCTTCATACACTCTTTACTGCTTTCTCCCAAAACGAAACATTCAGAAGGGCTAAGGTGGGACTTTAGTTTCTGAGAGCCAGCCCCCCTAGAACAGAGACCCTTTGGGTACCCTAGCAGGCAGAGCCTGAGCATGGAAAGGAAGGACCAGTTGTTCAGGATCTTCACCGGCCCCTGAGGGTGACAGATCCATGGAGGGGTGAGGGTGGGGCAGGAGCATGGCAGCTAAAAATGAGTTCTCGAATAACTAACTGAAATGTGTAATTACACAAGAGTGCTGAATAGAGGTTTCTGTTAAGCTATGATCCAATAATCTTCTTTCGTTGCCACTTAGCAACAGAATTACAAACTGAGGACGGAAAGCCAGGGTGACTTAAAATTCCTCTCTCTGCTGAGCAGAGAAGAGGAACGGTCCCTCTCCGGGCAGGCGCAGCATGTGTCCAGGTACCGACTGTATTCTGCCTTTCAGCACTGTTATGCAGACACCTGAATTTCAAGTTGCCCAAAGTCCAGCTCAGCTGGGCAAATAAAATCGTTCATCAGAATTAGCAAACTTTACTCACAGAAACGCAGGATTCATCCAAACAAATACATCCACGGACTGAGTTAGGATCATACGTCGTAAACAGGAGGAATGTGGAAGAAGGGACCGGTGAGCCAAAACTGCTGCACTGGAAATGACTCTGAACTGGTGGATAAAACAACAGTCATCACACCTTTTTGGGGGACCCAAAATGTCACAGAGGTGCTCAGAGAATGGTGCAGGAGGGTGTTATCCTACTGCAACAATCCCTACCCAGGGCCACTGGCCTTCATTGTCCTATCTTGGAGTGACACTCCGCACCCAACAAAGTGCCAGCCTACCTCAGCCCTCTCCTAGGTTCAGATATTTTTGTGAACACCACAAAAAATGTTAGGTCAGGTGCCTACCACCACGCTCTATACATCTTAGCCTCTCTTTTACATATCCTTCTTACCTTTTTTCCTTCTTCTTCTTACCTTTTTTTCTTCTCCTGTGCTTTTTAACTAAAGAGTCTGGAGCAGCCAGACAAGCCGTCATCTCTTGCAATGTTGCTACGAATCTAGGGGCAGAGAGGCGGTTAAAAGGTGTGCTGTAAGTTGCTTGGCAGCCAGGCTCAGCCACATCTCGGAGTGGCTGCTAAGACTGCATGCCCTGCTTGTCACTGGGCAGATTCTCCCACGTAGTCCAGCTCAGATGCCTTTTTCTTTGCAGGTGTTGTGATCCTCAGAGACAAGTTTCCAGTGACTACAGCTTCCTCACACCTTGAGTGATTTGTTCCCTATGTTGCTGAAGGAAGGAGTGGGCTCCCATCCCAGCGGTGCTGCCCAGCAGCAGAGGAGAGGGGAGGTATGCCAGCCAAAGGGCAACAGACACAAGGGTGCTGTTAAAATGAAGGTTTAATTGAATATTTACATTCTTAAAGGATTAACTTTGCTTTGCTGGGTTTGTTTATCTTCAGCCAAGGACACGGCTTTTTTTTTTTTTTTTATTTTTATGGTGATGTTTTGCTCTGAAACTGAGCAGCCAAAACCTGCCTATGCCAGACCCACGAACCCTGTCTAGCAGAGTCCCTTTGTACCATGACGTGACTCTGCTCCAGGTTGCTGGAGCCATTTATCCCCAGGCCAAACCAACCACAGTGGCATGGGTCTGGCCAAGGGGGCTGCTGTGTGCCCTGCCACGGGCCACGGGGCAGGGTCACCTTGGGAAGGAGCTGCTGGGCCGGTGGATGGGAAGGGCGGAACAAGGCACTCCACTACCTCACCTCTACTTTTTTGGGTGGTTTGGTGAAAACAACAGCTGGAGGAGTTCTGGCTTTCAGAAGAGCCCAGGGGGTGGCTTCTCAAAGCGGTTATACCTGTGTTGGTAGATGTTAACTAGAGCACTTATGGATCTCTGCAGGAAATAAACCCACCAGCCACAAGCCAGCAGTGTGTGTGCAGCACACTGTTGTGTGTTCCACTTCAGGCAGAGGGGGGAATACTTCCCATAAACCACGTATAGCTCAGTGCTTTCATGCTCTGAGTTTTGCCCAACTTCTGCATACCAACCCTGGGTTTAAAAAAAAAGACAAATTGCTCAAAAGAAAGGAGTGTGACTAGCGATTACACACTTTTCCTGCTATTTACAGCCTTCCTCACATAATGGTACAAAGAAGGAACAAAATTAGTATGTACTCCTCTTTTTACGTGACTTTCCATACTTTGCGGAGGAACTTCAATAGGTTCGTCAAGCTGATACTAATAAAAGATCTACAATTCTGTCTCTAGTCAAATATTCCCCAGATAATAGCTGTGGGCTGGAGTTATTTGCTCGTTTTGCCCATCTCAGGCTATGCTTTTTTCATCATTTTTCAAAGACTAAAGCACCTACTTGCTGAGTATCCTCTTTAAAGAAAAAGATAAAATTAACTTTTTCCCTGTCACCAGAAGCCCTATAGCTAACTATGACAAGCTCGTGGGAAATTATCAGCACAAACTAGTAGCCGATAGCGTGGAGAAGTCTCATACTGAGGACAGAGGGAATTGCATGAAGGAAGGCAGAATTTAAAAAGTCATCCAGAGTGCATAAGTCTTTTGTCCTCTGTTAGGGGAGAATGCTAATTAGGAAGGGTGGTAAGGATTTGGATCCGACATTTCAAAGCATTTTGAGGGATCCAAGCGATCCTAAGGACTTTTCTATTTGGGCACACTGGAGAGTCAGTTAAGGCAGTGTGTGAACACAAAGTGTGGTCACTGTTCTGCTAGGTGTGGGCAAGCTGCTAGCTTCGGTGCCTTCTCTGGCCCACACGAAAGGGGATTAAAATTCCTTTGAACCACACTTAGAGGGAAAAATCACAGAGATGAAGGGGATTAAACAAACTTAGTTTACCAGCACATATTTCCCTAAGCTGATTTCCAGTGGCTCCAGCATTGTGGGCTGTGATGCATTTTCAGGAAGACGTGGGATGCTGTGCACTGCATCGTGTGGTAGCCAAGGGACCGTAGTGCTGCCCTGCACACAGGGAGGGCACTGCCTGGCAGACGCCTTTGGCCAGGAGGCCTCGTGCAGCCCCTAGATCAACTCTGCACGAATGCTCGGGTGATGAGGAGCAGGAGCAGTCCGTGGGTCTGGGAACTGCTCTTAGAAGGGCCAGTACAACAGTCACAGTTCATACTGCAAGGGCTCTAGATTTTCCTGGATTCCTTTAGTCAAGCCACACTGAATTCCACAGAGATTTGAAAAACCCAAACTCAAGCTCTTGAGGAAAAAATGTCCCAAAAAGTAAAACATGACCTAGGCATGTTTTACTGGTACATTCTACAGCATAATCTGCATTATAGAATTTATAGATTTTAAAGCCAAGAAAGGAGAAGAGTTTAGACTAATTGCCTGAATATGAAATACCTGTGGTCTTATCTTGAAGTTAAGTCATTGGTATATAGCATTCAGCGGACCAACATCCAGCTTCAAGGGATCCTCTGGGCAGCTCTGCTACTAGCGTGAATTGCTGTGAGCAAGGAAAATGAGCCTGCATAGGAAGGTGCTTGAGACCTCCGCATCCCATGACAGCGAGCAGTGGGAATAAATCCCCAACAGCTCGATGCTCATCCAGTGCTGTGGATCACTCCACTTACACGGTGTTTTTTTTACACAATATTTAAAATCACTGTGTGGCCTCCAGGTTTGTAAAAGAAGCTGTTGGAATCAGGAACTCGAACTTCCTGCCTCTCTGACTCAAGCACAGGTGTACATTTTTTTTCCCAACTATAGCAGAGATCTGACTGGCTGCTGTAAGCCAGCTACTCTTTCACCCCCTGGACGCTATATACTGCATGACACCTAGAGGGTCTGCTGGATAAGGTGGTTGTTGTTCTGCTCAAGTTTGTCTTAAACGCATGGCAGGCCTCTGCTTCATTGTTATTGATAAAGCATCCCTGGATGCAGAACAAGTCCTGAACAGTCCTGTGACTGAACAGTTTCTCAGAAACGGTGTGTGGTGGGCCCATATACAATGCAGACCAAGAAAGAGAAGCTATATTCTCCCCAGGAAGAACATACACAGACACAGGGCATGGATAAGATGCATATCACAACTGCAAAAAGTAGATTTTATAATAGCTATGCTCGTAGAGCTAGAACAGTGGCACAATGGCCATGCATGCAGCTAAGTTGTAGCCTCAGCTGATAAATATTTTATTTTTGTGCTATAATGGGTGTTCTGAATGTAGTTCAGAAGTAGTGAGCAAAGAAACTGCTATTTTTATCCTCAGCAAGTGTTGCACTGGACTATTCACAAGCTTGCACTCTATAAACCTGAGCATGTACCTGTTAAGTGATTAGAATTCAGTCTGCCAGCTCAGCTAGCAGTAGGTAAAGGGGGTTATAACCACAGAGGCTTATCAGGCAAAAGTATGCGCTTGTTGCCTTGATTCATTCATTTAAAGCAGCAATCTGTGTTTGCGATTGTGTAAGGCAGGCAGCACTTCATACGGAATACATACTGGAGAGTCCGTGTATTTACATACATGAAAACATCCACAAGCTAGATTTTCCCTTACAATATACCAAGTCATGACTGCCAGTTAATCTACTGCTGACTCATGTAGCCCACAGAATTTCAAAGAGTACAGATGATTTTTGTCCCACGTAGTACAAAACTAGCTCAATTTACTGGCGATGTGGTGAGAAGCACTCAGAGCTGCTCATATTTTTTGCAGTATGCCTTCACCACATATTTCCTACCTTGCTCACAGAGTTAGCTTTTGCATCTACTACGGGTATAACCGGCAGCAGCTTTTGGCTCAGCTAATCTAAGAGCGGTGGCTGGTTTGCAATACCTAAGAACTCTTTTCTTCTGCTCATGCATCACACTGCTTGTTCTGCACAATAGAATGCATGGTTTAGCCCTGCTGTGACAGTTTTTCTCCTTGAACTGTTGTAATATACGTTATACTTCCTTTCAAGGAAGAGCAAAAAGACAAAAAAAGGAAATCCAGATGTTATTAATACATTGTACATAAGAGTCATAATCTGCCCTGTTCCTGCCCTTGTGAAATACATTTTTCTTTCTGTCCCTCAAAAGATGCAAGGTTGTTTCCTCTCAGGTCCATTTTCATGCGGTACACGTTTGTTCTTGCCAGACCAGTGGCACTGGTAAATGTACTTAGAAGCTGATGCAAGAGTTCAGTGAAGCCCAGGGTAGATACAGGAACACTGTTTATGAGATAAAATGATTAGTACAGCATTTTCTTGGAGCTTTTGGCAGGAAGCAGGCACCAGTTCAATTCATAAAAAGAAAGGCATGGATATGTGACTGTCGCTGTAACTTGGTACCTTCCCACTCAACAGCGTGCCCAGCGGGTTTTATTCCAGGGCAGATGGGCTCTTCTGCCGAGGTGGGGCAGGTCAGCAGGAGGGATACAGGGGCTGGGCACCCCGGGACACAAGGCAGAGTGTACAGGCTCTCGCAGGCACTCCAGCAACAGGTCGCATCCAAGCTGCATCCAGATGAGCCCATGTGACAATCTAAGTATATTGATCTCCACTAAGGAAAGAACTGAGTAACTTATATGATGTTATAGGATGATTAGCCATTAACCAATGGCTAATATGACCCTGTGCAAATTTGAAGAAGTTTTTGAAGAGACTACCCAAGTGGCCCTGCATGATGGAAAAACAGGCATTTCCACACACCTATTTGTATTCCAGTACCAGAATGAAGTGCCTTAGGCTCAGCATTTTACAATCTTGAGCAACAAGATGCTGAGCAAAGTACATAGCTGCAATAGCTTTGGCAAATATATATATAACCTAAGAAAAGCTTGTAATTTAACCCTACAGATTCTTTTAATGGCCTTAATAGCTAGGGGAAGATTTTGATTGTCATGTCTGATCTAATTATTTGTTTGACATCCGCAGTCCACTGAGAATAAATTGAGAATTTACAGAGATTCCCTAAAAAAATGTCATACGCTCCCAAAAAAGCCTAGCCAAGACTGTATGAAATTAGTGGCCTCTGTTAATGTTTTTTGCTATCAGCAACATTTGCATCATGTTGTAGATTTACGGTCTACCTCTTACTGTAAGAAGGGGACAAAAAATGAATTTATAACCTAAACTATCTAATCATTTTGATAACAAAGAAATAGACCTTTAAAAGCATTGATGTCATAGCAAGTTCCAAGCATCTATCAGCAACAGGAAAGGTTAAGGCATCAGGGCTGGCACAACGTTATTCAGTTAACTTTGTGTATAAATTGATTTGGTGGTTGTTTTTTTTTGCCATCACTTGTCTAGACTGAGGGATTAGTACGTAGACATGAATACATATTAAAGTTGAAGAACAGAAGTTTGTTTTGGAGGGGTCAAAGGGACTGTAAGGGTAGCTAATGAACTAGTACCTCGTAGTGATCAGTGCCCAGTGACCTTGGAGTTTTAAACACTTCAGTGCAAAAGTCTGCTGAGATGAGCAGGTGCCAGGTGAGTTCATACATAACAAATGCCCCAAAGCAACAATCATCTATTTAGATGTTTCTTTTTTTGGACTTTGGGCTATGTCCCAGGATGCTCCTTGGACATAACTTTGAAATGATCAAAAACTTGTGATTTTTATACCTGAAACCCAACCCATCTCTCTTCTAAATTTTTTGTAAACAGTTCACACTTCCTCAATTTCACATTAACTGGATTTGATATAGGATACAAGATAAGGATGAGTTTCCTACTGTTCTGTTTAAGATCACAGAATCACAGAATAGTAGGGGTTGGAAGGGACCACTGTGGGTCATCTGCTCCCGCACCCCTGCCGAAGCAGGGTCACCTACAGCAAGCTGCACAGGACCTTGTCCAGGCGGGTCTTGAATATCTCCAGAGAAGGAGACTCCACAACCTCCCTGGGCAGCCTGTTCC
>Ga0065711_1051962_pt1 | contig 10161 bp, 3 predicted proteins | sample Hoacrofraction12_FD_59098 | JGI IMG/M metagenome (GOLD analysis project Ga0065711, IMG submission 59098) | Hoatzin crop microbial communities from Cojedes, Venezuela - Epithelial fraction 12 v2 (version 2) | ecosystem: Host-associated > Birds > Digestive system > Esophagus > Crop | place...
TTTTTTTTTTTTTTTTTTTTTTTTGAGTTGTTTCATGATGTTTTTCTTTGTGTGAAGATAACACTTTGAAATAGCATAGTCTAAGCCAAGTAAATTAACTGCTAGTGCAAGACTTTCTTTTAGGGTGAGAGCTTTCAGCAGAGGAGAACGTAGAGAGGCTGAATGCCTTAGTGGCTAGAATGCCAGACGTGAGTCTTGGAGACTGAGGTGCATTCAGCCTGTTTCTCTGACATAGAGTTCTTATTAAATTGCACTTTGCTCATTGCCTCTGCTGTTGGAAGGGCACTGAAAGCAGAAAGCTGAAAGGCCTGTGAAGAGCTCAGATGGTTAGCTATTGAAAGCCGTGTTGACACTTTTAGGATCAAAATTCTGATTTCTAGTACCAGTGTTCTGGTGGAGTTCAGAATGTGATGTAGCAAATCGCCCAAGGTTCAATGGTGGGCGTTTTGGGCAAAAGTCATCCACTAGCCTTTATACAAGGGAGTGGTGCCACCTATCACTCTCTAGGTACAGAAATAACTTGAAATCAGGCTCAAGAAGGAGAGGTAACCGTCTTGGACAAATATGGTAATCCCAAGGTGCATAGCCTGGAGTGATGAGCAGGATCATGCTATCCCACCAGTCTTTCAGAATCAATAGTAGGTGTTAAAGTGAAATGCTCCCCTGAGCAGTGCTAAATTCTAACAAACCTGTAAATGCTGCAGTGTGTTCAGTCTTGTACCAGACCAACATACACTGCACTGTCTTACCTTGAACTTCACTTCAAAACACTACAGCAAAAATGAGGTTGTTTTCTGAAAGTGGATCTGTGATTAAAAAGAAAAAAGCTATAAAGGTTGGGGGGGCTGGTTTTTAGCTTTTTTGCAGGAAAGTTTGTTTTCACTGTCTCTCAGTTGCAAGGCTGATGTGCCTCCTACAAGAAACTGCTTTTCTAGCAGAGCTGACATGACACCACTTTTATTGCCTGGAATACCTGTGATTCCACCTGACATACCTATTGAATACATGTGCTCTTTATTTCCTGATAAGCAAGGGAGGCATGCTTCATGTGAGCCATGCTGATCAATCAGCTGGGAGACGTTGGAAGAACATGAACTTTACTTTAAAGAAGAGTTAGTCAGTGCGCTGTCTTTGATCTTGGGGTTTCCTGAGTGTTGGTTGCATCTGCCACTCATTGTATGACCCTAAACACTGTTTTGCAGAATACATTTGTCGTTTAATTATTTCTTTAGAAAAGGAAAACCTGTCACTTAACTTCAATGGAATTATTCTTGAATGCAGCTCAGCTCAACTAGAGATTGTCTCTACAGCTCAGCTTTCTCGTTTAGAATATATCTATGTGTATGTATGAAGGCATCAGTCATCCTCTTCAGTGAGATTTTTCAGATGTGTTTTTGATATATAATAATGAATGAATGTTACAGAAGAAGCAAGAGACTTTTTTTCCCATTGTTGACCTACTGCACAGCATGGGGCATGCTGTCATATATTGCATTGTCCAGTCCCTACCATAAGTACATGCATAGTTAGAGTGACTTTCTTAGCATTACCCTCTTACTTTTGTCCAGCACATAATAAAGGTATTCAGCTGTTTAGGAAAGAGTATCTTATTCGTATTTCAAGAACATGTTTGATTTTTTTTTTTTAAATTCAAAAATCTACTTTGTTGTTGCCTTGTATCTAGTCTCACTAAATTACAATGGTTTTGCTTATTTAAAAGTAAAACTATCTGCAGTTGTGCTTAAGTTTATGCCTTGCCTACTTTTGTGTGTTTTCAGTCCTTACAGGTGCATAGATGGAGACTTCTGTACACTTTGAGCTTGGATTTCAATGAATTTAATGTATTGATTTACAGCAATGAAGGTCTTTATTTTTGTCAGCTAATCCTTTCTTAAGATTTTTCTTGAAAAGCTTAAATGTTTTATTCAGTGTTAGTCTGTCTTGAAAGAAAGAGAACAACATAACTGGAATTAACTGAGCTCAGGAGAATATTTTGGTTGCTACTTTTGGTTTATTCTGACTGCTCAAAGAACAGAGGCCTGACAACAGATCTTTGATTAGGTTTCCTACACTTGATAAATGTTTCCAAACTGTCTATTTCTATTACAGAAGACAGAAAACTTGATCAGCCCTGGAGTGGTAGGATGTCTTGCAAATCTTGTTCTTCCCCCTAGTATGCAGTCACACCTCTTGATATCTTGATGTGGACTTGCTTCAGGGGAGACCTTAGTCTTTTATTAACATTTGTAGATGATTTCATACATTAGTGCTGACTTGTAGTAATCTGGTTTTGAAAATGTTTTTTTTCAATGTCCCGTTCGCTTCCTTTTCAGTGTTTCCTCTGGTAGGTCCAGTTTTCAAATATCAGAAGTTCTTGACCAAGTATCTAAATATACTCACAAGCTTTTAAAGACTAAATGAAATAATTTAGGGAATAAAAATTGTGAAGTGTTCTGAAACTTGACGTTATCTGACTTGTTCAAAGGCTTATGGGAGACTTTTGAAGTGCTAAACCACCGCATTTGTGATGCTTCTATGGGGAAAGAAAGGAACTCTGTCTAATTTAGTAGAAAGAATGGAGAAGACTTGAATGTAGCCATGTTCTAGACAGCTAATGTTAAATTAGACCTTTAGAGCTGAACTAAGACAATAAGTGCATGCCTTACTTTTCAGACTTTCATAGCCACATGTGACTATTAAGATACCAGGGCTTTCCCAGAGCCGGAGAGAACGGTGCTACTCAGTGGAACTGTCTCTTCTTGGTTTGATCTGTATCTCCCCGCAGATGGAATGAATTGAATATGGTAAATACCAATTAGTATGGCTTCTTGATGCAGTTAGTTTCTTGGCTAAGACTTGGAAGATATCTGGCCCATCTCTTGCTGAAATGTTTGTGAATGAGCACGGTGCTATTTTTGGAGCAGAACTGTAACAGGACAGATTATTTTCTGACTCACTCAAAACCATTTAAACAGCGAGGTTCACATCCTGCTGAGTGAACGTGGGGTGAATCTGGCAGCTGTTGAAGAAAGTCTGTGGATTCACTATACAAGAAAAGAGTGTGCCATTAAGCACATGCTATACTGGTGACAGTTTCAGCAGTTGCAATTTAATGAAAGGGAGTGTGTGTGCGCGTACGCACATGGTGTAGAGACGCGTGATTTGTGTGTATAATTTGATACAGAGGTGTGGGTTATAGTTTGCCTGTGGCTGACTGAAGATGCTTTGGATAAAAGAAGATCTGCTAATGTGCTGGTAAATTTATTATTATCCAGCAGCAGAGCTGAACATCATGCTTGGTTTATGGCTCCTTTTTTGCCTTCTCATGACTTGTCAAATTGCTGCCACAGGGTGTCAATGTTTCAAATCTACAACATGGAAGGGACTGCAGGTATATAAAATTAATTTTTCCGTATGCAGCCATTTTTCCTTGACTGCAAAACTTCAGTAGTTTCTTGGTGGGAAGCATTAATGTTTATCTGCATTTGTTTTTTTAGGAACTCAAGAGTTTTTACAGAAAACTTCATTGAGCATCATTCTGGCTTAGACAACTTGCTGTGTTGAATGAGCCAAGCTGCTGTACTTGTTACCCAGCAAACTAAACACGTATAGCATGGGCTGCAGGGTAGAACCGTGCGTTGAGTTTTGCTGCTGGAGAGATTTTTTTTCTTGTTGCAGCTTCTGCATTTTGAGTAACTGAAAAGGAATGATCGAGCATAGATAAATTTCCTACGTATTAATGATTTTTGGACTTGTTCCAAAGCTTATTGAGTTAGTGGGAGAGTCTCGCTTGCTTAATAGCTTCCGAAACATTCAGATGTCTAGCAATTAATTCAATGAGTTGGCTTAACCTAAGATCACTGATATTTCAAATATGTTATTTGAAACTTGACACTTTTAGCAGAGAAGAGCTTTGTGTGTTGCTTGCATTCTGCTTCTGCTCCTTGGGCATTGCTAATGCATACTGAAGGTATATGAATTAATGATTCAATGAGTGAAGAGGAAAGGTTATTGCTCACCATGCTTAGTTACTGCAGTATGCCTCTATGGTTGCTTTGATACTTATCTTCCTAAATCTCAGGAAAATACGTGTTGCTCGATGTATAGTGTCCCAGGATTAGCTGGGAGAGTTCAACCACCCATGGAATGGTGACCAAACTGTATGTACTGTGTGATCCTTACCAAAGCAGGTTTACTGTTACCAGGAAAGCTGCTCCCCATTTACTTTTTCTCCTGCTGCAGAAGAGTTCATGCATCCACAGCTGCATCATATTCTTCCTTTCTCTGCCATGGTATGAAAAGGGATCTGCCGGAAAATGAGATTACTCTAAAGGATAATCCACAATCGGAACTTCTGTGATAGACCGCTGCAATTCTGTGTTGGGCCCTGATATGAATGCCCTGGGGTCGCTCCAAGAGCACACTGATCACTATCCTCGCTGCTGACGGCAGCAGTTTGTACTGGCAGCCATGACGGATACTGGTTAGTAGGTCATCTCCCTCTCAACGCTGTATCTAGTTTTAGCACTACTTTACTGCAAATAGAGCCGTGGACTCTTTTTGCAAAGGCTTGACACTTGACTAGTGGTGCACAAGTAAGTAGAAAGTTCCCAGAAATTTTCTTTTTTAACGTACAGACAGAAATTCAGGGTATTTTAAGCTGCTGAGGTGCCAAGACAGGACAGTTACTCTCTGTAGGCAAAATACTTCAGCCTCAAAGGAAAACCACTGTACTAGATAAGCTTCTCAACCTGTAATGTGAGTTGTTGAAAGACTGTTAAAATTACTACTAACTGCTGTTCCAGTCTGGTTTTACAGGCTGGATATGGATCACTTGTTTTTCAACATTTGTGGATCATAACTGAAGTGAGTTATTGCTTCATTCCTCTGGATTTAAAACAGGCTAAGGTGACAGAAAGCAAGCAAGCTTAGGGATGGGAGGATGAGGGCAGAAGACTACATGTTAGAAGTGGTAATGCTTGCACTTCATGTGAGTAATTCTGTTTCTGCTGTAATATCACTTAACAGGGGACAGGAGATATTTTCTCTGGAGATTTCTGAGCTCATGGCTTTTCACTGGTTATCACTGAAAACATATATCAGCTACGGCTGTTTGAAATTTCTGTAGAAACTGGAAACTGAAGCAGCTGTTCCTGTAATAGTTCCACTGAAAAGTACTTTTCTGCTATGTGTTTACCCAGCTGAAGAGGATGGTAGAAATATATGGACAGCTCTGAATATGATAGGAACAATGCTAAATTGGATTGCTAACTTTGAAGACATCTTGTATAGAAGTATTATTTTTATAATTATACTATCCACTTGCTTAGAAACTCTAGCTGGGTGCCAGGGTCTCTGTGGGTGGTAGGTGCTAAAGAACATTGAGTCTTCTCTGAAGTGCTCACAAAAAATGGATCCTTACATGTATATGGGATAATACACACATAAATATATATTTATATGTATTCAAAGAAAATTAGAGATGAATGCGAAGACAATCGAGTAGAATTCCCCCCACACCAAGACAGCCACCACCATCCCTGTTCAAATAAGTGTGCCTTGTTTAAGTTAATTTCTTTTGATTTACTTCAGTGGGGAGAGGAAAGAGAGCCAAGCAGAAAGTTTTCAGAACTTAAGGACTCACTCAAATAACTATAAAGTTAAGGATTTTATTTTGTGAATAGGCTCCAGTTTTGTGAAGTAGACCCTACAGTTCAGGAAACATCTACAGTAAAGATGTCTCTGCAGCCTTTAGTGCTTTCATATGCTCTGCAATGTATTTGTGCAACTCTTTCCAGCTGTAACCTTGCCTTGTTTAGATGGACTGGCGAGGGACAGAGGCAGCTGTGCATATTTGTTTTCATCCTTATCCTGAAATAAATGGACTTTCTTGTTCTCAATATGCTTGTTTCACAGCCTGTGATCCATTTGTCTACTGAAGGCCCAAACTGGTACTCTCAAACTGGTACAAATTTGAATTGTGTCCATTAACTTTACTAGATTTATTTCAGATTTACATGGCTGTTGTAGTTGTATTCAAAATAAAGCATAGATGCTGAATAAGACAAAGAAGTGAGTGATTCACACAGTTGGCAGGGCTCGGTAAATCTCCCTGAACATCAGCTCAGTTTGATGTACACCAAGTAATTATTCCACACCATGAAATCATAGAATCATTTAATGCTTTGGGTTGGAAGGGACCTTACAGATTATCTGGTTCCAACCCCCCTGCCATGGGCGGTGACACCTTTCATTAGAGCAGGTTGCTCAAAGCCATCCAACCTGGTCTTGGACAGTTCCAGGGAGGGGGCATCCACAACTTTGCTGGGCTACCTGTTCCGGTGCCTCACCACCCTCATAGTAAAGATTTTCTTCTTTATATAAAATCTGAATCTACCTTCTTTCAGTTTAAAGCCATTACCTCTTGTCCTGTCACCACATGCCCTTGTAAAATGTCCCTCTCCACATTTCTTGTAGGCCCCGGACCCTTCTCTTCTCCAGACTGAACAGCCCCAACTCTCTCCGCTTTTCCTCGTAGGAGAGGTGCTCCAGTCCTCTGATCATTTTTGTGGCCCTCCTCTGGACTCGCTCCAACAGGTCCATGTTTGTCCTGTGCTGAGGGCTCCAGAGCTGGATGCAGTACTGGTAAGCGTTCTTAAAATGCTTTTTTCTATTGTGAAAAAACACTTCTCGACAGTCTTGTTTCCTTATGTTTGTTAGAGGGTGCTTGGTCTAAATGGTGGCTATAGGTTTGAATTCAACAAGGTATATCATATGTGGGTGAAGACATTGCTCTTTATGCCCTTGAATTTGCAGCTAACTTTTGCTTTTTCCATCCTTATACCGCTTCATCTTTGACTTGGTCAATGAGATAAATATTGGGTTTGTGTTGTTAAACAGGCTTTAATTCAAATTTCTTGGGCATCAGGAACTCAAATATCAGTTCAAACCCCAAAGAACTCTTTTATTCTCCCTCCTGATGTATTTAAAATGCTTTGCTGTATTTGTCAGACTATGCTGACATCATATACAAAGTATATGCATTCATGACTTTGTGTGATTGCAGAGTACTTGCCTACTGGGTTCTTTCATTTAGAAACTCCTCAGTTGAGCTGGGAAGTATCTGAGGCAACTGCAAACACCTCTGCTCACCTTCACCACCTATAAATTCCACTTTAACAAATGGAAAATAGTTGTGCTTAATAGAATAAAAGTACATCACTTTGCCTTCACAAAGTACTTTTTGATACTACTGTTATGACAGATAGGTGAGGTATTTTCAAAAAACCATTAAAACTGGCTAAGTAAAGGTATTTTTAACTAGCCCGCTGGAAGCTGTGTTTCCTTTCCAAGTGTCTCTTATTTATCCTTTGTGTTTCTGAATTCCATATATATGGCATTATTTAAATACAATTTGGTGTTAGATATTCTGGACCAGATGTTATTTCTTGCTCTTAAATATGTAAAAATGTGAATTCTAAAAAAACGTACCTTCTTTATGCTCTTCCTTTACTGTAGAATGGAGATTGCATCGTTCTGCTTGATGTTGGTTAGATTCAAGGCAGTTTTGGGACTGTCTTTCTGGAATAAGGGAAGGCAGCTATCCCAGCTAAAATAGCTGTCTGGCTGCTGTTCTGTAGCTCTGCAGCTTGGTCAGAGCAGAAAGTGTCAGAGAGATCACAGGGTAGAGAAGCAAATGGTGACTAATCGCAAAGGACTATCAGTAATTGTTATGGTTTGAATGTTTTGGTCAGAGATAAGGCAAAGAATATAGCTAAGGAAGAAAAGAGAGTCCTACAGTTGTAGTGAGGTGTCTTCTTTTTTCCTCATCTTCTCGTCAAGAGCACAAACTCTTTGTCCTAGGAGAGGCAAGCAGATAGTCCTGTGCGGGGTGTTCCTTTCTTGCAGGAAAATGGAAAACAGTTTGGATTAAATAATAGCGTGTGTGTGTATCTCAGAGTAAAGAGACAAGGCTAACTAAGGCACTTGTACTGAAAAAGGCAAAGTTGAATGTCACAAAACAAGCCAATGAAAGCCATGAGCATTGTTTGCTGTCATGGCATCATGCCATTGCAATGAATGCCTGTTATGATGGCCTAGAGAGCACTGGGAGCCTTAACTGGTTGAGAGACTTCATTGCCCTGAGCAGCCTCACCTGGGACTTCCCTCTGTGACAGGGAGCTTTACAAAATGAAAATGGTGAACTTTGCAAAAAGATGTTTTCTTCTTTCATGACTTTAGGGAAAAATACATTCTTCCAGTTCCTAATTTCCAAGAGTATATGGAGATGCGTGTGGGATTAATTAAAAAAGTTAGAAGGTGTTATCTTACAGTATTGTGTCAGGGACCATCTAGATAGAAGTTCTTTCTGCCTGCTCAAGCCCAGCAAGCCATGCCTGTGGATTTCTAGTGAAATCATGCCTACTCTGTGGCATAACTGCACTGTGAAAATGCTGTTTTGTTTTAACAGTATAATGAAATACTTTTCCATCACAGAATTGCCATAAATATTTCTCCTCTCCTTCTTTTCTCCTCTGCTGTCCTTCAATTCCCTCTTTCATTCTATTTATCTTTTATTATTAAATAATCCTTGATTATTTACTTGCTGCACAGTGTTTTCTGAGTGGTATATTTTCTTTAATGATCTTACTGCAGTATCAGTAATATAATTAACTTTTTTACAGTATTCAAGGTGTGCTATCAATAGAAAGAGGGATAAAAGCCTTTTTAATTTATGTGCATTTTCAAAATCCTGTGCAATTCCTTGAAAAGCAAGGAGATTAACTATTTTTTTTTATGCTATATTGCACGTACTATATTCACCTGCCTGCTAAATTAGACTATTTGAATATGTCAGAGAGAAAATTTCCACTTTCTGTAATCTTCGACTTCTGGTTGACCATCTGATTTTTTTCACATTTCAGTCAGCTTTGATATATTCTAGGCAGGCATGCTTTGTAGGGGGAGAAGAGCTCTGGCAATATAAAAGCCTGGAGAGGCAGGGAGGCAGTTGAAGACCCCAGGCAAAAGAAAGACCAGACCAGTTGTTGGTGGTGCAGATGTAGAGCTAACAACAGAAGGAGACTCATACTTCAGCCTTTAACGTGATGTTTCCCAAATCAGCAGTGTTAAAAGAGCTGAGTGTCACTGTGCTCTGAAGGTTTGCTACTCCTTACAACAAGGAGAGCCTTTTCAGGGTGGCAGGAGCTGCAGGGCTGTGACCAGGGTAGAGCAGCCTCTTGCATCCCAGTACAGGTAACTTTGGAAAGTTTGGGGAAGGTGGCAGTGGGCAGAAGCTACAAAGCCATGTCCTGAGCTGCACTGTTGGGGCACCTGGAGTCATCTAGTGGATGTGTAGTTGGTGGTGTAAAATTTCAAGAATCCTTAAGACTGCATTACATTTTGCAGGGGGACAAATTACTGAGCTGTACAGATAGGAGGGGCAAGGACACATAGCACAGACAATTGGTTTATTCAGTCACTGAGTCTTTAAATCCAGAGAAACATCAGAAATAATCTCTGATAGAAAGAAGTAAAAATGGAGAGATATGTGGTGCCTTCTTTCCTTCCCCCCTGGAGCATTTTAAATGCATAAGGTAGCATCTTTCTGACACTGACTTCTGTCTCTTTACAGGTCAGCAGGATGTTCTTCTGGAGTGATGGCAGGCTACAGACTATACCCATGATTATCTGTCTGCAATTATCTGCCTTTTAAAACTGTGTAGAACAAAAGATCACCACTTTGCTTTCACCTAACAAATGGACAGTGAATGTTTGCAAGCTGCTGAATTTGAATAAAAGCCATTTGGAGTAAAGAACTAGCATGGCTGACACGGGGAGTCTGCTGCAGGTTTTGAGCTCTTTATATTCCCTTGTGTATTGCCGCAAACTACCAGAAGGACGGAGGTAAAATGGAGGAGATGATTCCCCTAGACCGTAATAAACCAGCAAAGTGTTCTAATATGGCTGGCAGGTTTGCTTATCTAATGTTATTTTAAGCTAATGAAAGCAGTATTTCATCTTTGATATTCCATCAGGCTTGGGGTGGACCTGCTGGAGAGCAGCTCTGCGGAGAGGGACCTGGGTGTCCTGGTGGACGACAGGTTAACCATGAGCCAGCAGTGTGCCCTGGCTGCCAAGAAAGCCAATGGGACCCTGGGG
>Ga0065711_1051963_pt1 | contig 10161 bp, 7 predicted proteins | sample Hoacrofraction12_FD_59098 | JGI IMG/M metagenome (GOLD analysis project Ga0065711, IMG submission 59098) | Hoatzin crop microbial communities from Cojedes, Venezuela - Epithelial fraction 12 v2 (version 2) | ecosystem: Host-associated > Birds > Digestive system > Esophagus > Crop | place...
GGGGGGAACCAAGCCAGAGTATGGATTCTGACTCCAACAAAGGACTCCTGTGTTCTCTTGTTACCCTTGTTTAAGGGCAGTAAGTGGCAGCATCTTCACAGGTAAGTTTTTCCAAGTTTCTTTTATGGCTTTTTTTGTTTTTATACTAAATAACGGCAAGGTGATGGGCAGGAAGGGAGGGCTGCATCAGACCAAAAGCATGTCAGGAAAAACTACAAGGATGGATAGGATTGTTATTATTTGTACCCCAGCAGTGCCTGGAAACCCATGCCACGCTCAGGGCTGTCTTTGGCTAGGTCCAATGCAAACACCCTGTAAGACAGACCCTACTTGCAAGAACACAAATTACAGTGATGCTAATTTAACAGCTGCCAACTGGATATAGATTTGGAATGAAAATATTTTTTATTTAACTGTTGACTTTTAGCTACCTCAATGGCAGCTCTACCACTCCTGGCAAATAAATCTTGTCACCAACTCTGAGCAACTTCCTCCCTCCCTAGCTGTCCTCATTGTTAGCAAAGACATCTATATTATTTTTAGTCCTTCTTGCCTTCCTTGTAAACTGCGTCCATTATGCCACCCCCTCTCCCAGCCCTTTGGAAGCTCTCCACTTCAAAAGGATAGAAACTCATCCTGTGGATTACACGCAACTTCTGTTACAGTTAATGAGCGTTATGTGCTAGAAGTTCATTTGGGGAGGCTGCTCTAGTTCCTTGCCCATTTCCTGTAGCATTTGGGGATGTAATTCATCTTGGTCTAGTGCTTTGTCAACTTTTCACAGTTCTAATTACATTATTATCTGCTTCACTACTCCAGTCAAGCCTTTTTGTTTTCTACATTGCCTTTCAGGGTCCTATTGCTCATCCTAGGGAATACTTTTTTCCACCTTTTCTTCCTGTCTGTGAAAAGCAGTGCAGATAAACCAAGTGAACTTGCTCGGTGAACTTCCCAGCTCTTGCCCTGTTGCAAGCCTGAAGGCACATGCTAATTAGGCATATGCCAGACACATCACATCTGATGCCTCATGCTTTGCTTTCTCCAGCTGATTGCCTTTTATCAGCACCCTCAGTCATCCTCAGCTTGCTTTCTTTTTCAGGTCTTCATGTGCCTGTCACTTCACAAAGAATTATTTTAATAAGAAGTATCTGGAGACAGGATGGAAACAGATCTGAAAATGTAGGAAACTGAATACAGAAAGAACCACAGTGATGGTGACATCACACTCCCAATTCTAGGTTTCCATGGCTAAGAATAAGCTATATGTGCTATCAGAAGTATAAAAAGGCTCTCTGGAAGGCAGAACATTAAGGATTCAACAAAAAGACAACCAACTTCTATTTGCAGTTTATCCCATTAAATAGAATTGCTTCCCTTGCATCTACAGAGTTGTATCTAACAAGGTGTCCAGATCTTCTCTACTCTGGATTGAAACACAGTGAAGAAGAGTCTGCACCTCACAAAAGTGGATCCTGGCCACTGGTTCCAGCAGTGAGCCTTTCTGCTACTGCCTTCTCCTCACAATTCTCACTTTCAGCCCAGAAAACTATCTTCTCATTTTTTTCCCCAATCCATTTCTCCCGCACCTTTCTACATCCACTCCAAACATGGCACTGTTGGCAGAAGACCAGGCTTCGGCTCTTCTCTGCCATAAGCCTTCTCTCCTGTGATACTGATACTCCTGAGGCATTAAGTACATCCCCAGTTGATTTACTCAGCTTTCAGTTTATAAAACATATGCAAAAAAAGGCATCTTGGCAAGAAAACAGAGCTACAACTGTTAAAGGCAATTAAACTCACAAGTGCAAGTCAACAATTTCCTCTCCCCCCCCCAAAAAAAAAAGAAGAAAAGGGTTGAATCCAAAAGACTAAAGCCAGCATTTGATTCAGCACACCTTTCAGGAAAGAAGAATAACCCACCTTGATGGCCATGTACCATGCTGAGTTTACACTGCTAGCTGGTAGTGCAACTATATTTTTATTTCTGTTAACCAGGAAGCACCAAACTGAGAATATAATGAACATGGGTCTCCACATGGTCAGTGGCACAGAACAGTGTCAAAATACTTCCAAGAAGCTACAGACAAAAGCCTGGAACATAAATACACAAGGCTCAGAACATGGAATATATAAAGAATACGGGTTTCCAAAATCATTACTGATTATCTTTACTGTGACAAGATGCCCATGAACTTGTAACCTGCTCAGATTAGTCTTCAAGCACACAAATTCAACAAGATGCTGACTAGTTACTTTCACAACAAGTCAGGTCCCATTTAAAAATTATTTTCAAAAGGTCCCTCCCTTAGCAGATGGAGATCTTCTGAAAATGCTGATTTCGGTGCTGGCATGATCCACCAACAGGTGCAGTTTTTAAATCCCACCTTCTCTTGCCTAATCTGACATGAACAAAAGCCTAGTGCTGCTGTAGATGGGGAGAGCTCTGGGTCTGAAGTTGTTTCATGCCCAGGCACTACTGGTGGGCCAGCCAGGGAAGCTGCCATGGGAGCAAACCTGCAAGCCAGGGGAGAGTAATGCTGAAAATCCAGCCCTATGTTTGGGTGCCAAAATCCTTCCAGGTTTTCTGAAGGGCAGCTGACAGACTGGAAAGTACATCAAGCTGGAGGGAAGGAAGAGTTATCTTCTCCTCGGTTTTCCTCTCATTCTGTTTTTGCTTCCAGCAAACACCTCTAACCTCCTGTTCCCATGATTTGTTACTTCTACACGTTAATTGCACCTATTCTTTCTTTCTTCTGTTTACCCTTTCACCTGCTTTCTTTGGCCTTATTTTAGTCACCCAAACAGCTGATTTCCCTCCTTTTATCAAAAAGTGCCCTTCCTCTCTTATCCACATAGTCCCAAAACATACAGCTCTGAAAAGCAGCAAGGTTTGGGTGCAGAGGATTTGTTCTTGCTTTCTTTGGTTTATTTGGGTTTTGTCTTCAATCACCTCTCTTCTGCTCTAGAAGCACAAAGTTGCTGTGGGGGACCTGTGTGATCAGATCTCTGTCAATGAAAGTGTGTTTCCTGATGGATTCTTCACACCCAAAAAACCACAAAAATCAAAGGGGAAAGGCCAGGCAAAAATAGTTTTTGATCTTTGGATTAACTAAATGGCATCAGTCCTCTGGGAGGGGAACCAAACAACAGTGGAACAAAGCCCTTAAAATAAGTTACAAAGGAAGACAGCCATTAACGCAGAAAGGCAGCCACACCAGCATGTAGAGAGGCAATAAAGCAAGCCAGCTACACCCCAAAGGATGGCTGTTGCCACAGAAGGAATTCAGGCTTGGAATAATTTACAGAATTTTGATCTCACCCATGGCCAGCACTTCCAAACCATTCAACGCTCACCACTGGGACCAAAATTCTGAAAAGGGCTCAGTCAGTTCTCATTTGGGCGAAAAAGGAAGCAGCCAAATTTTTCTAAGAACTCGACATCTGGCAGTGAGCTACTCTAACATCTGTTTACATTAATCTGGTGTTAACATATGCTTCCCTCATTACTCTGCAACTCTCCTGAGTTTGCCGATTCGACCTCATCTTTCAGGTATGTTCAACATCCACTAGGCTAAACTTTTCTGTTAGCTCCTTTGCAGCCGTTTCGCTTCTAGTCTCACATCCTCAGTCATTACTCTCCAAATTACTAGCATTGTTCTCTCCTTTGCCAGTTCACACGTATTTTGACTCTGGAAGCAAGCCAAGGCTAGCTGTACATGCATACTTCCCTGTTTATTTCCTGTTTAATGGAACACAGCCTCTGGTGCCCAGGTAGCAAAATCCTTCCATCATCTCACTGACCTTTTTGCATGTTTTAAGATGTTATTTTGTGGCTTGTGCAAATAACGCAGCAGAGTTCACAGAGATCTGTGCTGTTATCCCCACATCCTCACCTCTCCCATAATGTGGCTCTTCAGTGGTCATCTCACAATCAATGAATGGTCTAAGGCAGACTACTCCTGTTATATGCAAACTGTAAGATTTTGATGTGATGCATAAAGAGCAACTGCATTACACCGGAGCAGACTGTGAACGACCTTCTGCTAGAAAAGACCTAGGCCACAGCAGAAGGAATGGAAAAACTACTGTACTGAGGAATAAAATAGGAGAACAGAAAAATACAGGACTGCCTGTACGTAGTGCCAAGTTCTGCAAGAGTCCTTCCTACGCTCCTGGGAAGCCGGAGGCGTGACAGGCTCTGGCGCAAACAAAGAGAGGAAGGCAAAGGATGCCCACCTCAGGGGGACTGCTGCAGACAGGAAGGACCGAGTGACACTCAAAAGCTTGGCAAGGAGTCTGCTTGGCGTGCGAGCCAAGGCTGCTGGCCCCCACAGATAAGACAACTGCATGAAAACCCAGAGATGAAATTCGAAGGCCACTCCTTCTGCAACTGTAATTGCTGAACACTAACTGGCTGGCTGCAGTGCCGGCCTCATACAAGACAAGGCCTTCTGGAGCACTAACATCCTTAACTCTCACTGAGCGTGTGTTCAAAAGGAAAGCTAGGTTTATACTTACAGCACTAGATTAATATTCAGGAGATTAACATTCATTTTCTGTCTTTGCTAAACCCATGGTAGGATTGCTAGCAGAAGAACAATTTGCACTGCGTTTCAGATTCACTTCTGCAAGATGAAAATAGTATTTTCTTCCATTCCAGATTTTTGTCATTTAAGAGTTTGCCTGTTAGTTTTTCCAGAATAAGGACTAAGTTCTACGCTTTTTTGGAACTTTCTATCTACAAATGAAACATAAATAATAAAAAAGTTTAAAAATACATTAAAAGAAGCTGCATAACTCAGTACTTTACAAGAACAACACTTTAATGACAGAAATTTCATTTTCATGCCAGAATGGAAATTCACCCAGTTTAGGAACACACCCCGATGCTGTGCATATGCACCAGTAATATCTCTGCCATTCCTATGCAAGTTTTCAGTTCTGCAATATTAAATAAGGCTCTTATTAAACATTTATCACAACCTGTCCCTTTGCATCTGGTGGCTGTGTACCACAAAGCTAGAGAAGCACAGCAAAAATAAAGTAGCTGCCATAATGCCATCCACGCTCCCTGTGAGTTCCAAAATATCTTCTAACACCAAGCTTGCCCTGTAACAAAATATAGAGCTACTTCTATTTAAAACTCCTAATCCATTAAATTAGTGTGTGGAATAAGAAGGGAAGGGAATGGGAAAGGACTAGATTTTTTTAGTTTGTTTTGTTTTTTGCTTTTGTAAACATCAATATGAGTTAGAGTGTAATTTAAAAAAAAGTTTGCCAAACCTTACATCAAATTTCAAATGACCTTTTAAAAAAAAAGTTAAAAAAGTTATTCTACTTCAGTGGAGACATTTGATGCCTAGAAATCGTCCTGGAGCAAAAGAAAAAGATCAGAGAAAATTTTCATAAGTCACTACACTACTGAAGACCAAAGAGAAAACCAAACCAGACTCAGAGGTAAAATAAAGTTAACCTACACAAAAAGGCTGGACAGAACTACAGCCACCTATTAATAAATAGCAGGAACTGCATCAAGACAGGAGGGATGCTGCTTCCTTGCACTGCAGTTGTTTTGTACCTGATCTAACCTCATGTCAAAATAAAATTAAAAATAAAATATTTGCCTTTTGATCGAAAGCAATGGTGAAATTTCCCCCCATAATTCCAAATATTCTTCTTGTACTACAGCTGAATGAATGCAAAACGACTACTCTCAAAGCTGGTATGGTTGCTAGGAAAACAACTGTGAAAACCTAGAAGTCTGCAAACAAAATGTTATAGCATGTTCATGGCCCTGATTGCTCAGAAAAGAAAGGCCTGTTTCTTAGAAGACCACGATGAAGAAAGGCAGCTTGTACGTAGCTGTTTCAGACACACATGGAGACTTGCATGCACTTCATGTGACAGCAGTGGGACAGACTCCTTGCCTCCAGGGCCACCGTGAAGATCCCCACACTCCAGAGGTTTCAGTTCTATACCATAGAAATTTGATCAGATATTGAATAGCAGTTTTTTTGTTAGGAAATACACACCTCTTGTTCTTAATCTTTACAAAGAGTGCTGATTAAGCTTCTCTCCCAAATCTAATTTAGAACTCTATACTCACAAAATATATCACAATCGTATTTTGTTATAAATCAATAGGGATTATAGGGCACATAATCAGATCAAAAATGGAGCACGCCACTTGCACAGCAGAATCCCGATACAATAAACCTCCCCATTAAGGGGTAAGTTGTGCCATGGGAAAAGGATGTGCGCTTCTGGCCAGCTTGTATTGGTAAATAGGGACAAAGGCAGACAACAACTGCCGTTTGTATTCAGGACAAGCACGCAGCAGCAGAATACACAGGCCACAAGTATTCTGGCAGCCCATACCAGCACAGCACTCTGTTGGCTTTCTACATTATCCTAAGACTCTCAAATCAATAGTGGCAAAAGGATTCAGCTTTCCCAACAGCATCTCTATGACTCCATTCCACAGCTGCGCTACATCAACTATCACTAAAGAGCACACCCCACCCCAAATTCCCAAACTATACACAAACTCTTGGAGTATTTAAGGATCTTTGGGAAGTCCTACATGAGTGGCAAACCTAATCAGAGCAGTCAGGAGCTAGTGCCGATTCCTTAAGCACCTGGCCAGTTTTCATTCACAGGACCATTCGCCCCATGATGAAAGATGAAAAATTTCAAATGAGCTTTGAGACTCAGAGAAAGCTCTATACTAAATGAAAAGAAAGGACAAAGACAGCACTTACCATTTTTAAGATTCACACCTATTGCCTTCCATTTTGTTTTGGTTTTCCCTGTGTTTAAACATGGCACCCCACATTTATTTAATACCTGTTTAAATGCTGTTTAATCTCTCGATACTCACTGCATGCATTCTTGTTAAGTGGGATTTATGGCACTGACCTGATTAGGCAACAACCATTGGCATTGATAATCATTAGGCTAAGATGGTTCCCTGGGAGATGTCCCAGTAAAAGCGGCTGTCTCAATTAAGCACATTGCAATTAAGTGGACTATATCTATAGGTTGATCTCACAAGGGGAACAAGGCATTTCAAATACCACCTTTTTTTTTTTTAATATATTTTAAAATGCAAAATTAGTACTTTCGATTGGAGAAGAGAAAACTAGTTACACTTTTCGCTAACAATTCCTTTTTCTGTTAACTGCAAACTCTTACTTCAATTATAAAGATTTCCTCTCCAATCCCCATAAATCTCCATGTGTCTGGTTCGCCTGGCCCAAGAGGCACAGGTTGCACTGGAAGCTTTGCCAGCCAGAGCTGTCCCAAGAAAGACTCCCTTTGCCCAGGGGATGAACAAGAGGGAGAACAATCGCAGAATGTGCAGCAACAGAGGCTACTGCCTGCTGATCTCTGCTTCATTTGTTAGGGGAATTGAAAGAAAACAGGAAAATGAGGCTGGGAAATGCAGGAAGACAAGCAAAAGTCTTATGGTCAAAATCAGTTCAGTTTTGCTGTCAGCAGTCCTCTTTCCCCCTCAAGTTTCTAGGAGATGCCAAGCCAACGTCCCTGGGCATGCATAACGAAGCTATTTTAGTCCAGTATGCAGAGGCTGGTCCCAAGCCCCTTCCATCTACACACAGAACTCTTGCGTGACCTTGGTGAGCTGGCTAGGCAGCATGATGGGCACATGCCAAGAATCCATTTCTATTTTGGCTCATACCCAGTCCTCCCCGCAGCAGAGACATATATTAGCCCTCCTGAGTGCTGCTAATCTCCAATTCTGTCCCAGTCTGCACGACGTTTAGGAAAGGCGAGCGTTTATCCCATCATTCATGGGAAAGAATCATATGGCAGCTCAGCTTACCACTCCATGGAGGACCTCAGTGGGCACAGTCATTAAGCCATGGGTTTTCAGGACATCTGAGCCCTGCAGACTGGATGCCAAATGCCCCAGAAATTTTACAGTGAGACGCATTTTAAACCTTGCATAAAAGGCTGTCGATGATGCATTCCCCATTTCAGGAAAAAGGGAGAGGATGCATAAGACTGATTTGCTGCAGGGCCAGTACCTTTAGTTCCAATCAAAACCAATGGGAGCTGTGCTTGACCATATAAAATGCTGCCTAATTTTAAGGAGCCTGCAAAACAATCCTACCTACATGTGTCAAAGTCAATGGACACATTCTGCTTACTTACTCTGTGCCCTGCTTTCTTAATATGCAATTGAGGTGAAAACATCTCCTGCGTGACAGTGCTACAATAAAGAGAGATCAATTCTTTATGGTGGTTCTCTTTGATACCACAGTGAGGTTTGCCATATACTATATCACAACACAATTAACACTGCTGTCATCTATGCAAAGCTTGACTGTAATGTTCTGTATAACAGATGGATACTGGACACTGAGCAATGAGATGAAAAGAAAATGTCAGGTAATCTCTGTCTGTTCAATGAACATCACCTACATGGGTGCTCTGAATGAGCTAGAACCCACAGAATAGCTAATGCAGAAACACATGATTTAAAACTGTAACATAATGCACGCACATAAGAAGCGTACAGGTTAGGTTCTCAAAGTAACTTCCACTTCTGGCATTTTTAAGCTTTTAACTTACTGACCGAACAATCTTCTTACGTCATTCCAAAAGTGAAAGAGTTTGTGTATATTCTGAAGTAGTCAGGCAGTCATCCTTCTTTACAGGAAATATTTGCGGTACACTTAGAAACCACAAAACACCCATGGCAAATACTTCTCTCCACTTATGAAGGTTTAATCCCCTCCTGTCTGCTGCATGTGCCCACCAGCACATCAGCTGTTCTCAGCAAAGTACCAGAGATGACTCTCACAGTATTGTGCCATCAAATGGACTGCTGAAATTGAAACTTCGGACTCTAAATTACTGGAGGGGGAAAAAAAAAAAAGAAAAAAAAAAGTCATTTTTAAAGTAGGACTTTAATCTTCTAAATCATCAAGATTCTTGAAAATATTACCCTACACTTACAGCTTAATCCATAAACTGTAGGAAAGAGCAAAGCAAAGCTTGCAGTAAGACAAAATTACTTTTACTTTTTTTAGATATAGTACAGCGAGTCTTGAGTCCCCGGCATCAAGCTTCTGGGTAGCTGAAGTTACTGATTCATACTTCATTTCTGGCAAACTTCATTGAACCTGTTGACCTCATACCTCTTTCCCAGATGAGAACAATTAACACCGTAAAACTGCACTAGGCACACACTCCAGAGCTGCTTCCATATGCAAAGCAGTGCCATGGAAACAGAGAAATGCCAGTGTGGTGGTAAGGGAAATCGGCAGTCACCAGATGAGCAGTGAATCAAGGGCTGAGCAAAACAGCTGTCAGCAGGATTACTTAAATAGATTGCATTTCACAGGGCAGCTCACATTAATACTGCAGTATGGTGTTCAAAAGTCGGGACAAATTTGTTGCTTCATCATTAGCTACCATGTTACCACTTGCCTGGCCAGATAACAAAAGGGCAGTGGCACGACCTGCAGTCTGGGGAAACAAAGGATTCAGCTTTAGCTTTATCTCTTCATTTCAGTAGCCATTCTACTTGCTTTCTCCAGCTTGTAATTTTGCACTTCTCCATGCAATAAAACATAAACAGCTGTATTTTGTTTTCTTCCTTTTTGTTTCCCAGAGAAAGAAAACAGAGCAGCCCCTGTATATTGTCCTAGTAACACCTTCTGGCTTTAACAGCAACAGACAAACCACTTCTTTCAAAGCACAAGCTGGTAGGACCCTTGGTATCTTCTGAAGCAAACCTGCAAAAGACTCAGCTTCCCCAACGAGCTGAGCAGCAAGAGGGGCAGCGTCCTTCTCTACCTCCATGCAGATGCAAATATCTGCTTCTCTCTCCTGCAGGACCCGGTGACATCTAATCAAAGACTTCAGAGAAGCCTGCTCCTTCTCTGCTCGGCATCACTTCTGATCACTCACAGCATTGTGAAGCAAGGGTTACAGAATCACAGAATAGTAGGGGTTGGAAGGGACTTCTGTGGGTCATCTAGTCCAACCCTCCTGCCAAAGCAGGGTCACCTACGGCAGGCTGCACAGGACCTTGTCCAGGCGGGTCTTGAATATCTCCAGAGAAGGAGACTCCACAACCCCTCTGGGCAGCCTGTTCCAGTGCTCCGTCACCCTCAGAGGGAAGAAGTTCTT
>Ga0065711_1051964_pt1 | contig 10161 bp, 6 predicted proteins | sample Hoacrofraction12_FD_59098 | JGI IMG/M metagenome (GOLD analysis project Ga0065711, IMG submission 59098) | Hoatzin crop microbial communities from Cojedes, Venezuela - Epithelial fraction 12 v2 (version 2) | ecosystem: Host-associated > Birds > Digestive system > Esophagus > Crop | place...
GCCGCCTGCCCGCCGCGCCAGCGAGGGGCCCCCCGGCCCGGCCCTCTCCTCACCGCGGGGCGCCCGCGGCCGGTCTCGCCGGGGATTTTCTTTTTTCCCGAATAAAACTCTCTTTCCTGCGTTTGTTCCGTGGCTGCCGGTCGTTCGTTTCCTCGTCGGCCTCTCGGTTGCGGCGGCTCCCTCTTGGCTGCCGCAGCGCTCCCTTGCGGGGGCTGGGCTGCCCGCGGCGGGGTTACGCGCTTGCCCCTGGCCCTGCGGCTCTGCGTCCTCCCCTCCTCAGGCCTCGCGTTGCGGGAACCTCAGAGAGCCCTTCCGCGCTGCTGGCGCCGTGACGGGGCCGTCGGTGTGTGTGCCGTCTCCTTCCTTCGCCCCCCGGCCGCGTTTGGGCCGGCTCGCTCAGCCCGCGGCGCTCCCTGCGCGGTGAGCATCTGGGGGGGGAACGGCGAGGGCTGCCCCCCGGCTGACGAAATGGTGTCTGGGGCAGGCGGGCTGCGGGACCGAGCAGCTCTTCCGACACTGGGTGTGACACTCGAATTATTTACGTTTCTCCGAGTGCCGGTGTTGGATGGGACGCTGCTTTTTCAGTGCAGTAAGTGCTCTGTGCTACTTTGGTAAAATCACGATGGTTCGCGTTCTTGGGGCATCGAACAGGGGTGTGTTCCTCCGCCCTCTCTGCAGGTGTGGAACAGTGAACTGTGTAACAAGGAGGGACGAGGTCGGTAGTGACAAATGTGTGACAGCCAGGAAAGAGAAGAGAGAAATGCTGGAAAGGGAAAGGTTGGGTGCAACAGGAGCTTGCGAAGTGGAAGTAGCAGTTTTGTGAATGAAATTTGAAAGGACTTGAAGAAAGGTTTGAGATGGAAGGGGCTTGACAAAATTGGGTTGACGCTGAGGAAGTGTTATGAACTGAAGAAAATTACAGAGATAGGATGACTATATGTTGTTTGGTAAAAATAAATGCGTTCTCAGACCCGGGTGTATGTAAAGGCCTAATCAGCATTCTCGATCTGGAGTGGATGCTGTTAATCTTTAAGTGGCATCTGTATCTTCATTTTCAGAAACGATTTCACTACCATTGTTATTCTTTGCCTACCACCATGCTAGTTTTTGCTTTTCTGCAAGAATATATGTTCCTTACTTGCTTCTCTGTCATTTTACTTAAGTCTTTCTTGTGGCTCTGTTGCTGTAATGACTTTCTGTGTGGTATAAGACAATGCAAGAAAGCAGAGTTCGTGACAGACTGGGTTTCAGCTTACTGCTTGGAGCTTTCTTAATTATTATTAGCAAAAAAAGAAGGAAATACAGTGATTAAGACTTTAACTTTAGCTCTGAAGTGTATGCAGGAGATCATTACAATTGGATGTTGTCCATAAATGCTTTTTCTCTCTGTAGAGTCTACGTATTGTAGCAGACTTTCATTTTGTATAAATACATATATTTGTAACAATTATAAGAAGTTAATTTTAAAATACAAATTTGCTAACATAAGAACTTTCCTATATATGTTTAGCATCTAAGAAAAAAGGAGCAGAAATAAATAACTTCCTAGAAAGCTCTGCTAATTTTCATTATTGAAAGGATGGTTATGGTAAACCAGCAAGTCTGTCTGTCTGTGCCAGTGGTGAATCTTGCTAAACATCATTTGCGTTGTTTTGGTTGTTTAAATGGAGTGGTATTTAATTACTGGAGTGAGCCATACAGCATTTGCAAAATCTGTGGTTTAAACCTTGTGTATTAAACATCGCATTTTTTTCCACTTCTGTTCACTTCCTAGTTTTCTTAGGTTACAAGTTGTCCCTTTTGAGGCAGTGGGAGTGATAGACATCACATTGGAATGCCTTGATGTCTTCTAGAGGTTTTTTCAATTCATACTTTAACGCTATGTGCTTTTTCACTTCCTGAATTAATTCAATGTGTGGAGTGTCTCTGTTTTGAATTTTACCTGTTGAACTAGCGGTATTGTGTCAGGATTAACATGTATTAGGCTGTGGATATGAGGAGCAGTAAATACAGTGAATTGGTTTTCTGACTTCTGGAAAATACGTAGTCCATTACTGTAACTTGGGAGCTCTTTTGTTTTGTATACTAAGAAAATACTGACAGTTTTTCCATTAACTTTCCATAAACATGAGGTTTTATAAACATCTTAAGGGTTAAGATCAAAACCAAATGGGGTTACCAAATAATCTGAGATCATCTTTAGCATGTTGTGGTTCAGTAATAGTCACGGTAGCTGTCCTTGCAGTTTTCTAGGGAAGCTTTCTTTCACTGCTTTGGGTTTATTTGGCTTTTTTTTTTAGATACTTTGCTGCAGAAAAAAGTTAATTTATTTTTTTCTTCCCCTCCCCCGCAAATTAATGGAGGATAGTAAGGGTAAGGGATGCAAAAGCATGGAAGAGTAGGAGTTCATTATAGGATCTTAAACAGCTGTTTCCTGCAAAAGAAGGGAAAAGGTGTGGCATTTTGAAGTGTTACGCATATGGTACAGTTCTCTGGAGCACATGTTCATAACTTTTTATATGACTGTTGAATAGTTCATGCACAGATTCTACATCACCTGCATAAAATACAGACACAAAACCACACAGGCAGATGCCATTACGTGATTTGATGATAGGAGACTGTGCCGTGCAACCATGTGTACTGTCTGTCAGCTTTTGCCAGCCTTGCTACAGTGCTGCTTAGGTCTTCTCACCCAAGCAGGGAATGACACTTTTAAGAAGTAAAGATTGTGGTTGTGGAGCACCTTCACATTAAAGCCTAGTTGGGCATGATGGGTGGAGAAATAAGTTGTACTGTTGAATAAAAGGAGACCATGGAAAGCAGCTTTCTCTCAGTTGTGGGGAAGCCTTAGATCAACAATTCCCTACAATGTCTGGAAAGATTCATGTTAAATCATAACGAAAAGGCGCTTTCAACTTGCAATATGTACTTTGGTTATCTTAAGTCTCATTAATACTGTTAGCTAAGGAAGAGGCAGAACTTAGAAGCCCTTCTTTAAAGAAGCATACTCTCCTTGTTCCAAATCTTGCCTCCGAAAGTTCTTTCTGAGGGTATTTGTATGAAGTTCATCTCTTGAAAGCAATATCTAACGTATGCATGTGATTTGGTTTTAGGATGATTCCTCTCCAGAGTTTCTTTTTGAATGGAAGGATGCTCTTTTCCAGTAGAAGATGGTGATCCTAATGTGTGATCATGGAGAAGGGGATAAGTTCAGTAGAAGTGTTACCTTCCAGATCGGCTCAGGTTACAGCTGTAAAAGTAGTGGTCAAAGAGCCCGAAACAAAGCAAATCCAAAGAGGGAAACGAGTGGGATTTGTGCTTGTCCATGCAGGTAAGATGCAGAAGTATAACAGCTGGAATGGTAATGGTACATATACAAACTAAATATCAACAAAAATTTCATATTGGCTTTGGATTACTAGTATATCAATGAAGTGACATTAACTTTGGATGTATATCTGGGAGTGGAGAGTTTCACTGGAAGCTGTATTGGCTGGAGGATCTTGGAAAATGTTAATAAAAATGTAGGTTTGTGGGTGTTCTGAATGTTGGGGGATTTTTTTCTCCTTGACAAGTAAACCCCCATACAAAATCCCTAAATTTAAATGGCTATAAAATGTCAAATTCTGCAGTTATCTGCTGAGCTTGGGAAACCTACAAAATGTGTGAGATCTTTCAGTCTATTTCCTTACCCTACAGAAGGATCAAACATAGGTGTTTCACTCCTGACAGTTTCTTGTCTAATTTGCCTGTAAGTACAGTTTAGTTAAGATTTTGGAAACCGCCTTCGGCCGTTTGTTGCAGAACTTCACTTTTTTTTTTTACCCTTTTGAAAATTTTCCTCCAAGTCTAATTTTTTGATCTTGTTTATATTTAAATGAATTGCTAGTTATTGTTTCCACGTATAATGAAGAGGTCATCTACTCAGATGTGGGTTGATATTGGAGGACCCAGGTATTCTATTTTAAGAGCAAATATGTTTGTTCAATATATTGTCCTTTATTGGGTTACTTTACTCCACTCAAAATCATTGTTCTTTCATTAATAGTGTTAAAAGTTTTTGTTAGAGTTTCTCCAAGCTAAGATTTCTGAAGGTGAGGAAAGGGAGGTTGAGATAAATGCATTTCAAAAAAACAGGGAAGCAGAAAAAGTGGAATTTAAATATCAGTGTGCTAGTCTTGTCTGTTACTTTTCTGATACTGCATTTAGATGAATAGCAGGCATTGATAATTTTTTCGGGTGGGGAGATGGCGAGCAGTGGCTGCAAAACAGGGCAAAATAGTTAGATGCAATGAGATAGACATAAAGACTGAAAAAGATGAAAAAATTTGTATGCTCTTTATTTCAGGGAACTCACCTGGTTCTAAAACAGGGATAATGAGCTCTCAAAATGTAGCATAAACATGAGAAGATGAACAGAATGGTAACTGCAAACTTGCAAATCGGTGGTAAAAGGAAAATTGGAGTTTGACTTAAAACTAAGGGTTTTGCCCAATAATGGACAATAAATAAAAAAGCTGTGCTGGAAACCCTTCAAGAATGAGCAAGACTGGAATCTCTACGACAGTGTTTGTAGGAAGAGATTGTATGATGCTGAGATTTATACCTGTATGCTTCCGCATGCATGCTCTTGTATCCTATATTTCACTGAATATATTGGAATCAATGTTGGAATGCATAAAATTGTCACTCATTGATACAAAAATGAAATGCCAGTGTAATCCAGAATAAGGAAGGCCGTATCTGCCTATGTCTTAATTCTTTATGCAAACTGTATGCTGTCTGCCTGTGTCTTAATTCTTTATGCAAACTGTAGGCTGTAGTTTGACAGGTAGTATAATCTGTTTTCCTTTTGCCTTAATTGTAGGTGCAGGTTATCATTCTGAATCCAAAGCTAAAGAATACAAGCATGTGTGCAAAAGAGCCTGTCAGAAGGTATGTCTAACCAGCTCCACAGTCTTGTAGTAGGTATATAAGAAATATATTTGGTAGCGCTATCCCTTCAGTATGACCAGGCATATCTGGGTTTAGCTACTCGGGCTGTATGCATTTCTAGAGGAAAAATGGAGCAGCAACAGTTAACGTGATGCAGAGTCAAAAGAGTGCATGGCGGTGAGGTGCAGCAACATTCTCATCAGTGGTGGCAAATAGCAGACACCAAAAGGAGCAGTGGGGGAACAGGAGAAGGTCACAGTGGTACCTACATGGAGTGTTCCTACAGCTTCCTGCATTATTCCCAAGGCTCTGGGATATCTGGAACTGAACATGGTGTCTGGATTTTTCTTTCATTAGTGTCCACTCTTTTTTGAATGTATTTAAACTCTAGCATCCAGATTGCTCTATGAATACAGGGATTTCTAGAACTCTTTTCTTCGTAATAGCTCTTGATGTTAATAGGAGGGGAGGTAGAAAGAGGAAAAAAACAAACAAAAAAATCAAAACCCTCTTCCCAAAGCTGAAAAGGGAGAAATGGCAAGACTTTAATTTTTTTTTTTTTAATTTCCTCCAAGGACTTAGCTGTGGAATTGGCAAGTGCTGTCTGCTAAGTCTTGAATGAGAAGCTGGAAAACCTATCGCCAAAATTTCTAATGCCTTTTGCTTTTTCTAGAGAGGAGGAGCTGGGGAGCTTTGCAGGCTCTTTATAAGAGTCTCGGAGTTGGCCTCTGATAATTATCACTTCATGTTACAGTTCTGTTGCTTAATCCTAAAAACACTCTAATTTTGTAATGAGAAGCTTCAAAACTCATCCAAACTTAACACTAGCTTCATTAAAGTTGTGTAATAACCCTGATATTAATTTTCCAGCTAGTTATGTGTGAAAAAAGGTTGTTTGCTGTTGAATTTAAGTCTGATTTGAGACTCTGTTTGGTTCCTTAAGCTAGGTAGCCAGCATAAATAAGTTCTATGAAAAAACAAACAAAACAGTCGCAGGTTTGTCTTGCAACTGAACATGCAGCCATAGTTGTTTTCAGAGGTTCCCAGACAGAACTTGACTGTAAGGTCTTATCTGGTATGAATCTAAGAAATAATATTAGTTTCCAGAAGTTCATTTTTGTGTGTGTTTATAATTTGAAGATAACATTGTCTTATTTGATTTGTTTTCATGTGTTGGCTTTTAGATGAGCTTACTTGTAGATTCTGTTCAGTTTCATGACAATTGCGTCATATGGTACTAGGGATTTTTGTTGACTATTGAAAGGAAAATGAGAAACTTCTTGACTGAAACATTGAGTGTTTGAGGTCACCAGGTATAAGAATTTATTTTCCTATAAATTTGACCATGCAGGAATCTGCTACTAAGTGCAGTGTTGCAATGTGAGAGCAGTAAAATCATGTATTTGATCTGCCCTCACATGGTGCATACTGACTGTTTCCAGTGCTTTTTGTTTTTATGTGCTCTAAAATTTTAAACTAATTTGATGAAGATTTTGCTTTGTACAGGACTAGGAAAATGTAGGGCTTAGTCATAGAATATTAGAATTTCCTAATCGTAAACTAAAAATTCTGTTTTACAGGCAATTGAAAAGCTCCAGGCTGGTGCTCTTGCAACAGATGCAGTGACTGCAGCACTCATAGAATTAGAGGTATGAATTTCTGGCTAGTAGTAAATATGTCTTGTATGTACATGGACAGATTTTCCTGTAGGAAGGTGTTAATTCAAACAGCAAATCTGCTGACAGTTCCATTTTTGTGTCATGTATTTCGTTATCTGTGCAGACAAGGAAGCTATGCTAATTTTATCTTTTGCTTTTCCACTGTATTTTGGAGTAAATGTATTTACAGACTTTCTAAAAATGCAAACTGAATGAAAGTTTTCTAGTTAGTGCAGTTTGGTTGTCATCTTAGGTGTGCCTTATCAGATAGTGTTTAACCTTCAAGAAGAAATTCAGTGATTAAAGACTTACTGAACACTTTGTAGGGTACTTTATTTCTGACTTACCGAGCTACAGGTAGACTGCAGTGGCTCCGTTTCTTACATATGGAAAAAGATGATGGTACTGGTCACATATGTTAAATGATATAAGTCCTCGTTCCTTTTGTTTACCTTAATATGTCACACTGTTTTGTTTCTTAAAATGATGATCCACAGAACTTAGATGTAGTTAAGTCTTTATTAGTTCTATTAACACTCTCACGTAGTAATTATATTGAGGTAGCTGTCTCTGATTATGCTTTCCTGGGTTGTGTTACTCATACTTTTTTCAATTCTTTGGGATAATTCTACGAAAGTGAGATAATTCTACAGAAATGACTGCATAAATATAAGGCTGCTTATCTCTTCATCCAGCTAAAGGTCTCTGTGCAATTGGGGTAGGAATTTTAAGTTCTCATTTGTCCCACAACATACTTTTGCTGTGTGCCTAAATTAACGTGGTTCCCAAAGGCTTTTTTTCCTACATTTTTTACTTTGTTTCTGTGTGATCTCTGACAGGATGAAAGGCTGTTCAGACAAATGTGACTTCAGTGTAAGATAATGCTTTTTTCTGATTTTTGTGACGAGCTGTGTGTAGAAGAATAGGACAAGTAATGATTTATTTCAAAATGGTACTAGTTAATGAAGATAGAATGTCTTGATAATCACAAGATGATAAGCAGCTGTTTGTGAGGTTTTTGGAACAGTGTCTTTTTGGAGTGATAAAATTTTTACAGCATCTAACTTTCTTGAAGGGTCCCTATGAAGTAATGTACAAGATAGTAAAGCTAAAAGAATTTCTGAGATTTAAAGGAGGCAGTTTGGTTATTATCCCAGGTCAAATAATCCCTCACGGCAGTAATGACTGAAACAGGTATTCCTCTTCTCCTGTAAGAAGTAATTGCTTTTTCCTCTCCAACTTTATTAGTAAAGAAGGAAGGCAAGGTAAGTGTTGTTTCCTGGGTTTGGAATTTATGGTAGTATTCTGAGAGGATTAGAAGTGGATTTGCTTACACATATGTTGGGAAAGTGTAAGGCAGGCAGTATGTACTTTAATATGTGTTAGACATGCTGACTAGAAGCCAAGACTTCAGTCATACTTTTAACTTGGCAAGCTTCTTGACTTTAAACAGTGCTTTTGGTCTCCACTGAAGTGTTCAAATATGCTTTCATGTGTTATCTTGCCTTTTTTTTTCCCCACCTATCTATAGTCTAATGTGTATCTCTCCAATGGAAGGATTTATAATGCACTTCCGTAGAGTAACTGAGGCTGCTGTTATTCCACAAGATTGTTTCGTGTGTCAGTTCCCTCCTCACTGGAGGAGGGAAAAAAAATTGTGTTGTGGTTTTTATAGTGTTCCTGAGCTACACAGAAGAAAACGTGTTTCAAGAAGCTTAACAACTATATGTCGATTTGTAGCTGTGCCTGGGGTAAATATTTTGTCTGTTTTTGTTATCCCCAAGAGACTTTCCTTCGTTTACTTTAGTAGATCAAAGTACTCTGAAATGACATCTGTGTGAGAAGTTACGGCTTTAAGATTAAATTAAAACCTTTTTATTAAAATTACTCTTAATCAGCAGCCTTTTTCTCCGCATCTGTCTTGCTACTGTTCTGGTGGTGCCTGCCATCATTCCACTTTCTGGTTTTAGAATTGTTTAAGGTATCTTAGTATTTTTATGTCTGCAGTTGCACAAAACCTATTTTTTTCCTTTTTCTTCGTTTTAAGATTAAATATTACTTTGTTCAGGTTGTACTGCTGTCATTAATGTAATTATTGACTTTCATTTATTCAGTTAGTGATTTATATAACCTCTTCACTGTGGCTTGTTCTCTCTGTTACTGGGATAAAGAATATCGGGTTTGGGATTTGGGCTTCTTTTAAATTAAAGTAGGTAGCTATGCAGTTACGCTGAGGAAAAATCAAAGGTATACTCAAAATAGAAAATGATGTGGTTTGCAGTGGCAGTTTTTTGGACCTGGTATGAAAAATTCCAGTGTGTTAGAGTGTCAGCTTTTGAAATGTTGAAAGGTTTGCATGTGCTGGTATCTCATTCTCAACACCACCTCCAGACACATCTGTTATTTCTGGAGCTGCATCTTTGGTTTTAATTCAGATGTTTTTCCTGTTGCTGTATGGAAAACAGAAACTGCACGTGGCAAGTCAAGAAAGCAAACAGAATAGTTTTTCTCATCAATTACAATATTTTATAGGTAAGAATGTAGGTTTGTATGTTGGCTGTCTCTGTAATGGGCTATCACTACCCTTTTGTTTATGCACAAAGAAATAGTGACTTTTCATGAAGTGCTTTAGCATTTTGAGTTGGCAAATACGTAGTGAAAATCTGGATGAAAACAATATTTGTTTATATGTGTCATTAATACAGATAAAGATACAGAGCTACAAAAGTTTATATAACACGACAACAGATTCCATGGTGGAATACTGTTTCTAAGTACTTTATATTTTGGTTGCTGTAGAACACATTGCTGTGAGTTTATCTGAAACATTTAATCACTTTTACAGTTTGCTAGAATTTTTCATATTGTATTCAAAAAATATGTAGTCTTTGCAAGACACAAATATCTTCTCATGGAAGTGTCACAGAAGATGAATTTTTTTGCCTCAGTTCCGCTCAGTTACACAACTCCTATTACACAGAATTTCAGCTAATCCAAGAGGCATCACTTCAAAGACTTGTTGAGGCACAAGACTTGCTCTTGATCTTTTATGAGCAAGCTGACAGTTTGCCATGTCTGTTTTTTGTTTTGTTTTTGCAGGATCTAAATGGAGAAAGAACAGTCTTTCTTGGCTGAACGATATGAATCTCAAGTGAAATAGTGTTCTGTGATTAAGATAGTAATGCTAATAATTAACTAGAGAAAAGGTAGATTTCTTTTGCAAAGTAACAAGAGCAACTGACGCAGAATACTGTTAAAATAACTGTGCTGGGCTTCATAAGCATCAGCTGTATTTGATAAGTTGATTAAGGGCAGTTGGGTTTTCTAGTTTGAACTCTGTCATTACAGAGAAATAAATGAACATGTTAACCTCTTTCAACTTTTGGTAATAAAATGGGTCTGGACAAGGTGCTTCATAAGACTCATCATTTACTCTTTATCCTTCTGCAGAGACAAGATTGCAGTACTATTTATTTTTGCACTCTTGCTGTCAGCCACCATATGAAGTCTGAGTGTCTCTTAAAACACAAAGGGACTTGGGCAGCTCTTTTTCCTTTTTTTTTTT
>Ga0065711_1011274_pt1 | contig 10160 bp, 10 predicted proteins | sample Hoacrofraction12_FD_59098 | JGI IMG/M metagenome (GOLD analysis project Ga0065711, IMG submission 59098) | Hoatzin crop microbial communities from Cojedes, Venezuela - Epithelial fraction 12 v2 (version 2) | ecosystem: Host-associated > Birds > Digestive system > Esophagus > Crop | place...
TGCTAATGAACACTTATTTCATTGCATTGAGATTAGAATTGAATGACAGATCGATTTTATTTTCTTCCACAAGTTTGTTGGTTTGGGAATTTTTCTGATTTTTTTTCCATATTGTTTCCACCCAGCAAAAGCTTCAGTGTTGTTCACATCTTGTGGTGTTACAGTCTGTCATTATCAGGGGCTTGGCCGAGCCTATCTTGTATGCTCTTACTGTATTGTGTTTGCATCCCAGAAAAAAAAAAGTTTGGTTACTTGCAATCAGTCTTTGAAAATGAGTAGGTTTTGCACAGCTACAGTACCTCTGTCCTTTCTGGTATAGTGATGGGTGTGCAAGCCCTTTCTAGAAATGGACTTACATATCCAACTCCTCTCGCTGATCCCTTCCAAGCTTCATTGCATTTGTGCACTTTTAGTGCCTGCTTATTTCTCCCTTCTTCTTCCTTCATGGGAATTTTCTCCTCCTAGCTTTTTGCAGATACAGTGAAGCAAATTTTGCACTATTTTAATTAAGGAATGTTGCCATGATACTGTTCTGAATTAAGGTCTCCGGGAGCTGATAGTCTTCAGTAGCTGTACTAGTCACTCGAACAGTTCTGCATCCCCTTCTTTCCTCTGAATGGGAGAAAAAATGTACGGTAAGTCATAAAGCCCAAAAGACACAGAATCTTCTGGGGTAAAGACATCTGAAAATATTGACGAGTTACTTCATTTAACCACTATTTTTATACATTATTTATAGCATACTTTTCTTTAAACAACAGATTTCAATGAACTAATTAGGTCTGTGCACACATCATGTTGAATGAGATTGCCATATAACCAACATTTATTGAATAGTAGGACAAATGTTCAAAGATCAAATGGACATGTAGTCATTGATTAGGCGGTTATGAAAACAGTATTCAAGTTCATACCTGTAATTTGTTTTGATGTGTAAAAGAAGACAAAATGAAACATGTCTGCCAACAAGGAAATCAGATCTCAATTTTCCTGAAAATTCACCCTACGGTGACAAGATGTTTTGTATATCTTAAAAGTGATATGATATTTTTAAGGAGCAGGTTGCTGACAACTCCTGTTGACTACATTATTTTTCTATTATCTCAACAGCAGAAATAGAGCATTACCAGTGCACTACCAGAAAGCAAGCATGACAGGAAAATTATGTTTGTGTCTTAAGTTTTTTGCAGCTAAAGGCAGTTGGAAGAGGATTTTCCTGTGAAGGACACAAAAATGCGCTTTGAAAAACCGAAATCTTGTATTTTGAGGATTTCACAATACAAACCAAAAAATTCAGCCAGTAGCCAGTAAAAAGAAAATTCTGGTTTTGTTTAGAGAGACAAAAAGTTGTTTTCGAGGCACTTTAGGTATTTTCTGTGATGCTATTTTCATTTATTTAAACATCCAATGAAACGATAAACAAAGCATTTTCAGTGAAAAGTATTTATTCTCCTCTCAACACTATGAAGTGGTTGCAAAAAAAATTTATTCAAATGCTTAGTCTTAAATCATTTTTCAGGACAAGTGACATACTGGGAAAAGGTCCTTTCTGAGCAGTTTTAACTGTATATATACTTCTGAATATGACCATAGAGTTACTTTTGATGAGTAAGAATGGGCTACACTTAAATGTGAGTAGGAGAAACAAACAGGACCAACTGGAAGCGTTGGTCTATTTCCAGAGATATGCTGTCTCTGGTCTTAGGGAGACTTGGTGGAAGGAGTCCCATGACTGGAAAGCTGGGATGCAGGGCTGGAGGTGTTCGGGAGGGATAGGCAGGGCAAGCAAGGTGGAAGAGATGTACTGTGTGTAAGGGAGAAGTTTGACTGTACAACCCTTACAGTTAGGAATGATGTGGTTGAGAGCCTCTGGGTGAGGATTAGGGGGATGGAAAACAAAGCAGATGTCATTGTGGCTGTCTACTATTGATTGCCCAGCCAGGATGATAGCGCTGATGAATAATTCTGTAGAAATTTAGGAGAAATTTCTAGATTGGTAGCCTTTGTCCTTATGGGAGATTTCAACTTCCCAGACATTAACTGGGAATACCATACTGATGTGACAAGCAAGTCTGAGTAGTTCCTGAAGTGTGTTGAAGATAATATCTTGTCAGAAGTACTCAGTGAGCCATCTAGGAAAGATGCCCTCCTAGACTTTCTATTTGTGAATAGAGAAGGACTCATGGGAGATGTGATGGTAGGTGGCTGTCTTGACCATAGTGATCATGAAACGGTTGAGTTTAACATTTTCAGTGTAATGAGAAGAAAGGTCAGCAGAGTTGTTACTCTAGGTTTCAAGAAAGCAAACTTTAACCTATTCAGGGGGCTAGTTAACAGTGTCCCCTGGGAATCTGCTTTTGAGGGCTTAGGGGTCCATGAGTGCTGGTCAGTTTTTAAGAACCACCTTTTAAAAGCACAGGAGCAGGCAATTCCAGTGCTGTTGTAAGTCAAGGCAGCAGGGAAGAAGACCAGCTGATTGAACAGGGAATTCCTCATGAAGCTGAAGAAGAAAAAGAAATTCTATCATCTCTGGAAGCAAGGTCAGACTTTGCAGGAAGATTACAGGCTATGGTTCACATATTCAGGGAGAAAACATGAAAAGCCAAAGGTCAGCTAGAGTTGAAACTGGCCAATGTTGTGTCAGACAACAAAAAGGCTTTTTAAATTATGTTAATAGGAAGAGGAGGTTTAAGAAAAATATTGAACCAATACTTGTTGCAGAGGATCACCTGACAAATAGGCCTGACGAGAAGTTGGATGTTTTCAATGCTTTTGTTGCCTCAGTCTTTAGTATTAATTATAGACCTTGGGCTGCCTGGTCCTCTTACTCAGAGGACCACAACTGCAGGAAGAGTGACTTTCCATTTGCAGACACTGAATTTGTAAGGGACTATCTCTATCAGCTGAATGTTCATAAGTTCATGGGGCCTCATGTGATACATCCCAGAGTACTGAAGGAATTAGTGGATGTTACAGCAGGACTCCTTTCAATCATCTACCAAAGATCTTGGGAGTCTGGGGAGATCCCTGCTGACTGGAAGTTAGCCAATGTTATTACAATTTACAAGAAGGGTGAGAGGACAGACCCACAGAACTAGTGACCTGTTAGTCTAACCTCAGTACCTGGAAAAATTATGGAGAAGACCATACCAGGTGCAACTGAAAGGCACTTAAAGGATGATGCAATCATCAGGCACAGTCAACATGGTTTCACGAAGGGAAAGTCTTGCCTAACTAATTTTATATCCTTCTACAATGCGGTTACCTGCCTAGTTGATGATGGGAAGGTGGTGGATGTAATGTTTTCTGGATTTTAGTAAAGCTTTTGATAGTGTTCCTGAGAGTATCTTTCTGGACAAGATGTCCAGCTGACATGAGGAGGTACACAGTGTGCTGGGTGAAGAGCTAACTGAACAGCATGACTCAAAGGGTTGTAGTGAATGGGGCTACTTTTGGCTGGTGACCCAGGCGGGCAGCAGGGTTCCTCAGGGCTCAATTCTATGGCCAGTTCTGTTGAAAATATTCATCGATGATCTAGATGTAGGAGTTGAGTTCACCATTAGCAAGCTTGCTGATGATACTAGGTGCTGTTGACTCTTTTATGGGACAAGAGGCCTTGCTGAGGTATCTGGATAGATTGGACCATCAGGCAATAATCAATAGCATGAAATTCAACAAGAACAAATGCTGGATTCTGCACCTGGAATGAGTAACTGGTCACAAGTATAAATTGGGAGAGGGGTTGGAATTGCTGGAAAGCAGTCCTGCTGAGAGGCCCCTGGGGGTGCTGGTGGGCTGCAGCTCCATAAGAGCCAATAGCGGGCCCTGACAGTCCAGCGGGCAAACCGCACCCCGGAGTGCATCAAACACAGCAGAACCAGCGGGTCAAAAGAGGTGATTATCTCACTGTATTTAGTGTTGGTGCAGCCTCACCTTGAGTACTGCGTGCAGTTCTAGACCCCACGATTTAAGAACGATGTCCAGGTACCAGAATGCATCCAGAGGAGGTCAACAAAGCTGGTGAAAGGGCTGGAAGGAATGCCCTATGAGGAGGACATAAACTCATGTTTGGTAAGGTTGCCTGTGTTTCAGGAAAAATTACCTTTGTGTCTCTGGGAATCTCCCTAGCACTTCACATCAATCTGAATCAGTAAAAGCTAGGTCATTGCGCTTAAAACTGCCACATAGCCATAAGGATGGCATCCTTGCTTCTAATGGCGTGTGTACACGTGCTGTCAGACCATACTAGCAATTATTACCCAACAATAGTTTATTCTGCTGGGGTGGTAGAATTGGCAGCAGGTAAAAGTCCTTCCTGCTTTGTCTGCTCCCTCTACTCCCCGTTACAAAATCAAAATAATTACTCTGCTTTTCTGTCATCTCCCTGCAGCTCCTAGATAGGTTAGTAAGGAAGTTTCTTGTGTTAACAATTCTGCACTGAGGGTTCTTCTCAAGAAAGCTTGTGAAAAACAAGAACTTCTTTTTTGAACTGAAAGCCTTATGGATTCAGGTGCTTGCTGTTAAATGGGAATATATCTTCAGAGAAGGTGTTTATTTTAGTTACAGATTTAAACACATGTATAGCAAATTCTGTCTTTTTTTTATTTTAGTGGATTTTTGGAAGTGACATGCTAATGCACAATATTTTATTTACTCAGATGTACGAAATCACAGAAGAAGGGGGAATACTTAAAAAGTTAAATGAAATGTGGTGCAAATTGACTGAACCTCTGCAACCCCAGGTGCCACAACAAGAAAACACCAATATGAAAAGCCTGTCTTACCCATTTTCCAGAGAGAAAATGTATTTGTGAGTACTTTAAATTGTGATGAGCAACGAAGAAAGCTATAACTTACCATTTTAGTGTTGTCATTTTTTCTACCAGTATTTCAATCAAAATTCAGAAATTCATTGAGTATTTCTGGAAATCCTGAGGTAATATCAAAGTTGTCAGATTATTCCTGGATAATATTTCCAAGTGATGAAAACAGATGTCTGCATAAAAGTAAATTTATTGAAGACAAGTAAAAGGATCCAAAGTAAATGAATATGTATTGGTACCGAGTTCAGTTTCAGTGGATTAACAGGAATCTAAGTTACAGAGACTTTCTGCCAGTCTTCTACTTCTTTCTGCTGGATAAGGCACTGGCAGCAGTGCAACAAATAATCTATCTGTGTTTTTAGCTTGAACTGTAAAAATCCTAGCACTACATTCCTGATTATTTGGTTAAAGGTATTACTGCTTGTTTTGAAAAAAGAAAGAGCTAGTAGAAATCCGATAATATTTTTCCTCTTGATAGATTTATTATAGTCATTAAAACTTGGCTAATAATATGCAGATAAGGAATTCTTGACACCTGCCCTTTCACTCAGAATAATACTTCTGGGCCCAGTTTGACATCAAACATTCCTTTTTTCTCATGGGTGTCTTTTTGTATTTATGTCTGACAAATAAAATTCAGTAATAAATATAATGATCTACCATATCATTTATTGTCCTGTTTGACAATTTTAATTAATACAAGCCAAATTGATTGAGATGAGTAAATTGGGAAGGGTAATTTCACATATGATGATTTTAAGGTTTTGGGGAATGCATAATTCCAGTGGAATGGCTCTTTGAAAGCAAATGAAATGTTGACTGGTTAGTCGGCTGGAAAAGAGTAGTGGCATCTGCATTAGGCTATTTGAAACCTAATAACATAACCTCAGAACGTTATCGTGTTGAAGGTATGTTATAAGGAAAAGATTAGAAGGTCATGTTGTCCAAACAGTAGACGAGTTCTCCTTACCCAAATGGTATTTTATGTTAGTTAATATTTTTGCATTTTTATTCCCACCATCATTGCAAACCAGGTAGAACTCTGAATAACTAGGTCTTAAATAGCACAGTCTATTATGCTGTACTATTTTGTCTATATTTCCTTTAAACATCGGTTCTTAATTGCTGTGGTTTCTAAATGCATTCTAAATCAGACTCTTTCATATTGTCTTACTCATTACTACCACGTCTGAAAAGATAATTGATTTTTTTTTTTTTCCTCTCACTATTTCAGGTATAACATTAAAGACAAAGACACCTTTTTTGACAATGCTACCCGCAGCCGAATAGTAAGTAAATGAAAGTGGCATATCATTGACTTCTTGTACTGAAGGGGATTTGCTTTAATAGTGAGTGTTGGTGACTACTTTGCTCATTTCATCAGTTTGTGCATAGCTCTGTGCCTGCAAAACACTAAACAGTCATAAGTGTGTAAGAAATACCCTTCTGGAGCTGCCCAGTGGTCCAGGAGTAGGAGATGCTATGTCGGGAAACACTGCTACTGACTCCTCTATTATTCAAAGCTGATTAAGCCCTGCTTCCGAATCTTTGACTAGATTTTTTTCCCTAAAAGGACCTCCTCTACAATCCTATAGTAACTTCCTACCTCCAACAGTCTTTGGTGAGAAACCTTGTATAATGTTCCTGAGATCCTGCTAGGTCTCCAGCAGGTTGGTGAGGCAAGATTTCTCTTTATGTATGCAATGCCAACTCCTCCCTAACATGTTATGTTCATCTATACACACTTGGGTTTCACAGATACAGCATACTTAGTCATCACTTTATATGCATCTTGCACTTATACTTCCAAATGTGAAAGCTGAAATTTTTTACAAAGTCAGTTTTTGTGATGATTTTCTTTAGTGGAAACTTTCATTTTATCTGAGGTCCTTATACTTCCTGTAGTTCTATAAGGATGTGGCGCAGCAGGACTTAGCCTAGAAATGTTAGGATATGTAATTTCATAGAATCATAGAATGCTTTGGGTTGGAAAGGACCATTAGAGGACATCTAACCCACCCCCTGTGCAGTAAGAAGGGATGTCTTTAACTAGACCAGGTTGCTCAGAACTCCAGCCAACTTATCTTGAATGTTTCCATGAATGGAGCCTCCAGTACCTCTCTTGGCAACCCGTTCCAGTGTTTCACCACCCTCACTGGAAAAAATGTCTTCCTTATATCCAGTCTAAATCTACCCTTCCTTAGTTTGAAACCATTACTCCTTGTCCTATCACAACAGGCCTTGAGAAAAAGATTGTCCCCATCTTTCCTATAGGTCCCCTTCAGGTACCGGAAGGCTGCAATAAGGTCTCCCCACAGCCTGCTCTTCTCCAGGCTGAACAGCCCCAGCTCTCTCAGCCTTTCCTCACAGGAGAGGTGTTCCAGCCCTCGGATCATTTTTGTGGTCCTCCTCTGGACCCACTCCATGTCCTTCTTGTGCAGAGGGCTTGAGAGCTGGATGCAGTACTCCAGGTGGGGTCTCACCAGAGCACAGGGGCAGAATCACTTGCCTCCATCTGCTGACCACGCTTCTCTTGGTGCAGCCCAGGATACGGTTGGCCTTCTGGGCTGTGAGCACACATTGTCAGCTCATGCCCAGCTTTTCATCCACCAGTACCCCTAAGTCCTTCTCTGCAGGGCTGCTCTTGATCCCTTCATCCCCCAGCCTGTATTGATATCAAGGATAGCCCTGGCTCATGTGCAGGACCTTGCATTTGGCCTTGCTTAACCTCATGACGTTCACACAGGCCCACCTCTCCAGCTTGTCCAGGTCCCTCTGTATGGCATGCCATCCTTCTGGTGTGTCAGCTGCACCACTCGACTTGGTGTCATCTGCAATCTTCCTGAGGGTGCACTCGATCTCATGATCTATGTCATTGGTGAAAATATTAAACAGTACTTGTCCCAGTATGGATCCCTGAGGGACACCCCTTGTTACCGATCTCCATTTGGACATCGAGCCACTGACCACTACCCTCTGGATGTGACCATTCAACCAATTCCTTATCCACCGAACAGTCCACCCATCAAATCTGTATGTCCCCAATTTAGAGAGAAGGATGTTGTGGGGTACCGTGTCAAAGGCTTTACAGAATTCCAAACAGATGACATCTGTTGCTTTTCCCTTGTCCACTGATGCAGTCGCTCCATCATAGAAAGCCACTAGGTTGGTCAGGCAGGACTTGCCCTTGGTGAAGCCACGCTGGCTGGCTCGAATCACCTCTCTGTCCTTCACGTGCTTTAGCCTAGCTTCTAGGAGGATCTGTTCCATGATATTCCCAGGCATAAAGGTGGGTCTGACAGGTCTGTAGTTCCCAGGGTCCTCCTTTCTACCCTTCTGAAAAATGAGCACAATGTTTCCCTTCTTCCAGTCACCAGGGTCATTGCCTGACCACCATGACTTTTCAAATATCATGGAGTTAGAGTTGCCACAGCATTAAGTGTTAAACAGTGGCCCTAAGACATTCATTTATATATGAGTGAAACATATGAATTAAATGTACATGCAAATGTAATTTACAGAAGCCTCTTATTTTAGAGTTTTGTTTTGTTGCTGACAATAATGCTAAAAGACAATTTGTGTGTTATATCACTGTCCTTTTCCACAGGTACGTGAAATATTGAAACGCACATCTACAAAGGCCAGAAACAGCATGGGTAAGAAGGAGGGAAGACAATTATATATACTGTTTAGAAGAAATTGTTTAGGTATCTCACAGAATATTTATTTTTCTATCAGAACACAGAAGTATGCTGGTACATTTCCACAAAAAAATAGAGATTAAAACAAATGTTTTTTCTGAGGAATAAAATTGGACTTTCTGGTCCATAGTTTGTATAGGACATGGTAATGGGAGCTTGCTATTCATTTCTACAGGTGCAGGATCTGGCACATAACTTGCATTTCATGAGTAGCTGTAAAATTGGATTTGATTATTATACGATCTGCTTTTGAAAATTCAGATGTCAGCTACAATATATTGTATTATTTCTTCCAGGAGCAGATTTTTCGTGCCATTTCAAAGAATAATACATCTTTCCAGGTTGTTTTTATCACTGCAGCTTTAAAAATTATGTCCATGAAGTGCATAGTGAAATGTATGGCTTAACTATGACTGTTCTGAAGATACTGTAGCAACAGATTCCTGTGTATAGTCTTGGGGTGACTTTGTGCAGTAAAGCTGCAGTAACAAATTTCTTTGGTACAGCAGCTGGAGTGGAAAACAGATTAATTTAGATTTCTCTGAAATAGATATATAATTTTTTGCAAATTGTATGAAAAAACCCAAACACGTTCTTGTTTTCAATCAAAAATACTTGGCATTGCCCAGAGCAAACATTTAAATTTATGATTATTACACTGTTTCCTTTAAAAAAACGAAAAGATGGTTGAGAAAAAGTCAGACATTCTTCATTTCTAAAACATCATTCAGCTGGTGTCTGTTTTGTTCACTGTTTGGTCTGTATTGTTCTATATTTTGATCTGCTCAACACCTCTGGTGGGGCAGTAGAGAGGAATGCTACCTTCTTTTACTGGATTGTTCCAGCTGGCATCCAGGGAGTCCTCCTGGTGACTGGGGAGACCATGCTTTCGCTGGGAGCTGTGGAGCTTGTGCAAGTAGATGTCTCTAGAGTGCAGGATTTTAGAGACAAGGCAGTGTAAGGTATGTAAAGCAAGAAGCCTGAAGTTCAACAGGTACACTAAGCCTGTTGACATAAGTGTCAGCCCCCAGAGGTGCCACTTTCCCAAGGGATCCAGAGAGACTGTGTAGAACCTGCTGAAACTCTTTGTAAGTTGTTGGGCTGAGAGAAAGCTTGGAACAAGCACTCTGTCCTACAAGGATACAGCAGGAGGGGAATGAGCGCTTTACCAATGGGTGGGTTTTTTTGCCTCCTACTTAAAGTTTTCTCTATTTTAATAGCTTGTGCTGGTTTATAGCATAATAAAAGCCATCATTAGAGATGAAAGCACTAGTAGTGATTTTTCAGGCTTTTTTTTATTTACTCGAAGGTGAAAATACAGGCCGATCCTGAGGTTCAGGTGAGCTCAAGATCCTCTTTGACATGAAGCAAATATTTTAACCTTCCTGTCCTTCTCATCTTTCTGGCCCATAGCCAAAACATGATTATGCATCACGCTTGACCTAAATTCTAGTTGTTTTGGTCTTCTGAGATCCTCCCCCAAAAGTCCTGTGCTTCATATGTCACTAAGGTTTTCTCTTCTCACTGGTCTTAAGGTCACTCATCATAAGTCATTAAAAAGATTTCTTTAAGCATCCTTTTTTTTTTTTTTTTTAAGATTCCATTACTTATTTTGCACAAGAGGTAGGGCAGTGAT
>Ga0065711_1013522_pt1 | contig 10160 bp, 10 predicted proteins | sample Hoacrofraction12_FD_59098 | JGI IMG/M metagenome (GOLD analysis project Ga0065711, IMG submission 59098) | Hoatzin crop microbial communities from Cojedes, Venezuela - Epithelial fraction 12 v2 (version 2) | ecosystem: Host-associated > Birds > Digestive system > Esophagus > Crop | place...
CCCGTCCTCCTGACACCCCCCCTGCAGATATTTATAAGCATTTATAAGGTCCCCTCGCAGCCTTCTCTTCTCCAGGCTGAACAAGCCCAGTTCCCTCAACCTCTCCTCGTAGTCGAGACCTTCGCGGTGCTGTGAGGGCTCTCCTGGTGAGAGAGGTGCTCTGCCCCTTCCCGTGTTCTCCTTGGTGGGCAGAGGAGGGCTGGGTTTCCCTCCTGGGGAGGGCCCTGTTGGCGGGGGCAGAGCCAGCTGCTGCTGCCTGCTCGCTCTTTTCCCCGGGCTCCGTAAACCCCGTTGTTTCACTTTGTTAAAGGAAAGGTTTCACATTATTTTTGTAGTAGTTGGACTCCAAGAAAAGCGCTGATCAATGAGCTCTTTTTGTTTAATTGTTGCCGTTTTGGGGAGTAGTGTCCGTGTCCGTGACGGTTTCCACACCTGCTGCCTTTCCTGCATAGGTGCCCGGGCGTTGCGCTTCTTGTCGCTGAACGCAGTCTTCGCCATTCCGGGCTGTTCCCGTTTTACAGACGTCTCCTGGCCCCGGGAAGCACCTGCAGCTCTCCCCAGCTCGGGCAGAGGTGCAGGGCCTGTTCCAGCACTGCCGGCAGCCGTCCAGGCAGCCCCGTCCTGCCCGCAGAGCCCGTCCCACCACGGTCCCCAGAGCCAGCGGCTGCACCTTCCCCTCGTTCGCCCCTTCGCTGCCGTCTGCCTTACTGGCTTCACGGTACAATTCCCAATGAAAGCTAATTAGCGTCGTCTGCCCTTCCCAGGGTGTTGTCTCCCACATTGCCCTGGGCGGCAGGCCCTCCTCTCCAGTCCATAAATAAATACCCGGCATGGCCAGCCGTTCGCGATGGCCTTGCCTAGCTCGGCTCCTGCGGAAAGGGGCCACCTCTTCATTTCTTGGCAAGGCTTTGGAAGCGATGCTGGGGTCCAGCCAGATTCGGGTACCCCCGCGTGCATCCTGTGCTCCGGTGCCGCGTCCCCGCGCCGCTGACCACCCTCTTCTCTTCTTTACAGCCGAGTCCTTCAAGGAGTTCGCAGAGCTGCTCCACGAGGTAGAGCTGGAGAGGTCCATGATGGTAAGATGATCTGAGCTGTGCTCTGGTAACGACTGCCTCCTCACAATGGTTAAATGCTAAATCACAGCCAAATGGCATCACATTCCCTGGTGTGAAGTTTCCCGTCGGAGGGAAGCTGGGAGCACTGGGAACGTTGTGCATTGTACCACGTCTGGCCCACGGTGCCATCGCCACAGGCTCTGAGCAGCAGAGGGGACGGGGAGAGGTGGTCCCACGCAGTGTCCCACACCTCGCCATGTGCCGGGCAGCCGTGGAGCCCCAGGGCCTGCTGGCTGCAGCGGGTTTGCTCGGCGGAGCCAGGTGTGTCTGAGCTGGTAACAAGCTGGTTTTGTGGTGAAACAAAATGTTAAAGGCTAAGCAGCGAGATGTATTTCTGGCTTCGTTTTGCCGGGTGCGAGCACCCGGGTCCCCCTGTGCGGCTGCCCGTGCCGGCACAGCTCCCACGGGGCGATGAGCTGCCTTCAGTCCCCCGCCGTGTTCTGCCCCCGACCTCGCCAGAGCTCCTCCAGAGCGAGCATTGGCTTCCCCTTTCACTCCGAATTCCAGGAAAAACACGAAGGTTAGGCTCGGTAGAGAGCCAGGAATGTGCTGCTTGGCTCTGCTTTCCTCTGCCTCGTGCGGCGGCGGGAGCTGGTGCCAGGCTGCCGGCTGGGCCAGCGCGGCAGGGGTGGCTGTGCCGGCGGGACGTCAGCGGCCGTGCTGCGGGTCCACAGGCAGGCAGGGAGCGGGAGGAGAGCGGTGGGAGGCTGGAGGAACGCCGTCAGATATTCCTTTATTGATTACACCCCAGATACAGCGGCTGCTTTCGCAGAGGAGGAGTGGGTGGAAAGGGTCAGTTCAGGGGTCATGGGTGCCTTTAGGGATGCTGTCCAACTTTTCTACATTTTCTTTGTTTTTCCACTCCGCTTGCAGGACCAGTCTCTTTACAGTAGCTCACTCGGAAGGTTTCACACTCCCACCNTCTTTGTCAGTTTTAAATTACCTGGAAGGGCTGTGNCAGTGTAGTGCNGTCNCCCCTTCTCTGGAGCGCGGGCCGGGGCCTGTCGCGGCAGCAGCAGGGACGGGGAGAGACCTCGGGTCGTGTCCCAGTGCCAGGGTTCAGCGGGAGCCAGCGACACAAGCTGGAGTGAGATTGCCGGTGGGTTCCTGGAGTGGAGGTGCAGAGCGTGTCCCAGGAAAGCGTCGTTCAGACGTCTGACAGGCGTGGAAGAGGCACAGGCAGGCTTTCCATTTTCCCTAGCTGTCACTGTTATTCTCTCACCGTGACAGATAACCGGCTGTCGTTTGTCTTCCGGCTGCATCTCAGGAGAAGGAAAGTCCGTCGTTTAGCTGAGAACCGTGTCGTTAGAGCCGTCCAGCCCAGCCCTGTCTGTGGTGAGAAACCCCAGACCCTGAGACAGCCACTGCAGGGAGCCGGCCCCAGCCCAGCCTGCTGCTCGCCAGAGCCTGGGCCCTGCATCACACCTTCTCCGAGAAGCAGCCGCTGCCCACCAGGGCCTTGCAGAGCTCTGGCGGGTTGTGTTGCTGAGGACAGCAGACCGATTCAGGACTGTGGCAGCGAGCGGCTGCTGTGCTCCCTGGGAGATGCTGGCGGCTCGACACGTCCCTGCCTCTGGGGTCTGACCCGTCGTGGCCTTGCGTTAAGGACGAGGGTGGGTGCTGTCGCGGGAAGCAGGGCCAGTGCAGCGGCGTGCCGGGGCGGCAGGAGGGAGTGCGGCCGGCGTGTCCGCAGCAGGGGAGCCGACGGCAGCGGCACAGGGGAAGCGGCTGCAGCAGCACGTCTGCTCTGTCCCTTCCCTGCCGTCGCAGCAGGCAGCGCAGCTCCTGGCAGGCAGGGGCCCAGCTGAGCTGAAGTAAGTAGCAGTCTCCCGTGTGCTTTGAGCATACGTTTGGTTCTGGTCTGTGCTTCTCGGAGAGCTAAACAAGCAGCCTTGCCTCCCGGGGCTGCTCCTGGTGAGGGCTCACCCCGCAGCCGCCGTGCTTCGAGCATCAGTTCCGCCAGCCTTCCCGTGTCCGACAGGGACGGCGGGTCCCTGAAAGCGGGGTGGGTGGCGGGTGCTGTCCCTGACCTGAGCGCAGCCTGCGGCACCGGGCTGGTGGCAGCTGGGGGCAGCCCGGCTGTCATCTGCAGGACAGCCCCGGAGCCGCGGTGCCGCGACCGGGGTTTGCTGCGTGTTACGGGTGGGGAAGTCGGGTACGGAGGGGTGAAGTGACTGCGCCTACAGGCAGAGAGCAAGTCTGCAGTCAGAGACATCAAAACCTAAGAGTCCTTGGCTTCTAGCACTGTTCAGCCTCTATTTAGCAGAAAATTAATCTGTGTCCTGTGATTAAACTGCTCCTTTCTTTGCTTTGTAGGTACAGAACGCTAGTGATTTGCTGATCAAACCTTTGGAAAACTTTCGGAAGGAGCAAATAGGGTTCACCAAGGTAAGGCTTGATTATTTGTTTGTTTTAAATATAAACAGATATGTTTTCTATTACTGTGTTTGAATTTGATTTTTCCCACTGCTTTTTTTGTTATTTTTTAAAAACTAGACAATTGTTGTACTACATTTCAACTTCATGCTTCAGAAACTCCCCCATCTAATGCTGGCTTTCAGCTGCTGGCACGAGGCAGTCTGTGCTGTGACTTTTAGTCTGATTTTTCAATCATAGGAGGCTCCAAAACCTTTTCCTGAATTCTTTGGGTTCTCTTCTGGCCTGATTCCAGCACTGTCTCCATCTTGAGCGAGCAGTGCTTGTTTCGACCGGGGATCAGGAGGTACTCCTTGCTTCTTTCCCTCTGCTCCCCTTTGTCCATTCAGTGCTACTGAGAATAAAATACTTTCCATTGATAAGGTAGAGCAGAGGGAGAAAGAGCAGCAGAGGCCGGCAGTCCCAATCTGATTATAGTCATAGGGCTTTTGTTATGAAATATTTAAATAAGGCATCTAAGGAGTCTTTCAGAAGGACCAGACTTTTAAAGAGACAAACTACGAAAAGCAACTCTTGCACATGTTGAGCAGAAAATACTTTTTTCCCTTGTCTGCTATCAAGAAGTCCAGGTTCCGCGTTACTCGGCGGCAGCTTGAAATGGGGCTGGCTCTGATCCAGCTCAGAAATGGAGACGTTTTGGAGAACACTTGGGGCTTGGATTCAGCCCAGCCCATCTGGACTCTTTGACGTTTAATAAATACGGGATTTGAGAAACGATACTTGGTCACCATCCTGCCCTTCAGAATCCCCCGGTACAACTGTGTGTGTAGAACGCCTCTCCGAGAGGCCGCTGCGCCGTCAGCGTGGCGAGGGCAGCGCTGTCAGCGCGGCAAAGGCACCGTCAGCGTGGCGAGGGCAGCACTGTCAGCGCGGCGAAGGCACCGTCAGCACAGCGAAGGCGGCGGCACCGTCAGTGTGGCAAAGGCGGTGGCACCGTCAGCATGGCGAAGGCACCGTCAGCGCGGCGAAGGCGGCGGCACCGTCAGCGCGGCGAAGGCGGCGGCACTGTCAGCGCGGTGAAGGTGGCGGCACCGTCAGCGCGGCGAAGGCGGTAGCACCGTCAGTGTGGCAAAGGTGGCGGCACCGTCAGCGCGGTGAAGGCGGCGGCACCGTCAGCGTGGCGAAGGCGGCGGCACCGTCAGCGTGGTGAAGGCGGCGGCACCGTCAGTGCGGTGAAGGCAGCGGCACCGTCAGCGTGGCGAAGGCAGCGGCACTGTCAGCGTGGTGAAGGCGGCGGCACCGTCAGCGTGGCGAAGGCACCGTCAGCGCGGCGAAGGCGGCGGCACTGTCAGCGTGGCGAAGGCACCGTCAGCGCGGCGAAGGCGGCGGCACCGTCAGCGCGGCGAAGGCGGCAGCCGCGGCCGTCGGTCTCGTGCCAGCAAAGCTTCCTGCGCTTCCCTGCTGGGCACGGGGCGAAGCCTCCCGCCGGCGCGTCTTGCAGCTGGCCTCTTGTCACAAGCACGCGGCCGTGCCCAGGCTCCCTCCTGCTGGGTCTGTCCGCATTAACAGCAGGGCCAGCGCAGACACAGAGAAGAGTGGCGGGGATAAGGTCACGCGTGTTTCCCCCTCTGTGTTTATGGAACACTACGAGGGCACCGGTCTGCAAATGTGAAGATGACAGCGATGAGGTGTCCTTCAGGCTGTTTTCTTCTCGGGTAGCCCTTCAGGTGTGCAAGGTGTGTAAGGATGACTTTGTCTGCAGCCCAGAGCACTCTGCTCTGAGAGCGGGGTGCGTACCCTGCCCCCTGCTCCTGCTGCCCGGCTGGCCAGCGCTGCTCTTGGTCCTGCAGCGAGGTGGCTCGAGCGCTGACACAGATCCACCTCGGAGCTCCCAGCCCTTCCTCGGTCCCTGCTGACGGGGCAGCGCACTCCGGGCGGAGGCGTCGGGCCATGACCGTGGCAGGATGCTGTTCGGAAGCAGCCGGGAGCGTGGCGGAGGGTAGGGATTCATTGCCGGCGGCTTGGAGGTCTTTGTGGTTTGGCTTTGGGTTTTGTTTCTCATGAGGAATACGAGCTGCAGAGGTGTCAGGGGCACCTCGGCGAGAAGGGCTCTGCGCAGCTCAGCAGAGGTGCTGGCACCCAGGGGCTCGCAGGGCAGCGCTCCGCACCCCGCTGCCTTCGCGGCTGCACCCGCGCCGACGGGGACGCACGGCGAGGGGATGCACGGGGAGGGGATGCACGGGGAGGGGATGCACAGGCAGGTAATGCCTTCTCCGATGAGGATGCACGGGGAGGGGACGCTTTCTCCGACGGGGAGGCATGGGGAGGGGACGCTTTCTCCGACGGGGATGCACGGGGAGGTGACACGTCTCCGACGGGGATGCACGGGGAGGGGACACGTCTCCGACACCGCCTGCAGCCCTGCGCGGGTGCGAGTGTTGCGGAGCGAGCCCCCGCCGGCCCCTCGCCTCTGATGCCTCCCTGACGGGAGCCTGTGCTGGGCCGCGTCCTCGAGTACCGCCTCGGGCACGGCGCCTGCCTTCCCTCGCCAGCCTGCGGAGCTCCTCCAGGTCGTTTTTGTCCCTCAGCAGAAGGCGTGAAATACAAATGAGGACTCCTCAGAGGGTGCTCTGCCGGCAAGGGGTCCCTCTCCGCTGCTGCCATGCGCCCGCTGGCTGGCATCCCCCGAGTAGATCCTTCCTGATTTACGCCAGGGGCGGAGGCCGGGGCCGGGCTGTGGAGCGGACCGGAGACGTGACACAGAGACCTTGTGCCCTCTGCTTCGTTTCCCGTATTTTGGCAGAGCCGCCTTCTGTGAGATGTTTTCTGTTCTCTCTGCAAGATGCTGAAGCCAGATAGGAAGAGCCCTTGAATCGGGTCTTTGTGGTGCCTCTGGCTGGAGAGCAGCCAGTCGGGCTGGCTGAGACATCTGAGCCGGCCTTAACCCCTGTTCCCGGGCTGAGCGGAGCCTCCTCGGTCGGATGGCCTGCTCCCGCGCAGGGGAGCCGGGGGGTCACCGGGACCCGCCACAGCTGTCCCCCGCGCCGCCGCTAGCCACGACCCGTGGGATCGTCGCTCTTCCCGTCACTTGTGGGTAAATGTTGGTATGTGCAGGCATCAGGATCAGAAGCAGAGGGTCGGGGTTCCCCCGAGCTGACCCATGTCTCGGCCCTGGCCCCGGCTCCTGGCCCTGCTCAAACGCCAGCGAGCCGGCGCGAGCCCGGGGCGGGGGGTGCAGCGCTGGTTTGGTGAGCGCGGGAGGGAACCGGCGTAGTCGAGAGCGCTGGGAAGGGCACGGGCGGTACCAGGCAGGCGTCACCTAAGGGAGAGCGCGCGCGGGGTGCTCCGTTTTCCCCTGTCACGCTCGGTCGCGTTCGCGGAGGCTGGCGGGGTGCGCGGTCCCCGCGGGCTGTGGCTCGGTGGGTTCTGTGCCGCGCGCCGGCTGTGTTCGGCAGGAGCCGTCGGAGAGCCCGGCGCGCCCGGTGTCAGGACTGCCGGCAGCGGAGCCGCGCTGGGGTGTGGGGGGGTTGGGGTGATTTGGGGGTGTGCTGGCGGCAGGCGGGGAGGCGAGGCGGGAGGGTGGCACTGGTGGTGGCCCGGAGCCGCAGCGGCCTCGCAGCCGGACGGTGCCGTCCGTCCCGGCAGCGCCCTGGGCTTTGCGCCCGCACGCTGCGGGCCCGCTCTGCTCCGCGGCTGGGGTGCTCTCGTTGAGAGCCTTGCCGTGGTTATGACGTTCAGGAGGATTTAATAGAAGAAGTTTTGGTCCAATTCCACTTGGAAGGCGACAGCTTTTTTTAAAAAAAAAAGCGCAAAACAAAAACGAAAAGCAAACCAAAAAAGTCAGAGGGGAGAAGCTTGTGTGAACTCGTTGTAGGCTGCTGCAGGCATGGTTACTGCGCGCTGGGATGCTGAATAAATGCAACGTGTTTCAAAAAGTTCTGGCACAGAAGATAACACATATTCCTAAAAGCACTTAGTTAATTCTGTTATTAATATTTCATTCAATAATAATTTCAAAAGAAGGGGACGACAATAACTTCTACTTGTTTTCACCTCTGTGGGAGCAAGATGTAAGGAGTGTTTGAGAGGACGCAGTGGGCGAGGGGAAAAGCCCAGGTTAAACTGAGTGTGGTTTTACAGAAATGCTCTTCCTGCACCCGTCAACAGCTTTTTACTTTTTAGAAATTATCTTTTTTTGTGTTAACTGCTGATGCATCATAGAAATGAGTTAAACTCAGGCATGAAGTATTTTTTCCGTATAAACATTGAACTGGGGAGCTCAGCACTGGACGCAGCACCGCAGATGTGGCCTCACCAGGGCAGAGCAGAGGGGGAGAAGTCCCTCGACCTGCTGGCCACACTCCTCAATGCACCCCAGGGTACCACGGACCTTCTTGGCACCCAGGGCACGCTGCTGGCTTGTTACTGGCTGGGTTGTTGTTGCCTTCATCAAAACAGGGCATACTGGGCCGGGAAATGCCGCAGCAGCGGGTTCATCGGGTCTTTGCAGAGGATCCAAATTGGCAAGTAATGGTTAAGGGAGCGCTTGGCAAGTCCATTTGCCCCTCTCTCCCCCCGGTCCTGGGCTGCTCCGTCTCTCAGTCAGGGTGGAACCGAGCGGCTGCCGAGGGGCTCCGGCTTCGCCCTGCTCCCGGCAGCAGCCACCGCCGCGCCGGACCCCACGCTCGCAGAGCTGGCCGAAGCTGCTGGCGGATGGACGGCTGCTGGGCAGCCTGTGCCGCTCCTGGGGCTCCTGGGGCTCCTGGGGCTGCTGGCCGGAGCAGCGTCGCTGACGCGCAGGGAGCGGGGCGTGCGGAGGGCGCCCGCCTGCACGGCTGCGCGACGGCCCGCTGTCGGGTGACGTCGCCTCCGTTCCTCTTGGAGAGCCGATAAATGAAAGTTGGGTGGCTTCTTGGACTTGGCAAATCGTAGTGGGAAGGTAGTGATGTCCTTTGCTGAATATTCATGAGGAATTAATTTATGCTCATGTTTCCAGATTGTGCTTCAGTCTGGGTGGTTTTTTTGTGTTGTTCTTTGTCTTGGCTTGCTCTGTTCAGCAGCCAACAAGCTGTTAGAAGCCTTGGCTTGACAATCAGGAGGGAGTTGTAGTTCATCCTTCAGCTTTTCAGTTATATGTTAATTAGCCAGAGTGGGACATGATTGACAAGCCTGCTTTTAGTGGCGAGAAATGCCGTTCCGCGCTGCGCTCCTCTCCTCACGGCAGCAGTGTTCCTGCAGGAGCGAGCCGTGCTCCGCACGCCCGTGTCCGCCTCGTCCGTCGCTCCCGATCCGCTCGATCCCTGGGAGAGCTCGGCGCTCCGCACCCCCGGCATGGCTGCGTGCCCCTGCCCGCCCGCGGGCACTGGAGGAGGAGGAGGAGGCTCTCGCTGTCTGGCCTCCGAGCTTCTGCTGCAGAAAAAGCTCCTCCATTGCTCCCCCGAGCCGGTAATCCTCTGCTGCAGGACGGGAGGTGTCTGCCCTTGGGGTGCTGCCTGCGCGAGCGGGTGGCAGAGCTGCTGTGCGCGTCCCAGCTCGTGCTCTGCTCCGCACAGGCACCAGGGCCACCCACCGTGACGTGGCCTCTCCTGGGGACGGGACGCTCCTCTCACCGGGAGCCATGTGTCCGTCTGCCGTGCCGTGCCGTCAGCGCCGGGCTCCGTTGGGTGGCCGCTCCCTGCTCCCTCACCTGCGCTTCCCGCAGCTCCCGGGGCAGCCGGGCAGCGCCCAGCCGGGGCGCAGGCGAGGGGAGAGCTTGGTCCCCGCTCTGGGCTGGAGCACGGCTGCTGTCCCTCGTGGCCGCTCTGCCAGACTGGGGACGGCTGCGTCACCCTCCACATGCCGCTCGCCAGCGTCGCGCTGCGGGACGGGGCGCCTGGAGCGGTGCCTGGAGCGCAGGAGCACCCTGCAGCCCGCGGCCGCTCGCCCGCAGGTCCCGGAGGAGCAGGGCTGGCGCCGGCCTTGGCTGTGTTGAGGGGCTGCCTCTGCGAGCCACCGCCACGGGGGTAGCTGGGCTCCCGTTGCCTGGGTTCGGAGCCAGCTTTGTGTCGCCGGGGCGTTTGGGACCTGCTGCCGGCGTAGCCGCCCTCCCCGAGGCACGAGAAGCCGGCAGCGGAGCGGTGTGAGCTGCAGGCCTGCCGTGCTGCGTCGGCCGCCCGTGCCCTCCATGCAGCCATCTCCCACCTCTCTTCTGTGGCCTCAGGGTCCGCTGACTCCTCGCTGCGGAAACGGAAACAAGCCTGGGTCCCTGGCTGCGGCAGACGTGGCAGCTAGTGGCACAGACGGACATCCAGAAGCGTGACCTTACAGACGAGGACATTGCTGCTTTGCAAACGCTTTTGCTTCTCCAGGCTTGGATTGACGTATCGGGGGTGCTGGTGGCAAGGGTGGTGGTTTGTTCTGCCAGTCCTTCCTGGCGCCGGCGCTGCTGGAGGGAGGTTTCTCTGCCGGAGGACTCTGCTCCTCTGGGCTTGCTGTGGATCTCTTTATTCAAGAAAGATGAGGAGCTACTGGAGAGAGCCCAGCGGAGGGCTACGAGGATGGTGAGGGGACTGAAGCATCTCTACTACGAGGAGAGGCTGAGGGAGCTGGGCTTGTTCAGCCTGAAGAAGAGAAGGCTGCGAGGGGACCTTAGAAATGCTTACAAATATCTGCAGGGTGGGGGTCAGGAGG
>Ga0065711_1051954_pt1 | contig 10160 bp, 7 predicted proteins | sample Hoacrofraction12_FD_59098 | JGI IMG/M metagenome (GOLD analysis project Ga0065711, IMG submission 59098) | Hoatzin crop microbial communities from Cojedes, Venezuela - Epithelial fraction 12 v2 (version 2) | ecosystem: Host-associated > Birds > Digestive system > Esophagus > Crop | place...
ATACCGGGCTCTGTTTGGCCAGGTGGGGTCAGCCCCCACCCCCCGGCTGTGCCCCTTCCTGGATTCCGGTGAAAATTAACCCTGTTCTGGCCAAACCCAGGACACCTGGTTTAAAACCTGACTGTTGATTAGTACGTGGATCTGTGCCTTATGGGAGAGTAGGAGCTCTACCGTAGCATAAAAAACTTTCCCTTTAAAAGACAGTTTTTTCCTGGATGTATTTTTGCAGCTTGTTTTGAAATCTGGTGGCCTTGGAAATGTTCTTGGTCCCAAGGTGACAGCCTTGGCATAAAAAAACTTCCTAAAGTCAACAGTGGCATGACTGTTGAGCAGCAGCTCAGGAGCCAAGTTGTGGCCCTGTGGGGCAGCAGGAGCCACAGGGACACAGCGTGGACCCTGTCCCGTACCAGGGTGGCTGGCCATTTCGGTGAGCAACCTTGAGCAGAGCGTTGGGTGGGGAGGTGGGCTGGGCAGTGAGCGTGATGGCTGTGGGCTGGCTGAGGAGTGGGTGGGGTGCTGCCCCCCACCAAAGCCATACCTCCCATCCCACGGAAATGAAATGAACCTGTTCCAGGGCAGGGGGTGGGCAGGGGGCAGAGAAAATCAAAGCTGCCTTTTGCAGTTCTCCTGGGTGTCCCAAAATCTGGGACAGCCAAAGGCTCTAGTGTATTTTCAGCCTCCCTCCTGCTCCCTGTTTGAAGTGACACTGGAAGATAATCTGGTTTATTGCAGAAGTAGCCTGAAGTGCCTATTGGTTTTATTGTGTCCGTTCCTTGGGGGAAAAGCGATGGAGATGGACAGGCAGAAGGGACTGACTGGTGTCTGAGAGTAGAAAGACGGCAAAAGTGACCACAGGTGCAAAGACATTTTTGAGGAATACTTGAGGGTTTGATAGACCGTTGCTGAAAATAAGTGTGCTGTTAGTCACTCTGCACATCTGCAGCCAGGCACTTTGGATTTTGAGAGATCCAAAAGGCCTCTCTTGTTGGCCATCCTCATAACGAAATAGTAGCACAGACTGTAGTCCACAAACAAGGGGGGTTTTGTAGCTTGTTAGCTCAGGTTCTTGTTTTAATTTTAATATTAAATTTGCCATATTCACTTGAAAGGAACAATCTCGCATTAATAAAGGCTTATTACTGAGAACATTCCGTACAAACAAATGTCCTTCCATTGCATTTCTGGAGAGATGATGTGACTGAAGCATCTGGAGAGAGCTTTAGTGCTCTGCTGTGAGAGAAGAGACCCCTTCTACCCTGCAAAGGTGGAAGAGAGGGGCAGGGGGAGACAAGGGGAAGAGAAAGGCAGAGGAAATGTAGAGTTAATGCTAAAATGCCATAACCAACCCTTGGAAAGATCAGATTGCGCTTACTCTTGTGGAGTCAAACAGTTTAACTCTGTGACCCAAGGAACGACCGCCACTACAGTTAAGAGTAGGAAGAAAATAATTGATTTATTGACCAAGCACGAGGAAAAGAGTGACAGGGAAAAACAGAGGGCACATTTGTAACTCTAAAACTAAATGAATCAAAACTAGCTGTGGAGGTTAGATTGTGTATTTTTATCCACATGTACTCTTGCAATTTCTCTTTTTGACTCAAGGTGATTGTTTTTATTGTTGGACTTGTACAGTAGGTTCACCCAGAAAAGCAGTACTAGCCTATGGAAAACCGCAGGCAGCACTAATCAAGATACTGTATAGCGTTACTTTATCTGGGCTGCATAGCAAAAGGTGCAAATGCTGGGGAAATTTTGGAGCTGGACCACCCATGGGGAGAGAGCAACAGATGTTCTGTGATTACATATAACAAATATTTATATTCCTGGCACCCTTTTTTCCTTGCTATATCTTTATTATGTGCATGACTGACTTTCTGCTAAATATGAAATGAAGACACACTTTCTCATTCAGTTACACAAAGGAGGCTGTCAGACATATAACTAAGTAAAGCTGTGGCTTCTCAGTAATCATCCATTGAGCAAAAGTAATGAAGCTTTTGCAAAAATCTTATCAAAACATAGTTGGTAAATGTGTTGGCATCTTCTGTTACTAATGTATTTCCTTATGTATGTGGGACTGAAGCTGGCTCTTACATCTTCAAGAGAAAACTAGAATTCCTGGTTCTCCCAGTTACATCAGGAATTTCACCTCAAAAATTAAAAATAATTGTAATTTTTTAACATTTACATTTTATCTTGGTTTTGTGGATTAACCTAAGTTCTTAGCTCTGATTTTTTAAAATGTGACCCTAACCTTTATGACTGATTGCAGAGAAAATATTGAAGATACAGACCCCTGACCTATTTACTCAAAAGCTGTCAAGTACATTAGAAGAATCTAAAAGCATGGGCATTTTTAAAAGTAACCTCATATGTTTTGCTGCCTAACTCATGCCTTCTGAACTCTGGTTGAAAATAATAATGCTGAGAATTAAGTGAAAACTTATCCAGGTTCCATCATGTGGCACAGATGACTTGCTTTTAATATTAATTTTGTAATATGATGAATTACATTAATGCAAGGAGTGTTGATCTTTTCCCCAGCTCTCATTCATTGTTCTTTTTAAAATGTTACCTTGTCATGATATTGAAGACACCTGATTTATTCCACAAACATAATCCCTTCCCTGTTTCCAAATTACTCACAAGACACTGTCATATTAGTACCTGGTAAATATATTTAGTAATTTACAAAATGTGTGAAGGTCAAATATTTCCTACATATTTTTCCTTATAAATGTTGCTTTAGTATTTTTTGAGAGTCTGTTCTTTACCATTTGTTTGGTGGTATTATTTCTGGTGATTAATTAAATCAACTTCCAGAGAGCCTTTAAAGAATGGCCTATTAATTTGGTTTCTGGAAATAAATAATCCCATGTATGAATAATATGTTTACAGTTTCTCCTTGTATGACAGCTCTTGCAAATGATATTCTGAATTCATACAAACTTTTTCAGACTGTGAATAACTTTCAACTCATGCTAGATGAATGTATTTTTTCATTCAGAAGAATATATTAAAAAACACGCAAACCCATCTAATATTTGTCTTGCTTTAGCTGATAGAATACCAGCCACTGAGAATTCATCTTATGATTATGACTGCACAGTTAAAGAATAGTTACTAAAGGAAAAGAAAAAAAGCGGTGAAGAATGAGAGAATAGGTATAACTGGAAAATTCCTTCTCTAGTCATCTGAGAAGCTGAATATATTCACAAAATTTTTTTTGGGGGAGGTTATGAAGAATTAAGAGGAACAAAAATGACCCATTGCTCTGATCAAAAGATCTCAAATAGGTAGTGATGTTATCTGTATCTCTGTTTGTATATATTTGCACATATTTATATTTTTGTTCAGCTGTAGAAGAGAAAAGAGGGAACAAGAAAATTATATTTAAACTGTATCATGATGATCACTTAGGAAAAAAGAATAGCCAGAGTGTGGGTGGAGGGAGACAGAAGAGAAGGAAAAGATACAGAAGAGAAAGAGAAGATATAAAAGAAGAAAATACTTGAACTGCCACAGGTAAAAAATCCCAAAGATGCTAAGACTTCACTTTTTCCCTAGCACATCTTCACATCTTCTCCCAGAGAGGAAGGAATACAAAGTCCTCATCTTACCCTTACCTCTGCCTAGCTGGATTCAAAGCTCAAAGAAGATGTGTGAGGACATGAAATGCAATCCCATCCCTACATGTACACAGAGTTTAGCCTGTGATCAAAGAGTAAGCAATTCTTCCAGCAATCCTATCAACACTGCCTTTCTATGACTGGTGCAATTTCTGCTGGTGCAATTTGCTCTCCTGAAAGGAATGAATAGTTCTTTAGACACAGGTTTCTGAGGTAGGCCTTCTAATTCTCTACTTGTTTTAAAAGAAACAAATGCCTTTTTTGCAACTGCAACAGCCCTTTTTCTTTAAAAGAAGAAAAAGTTTGGATTGGGTTATTCGCCCTAAAAGGCAACTGACTGCGGCAGTTCTACTAAACTTGGTCTTACTTGCTGTTTGCAAGCAACCTCAGATTATTCTACAAATTCCAAAGTAACCCCTGTTTTGCTGATTTTCTAGGAAAACACAAAGAGCAGATACATCTCTTGTATTTCAGAGCTTTTCATATTCTAGAAAATGTGTTTTAAACTTGATAATTATAAGACTCGAGTAGAAGAGTACATAGTTGCTCTCCATGTCGTCTAAGAGCAGATGGCAGAAATGTCCTGCTCTTTCTCAGTAAGCATCCTGATGTCTGTGGTCATTAAATGCTCCTTCATGGTAGCTGTCATTAAATGCTACATTTGGTAGCTGTCAGTCACTCAGAAATTGTGCAGCCTGCTACTGTGGCTTCTCTGCACTGTGAATGTCCTCCTCAAGTGAAAGTCAGGAGGTGTGTCCTCATAAATGGCGGTGGTTGGCAGATGGAAGAAAGAAAATTAAGGATTTCTTTTTTTTTTCTTTTTCTGGGACATCCTTTAAATCTCTGAGAATACCCCAGGGATTCTCACCTCGTGCAGCTGAATTAATCCCTCCTAACAAAACAGATTGTTCTTCAGATCCTCTCCAAACACATGGCCAAATATTTCGGCAGTTGTTCTCCTGTTAGTATACATTAAACTTCATGAATTTCATGACGGATCGTCTCCCTGGCAGCTTGGAGTCCACGGCTCCATATTTGTTGATACAGCCTGTTGAGATCTGAGCTGTTTAATTTGCAATTGTAATATGTAATTTTCTAGAAATAAAATGCAATTCAGTCACAGGACATTCAGAATCACTCAATTCTAATCTATAATGTCAGCAAGCCCATTTCACTGACATTATTGTTTTGACACAGAGTGTAATAGAAATGATTAAGCCAGGAAGAGAGCAGCACTTACTTGACTGCTGTCAGCTACTGAACCACAATAGCCCAGCACACAGACTCCATTCAGCTGATGAAACGTGAAACTTGATACGCTGCTGCAAAATGTTAGTAACCACAATGCTATATTTCAATCCCTACTTGATTTTATAGATGTTTAGTCTCACTCTCTTAGACCCAGCCTCATACAAAAGCAGTTCCTGTTTCACAACTGGAAGGAATAGCAACCAAATTTCTTTCTTTTAAATTCACTGTATCCAGGCACGTGTCAAGGCCTTTTTTAATTATTTTTTCAAATGGAAGAGTGTATTCAGATGGGGGATGAGAACGGAAAGGATATGAACAATAGTAGCCCTTGTGACTTTAATGTGAAGATTAAGATTCATGATGGTAGCAATGTAACGTGATAGAAATATATATCATGGCCCTTCCACCATTCCAACAGAATGTATACTTTGTTCTGAAATAATTTGTTATTGCTAAGCTCGGGGATGCAGGTACTTGAACTGAGTGCTAAATCGGTATTTCTTCAAAATAGGTGTTTGCTTTCCTTTACATTTTGTATAATTTTATATGATTATGCTGTCAAGTGTCCTGTGGTATAAGGCTGACAAATGGGGCACAGACAAGGCCATGTAATGTTGTAAGCAAATACCTCTGCCTCTCTTTTGTGCCTGAAGAGAAAACTCCCTTTTCCTCTCAGCTATGTGCACAGAAAATCCACAGTGTTACTTCAAAATATTTCAAATTATACTTATAAGCAGTCCTAACATATTTTTTTCTGGTTTTGTAGTTCAAAAGGTTTTAGTTTAGACTGCTCAGTTGTTCACAAAGAATTATCCAGACATCAAATAAGGCACTTCAGAAGAAGTATTTTATTCACAGAATGCAGATTAGATTAAGAATTTGGAAAGAGTGGGTGAGAATGAGACATGGGACAGCCTATGAGACAGAGCTGACTCAGATGGGAGTGAGCATCCTCTATAGCAGGGGTATTTGAGAACTGTCATCAGGGGAGATAGGCAGCACCTCGCCATCTCCACAGACTGATGCTTGCCAGCGCTCTGACCTGTGGTGCTCGTCTTCTGCTATTGTTGGTAGACAGGATCTGATTTTCTGTAAGGAGGAACCAAATGTTTGAAAATGAAAATGCTGCGTGCAAAGCTTTCAGCAGAGTAGAAGCCCACAGGTTTCTTATAAAGCGATTATATAGTTACATAAATGGCTTTAAAAGTTTACCTCTTAAATAAAATATCACCTCAGGGAAGAGTCTGATTTATTTTACTGCTGTGTAACTAATGAACATGTTTGTATTAGCTGGATCTCATATATAACAACACCTATGATTGTTGTCTCCCCACATACCGTAATATGTTCAATATTGTAAATATCCAAAGATTTTCTTCTTGATGAGAGTGTAAGCATTTCCTACTGACATGCAATCTGTCGCAAGGTGTTGTTCCTAACTTAAATTCTTCTTAGCTTTGTTGTCTTCTCATTCAGCCAGACAGCTGAAACACTGACTGAGAAAAGAATGCAGAAAAGTTCCCATATTTACACTGAAGTGCATTTTAAGCATTTTTTCAGCAGTCCTGTCACACACATGGGAGAACTTCAGCATAGACTTAGTAGATTTAGACAGATATAAAACTTTTGATTAACTGGAAACACTACAGTAGTGTAAATAATAAAATTATTTGCAAGTATCAATATTAGAAAGAGAGACATGCATGGAAGGGGACAGTGGATTATATATCTTGGGATATATAATAATTGCCATAATTTATAAGTTAAATAAGGTAGAAAAGAACTGTCTAAAGCAGAGAAGCAACATGAATGGGGCATGAGTTCATGTTTTGGAGCAGGAAATTTCATGATCCATCACTGGCTATTGCTATAATTTTTGGCATGCCAAAACTAAATGGCTTAATTTTCCCTTCTGAGAAATGGTCGTAGTCCTGTGCAATTTCCAGGGCTGTAATGAGTCTAAAGGAAGTGACAGTTACAAAGTGAATATATATTCTTCACGCCAAAGCTCATAGAGGAAGGATCTTTCCTTCCATGACAAGTGACCGCAGCAGACCGTAAGAGAGCTGGACTCTCAGCAGAGGAGGAACACGTGTGAGGAGACAGCAGGAAACCGTGCATGCCGTGGCAGTGATTTGGTAAGCCCTGCTGAGAGAGCCATCCTCTGTGCGGCTTTGCTCCCATGTTAACTGCACAAATCCAGGCAGAGAAGAGAGCACAGTCCAGAAAAGGGCTGACTAAGGCTGGGTTCGAAGCCGTTTCTTCTTCCCTTTCTCTCATCTTGCAGTAATTTTTGAAGATTAAAAATATGGATCCTTTTCCAAATGTAATTCAGTCTAAAAAAGAAAACAAAATGCTGAGCTGCATGTTTGCAAAAACAATCAGAAATGCTGAAATGGTTTGCTTTTATACCCACAGCATTTTTGTGTTTAACTTTTTAAACTATTTCAATTTTTTAATACATATTTTTATATTTATATATTTATAATTTTTTTTTCCTGCGCTTTCTTGTTGTAGGTTAACTGACACATAACAGTTCATTCTGAATGAAAAGAAGGAACTTTTCCCATGGCAGGAATAGCTATGAGGAGGCAGTTACACTTTCCCTAGCCGAGAACACGCTGCGTACACACGCACTTCTGCACAGGCTTTCAGTTCCCAGCCATAATGCATCATTAGTAAAGGTTTGGGGTTTTGTGCTTGTGGCTGGCCCAGCTAGGAGTGAAGAAAGGGAGACTCACTCTGTGGTTTCACAGTTGGCTAAGCCCACCTAACCGTGGGCTGTCGCCGAGCGCGGCTCTTCGGCTCTTCCCCGCTGTGGGAGCAGGTTGCTTTGCAGCCAGCTCCATGGGCAGGCAGCGCTGTGATCTTGCAGTATCTGCGGTTTTTCAGGGAATGGATGTAGTCAATGGCTCTTTGGTGGGGACAAAGCACTTTTCGAGCTGCAAATCAGTTAGAATCAATATTGGCCGTGGATATGTGGATTTCTGGAGGGATGCAAACAGGCACTGAAGCAATCACAACAGCAGAAGACTGTTGCTTCTTGTCCTGGGCAAGAAGTTTTTACTGGTGCTAGAGACCTGAAGTCTCAGGACAGCTTTGTGTCTGTACTGCCAAGGTCAGAGATTTTACACCATGGGGGAAAACACAGTCTTTAGTCAGGGTGCCTTTAAAGTGAGTATTAGGTTTATTGGGACAAGGTTATATATAGGAATTGACAGCTCTAATAAATGAAAAATGATGTTGAAAAACATTGCATGACAATATAAGTGTGATGGCTTTATGAGGTAATAATTTGATGTCTGACAAGGATGTTAGAAGTAATGCTATTTTATTGATACAATGCTATAAAATAAATTAAAAGCTTTTAAAAAGAAGGAAACAATAGCAACACAAACTGTAATCTCTCTCCTAATATCGGTTTGCACATGTGTTTGTTTCTTTTCCCCAAAAGAAAAACACATAAATATTCTGAACGTAGCTGTTGAGTTTATAGTGCTTTTTTTGACTGGTTTCCTTGGGCTTAGGTGTAGGATACTGTCTACATCACCTCTATTTTCAGGCCTAGAACTTGTCTTTTACCGCTGCTTTACAGCTTCACACCGGTATTTTGTATGGTATTTTAACAAATGTTGACTTCTCATGATATTAAAATATAATGGTGTGCTACAGAGGAAACGTCAGAGAATTCTACTTCTTATTTTTATTTTTTCTTTGTGCTTTGCATATGTCTTCCTTTAATCTTGGTGCAAGTTAAATGCAGGGATGGAGTTTTCATTTAAAATTGCAAAGTTGCCATCAGCACAACTGAGGCTGTAGTCAACAAGCCAGGCTCAGTAGTAAGTGAACATGTCCCATATCTTGAAAAAGCTCTCAGCATCTTGCAGAATGTGTTGTGTCTATCTAATGCCACATAGAATTTACCTCCCAAGAGCTGCTGTGTTTTGGATTTAGCACTCGAAGAATGTTGAAAACACTGATTTTTTTAGTTGTTGCTAAGAAATCGAGGACTTTTTTCAGTTTCCCATATTCAGCTAATGAGCCGGTTTACAGCAGCTGGGGGGGAACACAGACAGCCAACCCAAGCCAGCCAGTGGAAATATTTCATACCACAGACATCGTGCTCAGTTTGTGAATGGGGGTTTGCCAGCAGGGCAGGAACCTCTTCTTCAGGAGTTCAATCCTTTTCTGTGCGTTTGGTCTTTTATCTGTGAGTTTGGCAAGTTCTGTCAAATTTGTGAGTGTGGCGAAATCCATGAAATCAATGAGCTCCGCAGGTTCCACAGCTGCTGCTCAGGAAATGGCTATGCAGTCGGTCATTGAGCGGTCAGAAAAATTGTATTGTGTATAGCTTGTTTTGCATATAATTATTGTTGTTGTTGTTGTTGTTGTTGTTGTTGTTGTTATTTCATTTGTTGTCTTCTTAAACTGTCTTTATCTCAGCCCATGAGTTTTACTTTTTGTCCGTTCTCCCCATCCCACTGGGGGGGAGGAACGAGTGAGCGGCTGTGTGGTCCTCGTTGCTGGCTGCCGGGTTAAATGACACTAGCCCAGCTGAAAACAAAACAGAAACACTTTTTTTTCAGAGACAATTTGCTTGCTCAAAGCATCTAAGTCCAAGCTATTGAAAACCAGCATCTTTTAGACAGAGTCAAACCACTCTCTGTGCTGCAGATAGTTAAAATCATGTCCTCTTGAGGTAAGTAGCTAATGTCTGTGTATGGAGGTTATTCTTTTATTAGTATGTATTAAGCTATCTGAATGGAGCATGTAGAATATTACCAGTTTGCTGTGCATCAATGGTAAAGCTGCAGTGAACTTGTGGGACCAAGATCTTTCCTGAATTTTTGAAGGGCTTCATAATCTCTAATTTATTTTCCTCCATCCTGTTGACTCCCACGTAATCAAAATGAATTTTGATTTCACAAAACATTGGGGCAGACTGGACACCCAATTGCCTTTTTTGCCAATAAGCTATTTATTTTTCAAATAAGACTTAGAGTTCATTTTCTGCTTTTTATCTCAATGATCCCTCTTAAATTATTCATAAAATCTAACAAAAAGAATATAGTAGAATTTTATTTTCTGTGAATAAAACCAAAATACAAATGCCCTTCTCCAATCACTTTCCACATTCATGTTTCTAGCTATTTCCTTTCAATTGTCTTTATGAGGCAGTGTACAGGTCTTTTTTTTTTTTTTTTTTTTTTTTTTTTTTTTTTTTTTTTTTTTTTTTTTTTTTTTTTTTTTTTTTTTTTTTTTTTTTTTTCTTTTTTTTTT
>Ga0065711_1051965_pt1 | contig 10160 bp, 3 predicted proteins | sample Hoacrofraction12_FD_59098 | JGI IMG/M metagenome (GOLD analysis project Ga0065711, IMG submission 59098) | Hoatzin crop microbial communities from Cojedes, Venezuela - Epithelial fraction 12 v2 (version 2) | ecosystem: Host-associated > Birds > Digestive system > Esophagus > Crop | place...
GGGCCAGACTCTTTTCAGTGGTGCCCAGCGACAGGACAAGGGGCAATGGGCACAAACTGAAGCACAGGAAGTTCCGTCTGAACATGAGGAAGAACTTCTTCCCTCTGAGGGTGACGGAGCCCTGGAACAGATTGCCCAGGGAGGTTGTGGACTCTCCTTCTCTGGAGATATTCAAGACCCGCCTGGACCAGGTCCTGTGCAGCCTGCTCTGGGTGTCCCTGCTTTGGCAGGGGGGTTGGGCTGGGTGACCCACAGAGGTCTCTTCCAACCCCGACCATTCTGTGATTCTGTGATAGACCACAGCAAGCTGTATTCATGAGCTCTGTGCTCACCTCATTGGTACAAAGTGATTACTAATATTCCTGCATAAGCACTAAGCTGGGCCTTTGGCTTCTTTGTCAAAAGTGAAAGGAGGTAGCACCCAAATATGTTTTCTTGTGCTTTCATCTTAAAAAAAAAAAAAACGAACACAAATAAACAAAAAAGATACTCGTGGCCAGTGGGTTCAACAGAAAAAGGTGGTGATTTCTCCGTGTTCCATTAAGTAAGACCTAACACCATTGAGCTTGAGCTGAGCCTTTGGCTCCCACCCAAATTTTGAGGGTTCCTACTTTTGAAATTAAATAGATACACTCTTTGTGCAGAAGATCAAGACAGTGGAGTAAGATAGGAGCTGTTGGGAAGATTGCCACAAAGCTGCATCGAGCCAAAGAAAACTTCTCTCTGACACTGAATAAAAATTACAAGACCTGAGGTTATGAAAGAGAAAAGGAAAGTCATTCCCCTTCCTTCAAATCAAGAGTGAAGCGCAGCATCAGAATAAGCCTCAAGCACAATCAACAAGGGGGGGGGGGAAATAATCACAGGATCTTTTTAGTGACTCACACCAAGGAGTACTTTCTAGACTGCAAAACCCTGAGGTAAGCAGGTAGAAAAGGAGGGGGTACGTCAGCTGCAGCTCCTTTTGTAATTATTATTACTGACTGCAGCAAATGTATCAAGCAGGGTTTGTGGTCTAGAGGATGGCTTAAACTGGAAGAGATTAATATTTTATACAACAAAAGTATCATAAAGGTATTTCAAAGGATGGACAAAGCATGCAAACAGAAAACACAACTGTGGCCACTTCTAAAATCTATTTGAAAATCTATTTAAGAGCGGAATTTGTATCCACTGAACAGTGTCATGGAGTGCAGCGGCATTATTCTCAGACTAAGACGAAGAGTATAAGATTCTAGCCCTAAAATTAATAGCTGTGTTTACAAGCTCTTTAAGATGCTGCCTATTTTTACTCAGTGAATCATTGCCTTTCTTTACAAAGTATATTTCATTAATCTTAGCAGTGCACGCAAATCTCAGTGGAGTTGCTCTGCTTACATACCAAATCTGAAGTTCTAAGTCTAAACTATTTGTCACCGCATTCAACTTTAATAAAATCTGAATTTATTGGAAGATACTATTTCCTCACATTCTGTTAAATCAAAACAACTGATTCCTGTCAAGCTGTTCCTCTCCTTTTTCCCCCTCCCCAGAGAAAAACCGTAAGACTTATAAAGAGCAAAATTCACTTCTCTGCAAAATTATGCAGTCCTAAAAATTAGGTTTATCCTCCAGCTGAACTTCATCTACTAAGATCATATGAAACTTTGTCTGCAAGGAGATAATAGAGAAGTTAATATATCACTTGTTGTGTTTTTTAAAAACACACATTCATCGTGATTTGCAAGCAACCCAGATTAAAAAATCCAATGGTAATAGTGCAGACCCACATCAACGAAGAGAAGTGTCTGCAAATCTCATCACTTTTTTAAGGAAATACGCAAAACCTCCTTAAAAAATGGTTTTCCCACAATTAGTTGCTGGAATTAGGTGCTAGGCTTACACAATATCTGACTTTTTTTAGTAAACAAGCAGGCAATAGCCTGGGATGCAAAGCATTTACTTTCACTGATGAGCAATTGCTCAAATTGCCTCTGTCAACAAATTGGTCACCTTATGGGACTACTCACATCTGCGATGTATTTACCTGCTTTAGTGTTTAGGGGATGGCATCTTCAGCTTGCACCTGCACCAGCAGATTCACACAGGCAGCGTGGCAGCCTGCGATGCCTTCTCTTTCGAAATGTGATGCCGTATCCCAACATCTGAGCTGCAGCCTCGAGCGTGGAGGTTCACAAAGGGCAGAGACCAAAGCTTCGCCGCCTGCCCTCCTCAGTATCTGGCCCTAGAAACGTGCCAGACCCCTCACGTTTGGCTCTTCCTTGCACAGAATAGACATTCTAACGGAGTTTAATATCCAGGATTTCATTCCCAATTTTAATTCCTTCTCAACCCACCATATCTGAAAACTGAAATATAAAATGAAATCACTAAGTATTTTTGAAAATTTAGGCCAGAGACTCCGAACAATAGCATGCTCTGTCCTCACCTCATAAAATATTTCTGGGCTTCTAAACAAGCTTCATGCCTTCACACAGCTGGTAAATGTTTGCTTAAAAATGTATTCAAACAATCCCCTCGCAAAGGATTTGTAACATATAGACTCCAGTCTCCTTTTGGAAGGGTCATTTACATAGCACATCCATAAGCTTTAAAAAGCTGCCTTCTATTTATTCTAAACTTTCCAATTACTACTCTGTTTATACCAACCACCGCAAGGAGGTCTCAGAGAGGTCACTCGAGAAATAATGCCTTTCTCCGTCTACTTTCCCAACTATGCTCACAAAGCCAGAGCTTACTTCCTTGACTTGACTCCACAAATAATCCCAGTATCATGGTATTATTCGACTTGTAGGCTGCTAATAAGCAAGAATAAACTATTAGCAACTTGAAATCACAGCAAGGTGAAACACTGAAGCGTTGTGCAGTCATACTAGGCCATTATTTTTAAGGGTTGCGGGCAGAGCATGGCTCATACCTGCCCTACACACGCTGGCAGTCACTCAAGGCGCCGAATATTTATGATATACAGAAGAAGCGATGTGTTCCCCATGGGAGCCAGAGGCAAACAGCATCCCAAAAAAGGAAGAGAAAACAATACGCTGAATCCATCAAAGTTTGTTACTTGGTAGACTTTTCACAGCCAAATAAACATTTTGCAGCTGGAGGTCTGCATGAGCCAGAACAACCAACGTCCCGAGACCTGCGAGAGATTTCAGATCAGGCTGTCTGACGAGAGAGGTTGATCCTGTGCACGTATGCACGGACAGAGGGGGGCACTCAGTGTACAGGTCCTGAAGCAAAACTACCTGAAATCATCTTTTTTTTCTCCCCCCCTGGATTGGCAGTGTTTGGGGACCGGGTGGGAGACTTGGGTTGGGTTTATTTTTTAAAGCAGGGTGTGGCCGGTGGCCTACTGGCACGTACCGCACCGCTCGGCGGCATTGGAAGCCATCGCTGACCTGACAGTGGCTTCAGACAGGCAGAGACTGGACGGGTAGACTCGAACAGCGCCCATTTGAACAGCGTTCACCCCGGCCCCTCATCTTTCAGCCCTTGGTGTGACCTTGAGCGTTGTGTCAATGGCCAGATGTCCCCCGGATGGCTCCTTCGAACACTGCCATCAGCTGGCAAATCCCAACATTTCTCACTGGCAGGTTGCTGCTTTTCTTCTCCACCTCTGGAACGAGCTGGCTGTAGTCAAAGCTGCCTGGGCAAGGTGGCTTTTGCCACTTTTGAACCGTGTTTTTTTGGCAGTGACCTTCACCAACAATTCTTAAGAAACTAAACTGTTTCTGGAGAGGAGACCCTGTTGTGAGTCAGCAGCAGTGGGCAAGGTGGGAAATCAGGGATAAGAACTCGACAGCGGAGCGAGGCCGGTAGTGGGGTACCACAGAGATCTGCGATAGGGCTCGGACTATTCAGTGTATTCATAAATGGTCTGGAAAAGAGATAAACAGCAAGACGACATTTGCTGCCAAGATGAATTTCTGCGGGGCATTTGTAACAAACAGCCTGCAAAGAGTTGCAGCAGTACGTTGCAGTACTGAATCACTTAACGGTCAGGGGAAAAAAAAAAAAAAAAAGAGATTAAATTCTGTGTCAGACAGCACAGTATTGCACATGAAGGAAAACTTGCTATGTCCACCAAAAGATGCGCTCTAAATTAAACACTGCAGCTGAGGAGACAAATTGCTGAGGTCGCTGTCAGTAGGCCTAGTGATGAATACTTATGATAGCGGGGGAAAAAGCCAACAAACATCAAGTTAGGAAAATGACAAGAACAAAGCACGAAGCGGTCAGCATCACCGTGTCGCTGCCCATGGCACACACGTGCCATGCAGTTTTGGTCACCCATTTCGAAAAGGATGCAGAATGAGAAGATGCAAAGGGACAGAGATTATAGACTTGGACCTTTCTGCCTGGAGAAAGACTACTAAGAGGATGTGACACAGGGTTATAAAGTCATGAATGACCTTATAGAAATTGGGGCAGAAGCAACAAAGTCAACATGTTCAAAAAAAAAACAACCAAACCAACCAAAAAAACCCAACCGCAACAGAATTATTTGCTTGATCTGCAGATAATTCCCATTCTCTCCCCTCCAAGACACTTCCACCTCTTCAGAAATGCTGCTTTCTGAGGTTGCCAAAACATAAGTCATACCTCTGCTGAGAGTCCCTCATGAAGTACACACGTGGGGAAGTTTCCTTGCTTTTGTTACTTGGTGGAACTCATTGCCACAAGAAGTTGCTTAGGCCAAAATTATAAATGTAGTCAAAAAAGGGATTAAATTAATTCATAAAGGATAGATCCCTCTATAAAACACCACAGGGCAAAGCCACCTTCTGCTTGGGAAGTCCCTGCTGTGGGAGGCTGAAAAGACAGGCTTGGGGAAGGATCGTTCTACCCTTGCCTTTCCACAGGCACCTGCTGCTATTCAGCGTCAGTCAATGACACGTGGCAAGAAGAAGCTTTGCTCCAGACGCTCTCCTGTTCTTATATTAGCAGCTCTCCAAATCTCAGGGCTGAAGTTTTTTTAATTCCTGAACCATTCTCACTCATCGAGCAAATAGTGACAGGAGCTGCATACTCAGGGCACAAAGCTCCCAAGCAAAGTGTGCTGCAACCTTGAGAGAAGCTCACAGCGTACGCAGGTCATCTGGATACTCCTTCCGAAAACTCGCCTGCTGGTGAAATAAACAAAGCACAAACTTTCCCAGATGTGTGCTTCACGAGGAATTCTCAGTCAACGTATGATTTATAACTTGGCATCCTCAGAAAACACAAAATCATGATTCAGAGATTAAATGAGATGTGGAATTGCTACAGAAAGGGTTTATTCATAGATGAGTCCCAACTCCTGTCTTTGTTAGCTTGTTCACTGCTTCTAAGTGTTGCACTGGACAACTATTCTTCCTTTAATAGTAAGAAGATTAAGGCTGAGTGTTCAGAGCCTCTTAATTTTCCACAAATGTTAGCCAGGTAACATTTCTTCTGCAAAACTCACAGGGTGAGCAATTGCATTTTTGCACCATGCTTCTCACCAAAAGCAGAGAGGGAGATTGTTCCACTGGATTTCTGCTGGGGAAAGGTTTGCCACACAAGTAGCAAGATCACCCCTACAGAAAGCAACCCTATTGATTTCTGGTGTGCTTATCACTAGGATCTCTCCAGCCGGACCAAAGGCAACCAGCCTCTCGGAGACCCAGGGCACTGGAAAGAAACAGAAATAAAAAAGAAAAATCTGTAACTAAAGAAGATGGAAAAAGGCATGTTGGCTGACAGCAATTCCCAATCTAACCTTCATCCCCAGTAAGAGACAAAACCAAACCTATGAGGGAGCAAAAAGGAAAGCAATGGGAAGATGAAATCAGCAGGAATGTAAGACAAAATTGAATGGAAAGCATTGAAGAGCACCAATATGAAACATATAAATATCTTCCACAGATATTTTGGTAACCTTGGCTAAACAATGATTTAGCCGAGCATCCATTCTTTCCAACTCCTTCGCTTGTTAAAGATGTCAGTTCCCTCGCACTGCCTACGGGTGTATTTTGATGGAAGCGTCACTGAGGACTCACTGGTGTTGTTTTCACTTGGCATCATTGACATCCTTCCTTTGTTTCTGAATCTTCTCTTCTTCCAGCTGCACTTCTCTCTTTTTTTTTACTTTTTTTTTTCAGGAGATGAGATTCTCCATCCATGCCTTCTGCAGATGCTGCCAAGCAAACACAACTGTAAAGTCACCAAGTTTCTCCACTCTCCTGGCAGGTAGTCCCTTTCCTGGGACACACTAGATGGCTAGGCAGAAATGAGGGAGCACATTCAGTCAGGCAGTGTCTGAAACTTGCACTGTAAATCAAGACTTCCTACAGAACCATGAAGGTTTCCCATTACACATGGAAGGGGGGGAGGAAGAACAGTTTCAGCCATTTTAGATACGAGTCTTGTCACACAAACTAAACACTGACCAAAGAACAACCAAGGATAATACAAGACAGAAAATAAATAAAGCCTTAGACGTGTCCAGTAAACTGACATTTAATCCAATCTAATTAAATATGTTTTAAACAGTACATCAAAGACTTCTGAAATTCAAAGGTGGTGTCGGAAATAGAGGACAGAGAAAATAAACTAGAAAGATCAGAAAAGTGGGAGGAACAAAATATGAGAATTTCAGTCTAGAAAAATTTATCTGCTGCAACAGAGAGAGGAAACAAAACCATCCAAATCTATTCACTGGGAGAGTGATGCTAGGAAAAGGGGAATGGTCCAGGAGCATTGGGAGCTCATAAACAGCATCCCAGAAGTCACCGTGTTACGTGCCCACACAAGGCAGAGATTGGCTCTTTGAGCAGTTAAGCAAAAGAAGTACTGTACCAAAAATAAGGTGACTTCTAGACCTTGCAATATAACTTCAGCCTACCAGGAAAAGCCAAGCTCATAGTGAAACCATGCACTCGATGGGACTCCAGAGAATACTCCACCAATGCAAAAATAGCTGCTACTGCTTGTTAACTGCCTCTCGGGCACCCTCGGGACAGCAGGGAACTCCATAAGCAACCTCACTGATGGAAACTACCCAAATATCCTAACGGACTCCCTCTTTGGCACTGTCTCTTCCCAGGGCCCCTCCCTGTTTGACCAGCTATTTCAGCTGATTTTGAGGTGAGTCGGTGTGAGGACGGGACACAGACTGCCTGCACAGCTCCGAGGAACCCACCGCTGGGAGGGAACTTGTCCTGAGGACTGAATGCACAAGAGTTGAGGTGGACCATCCAAGTGGAAATGCTGGAAGAAGGAAAAACCTGTTAGGATTATACCTGATGAGTAACAGAAAGTACCTGGAGAATGAAAACTGTAAAAAAGGGATTGGACAAGGAAGGAGATGTGAGTAAGGAAAATATAACCAGAAAAAAAAAAATCAAGATTTCTTGGACTGCAAAATACTTCTTGAGAGATAGACCCAAAAACGGAGTCATTTTTATACCAAAACTGTTTCAAACTTTGAAAAGCGCATGGAGGACAAGCGACAACATGACATAGCAGGCCCTTCCCGACGGCTGCTGGTAGTTTGTTTCACTTCGGCTGCATCGGCGCAGTCCTACTGCCGGGAACAGCGTTGCAGCAGTGAGAACTGACTGAACCCTCAGCACAACGGAGCTGCATCTCCAACCTCCAAGCAGTGCCCCCATGAAGTCCACGGGACAACTCGTGCACAGCAAACGCACTTCTAGGTGCTGAAAATGATGGATATACGCATTTTTCAGCCTTTGCTGCGCCACTGAGAAGTTAGCCGTGAGTCAGTATTTTCACCCTAAAGCACAGACAGCCGCCCTTCCTTCGTTAATATTATTTGCAATATTCACTGCCAGGCCTGAACTGAGTCTCATGTACTGGTGTGTATTTCTACTCCTTTTAGCTTGCCCTTCTTCCCTGAATAAACGCTTGTGACGGTCTCTTCAACCATATCTGAAGAGAAATTAGATGAACTAGAAGCAGCTGAGCCAGTTCTACAGACTTTGCAGCCTCATCCATCTTCCCTCTCACCTGTGTTTCGTTCCACCCTTTCATTTTAACAGGCAACTGAGGACTATTTTTTTTTAATGAAATAACATACCCATCATCTTCACAATATTTTCTTTAGAATGTTTACTTTAACTTTGGTTTCCCTGCCTAATCTTTCTCACAAATCCGTACGCAATTTTAAATCCTCCAAGCAAAATAATTACAAGATAATCCAGCTGAGTGTAATCAAACTGCAAGGTTCTTTATTTTCCTGGCCTTTTAATTTAATTTCACATCTTGTGGTCTTAAAGAAATATTAGGATTATATCATCTTGTTATTGTTTAGATGATGTGGCTGTTAAAAATAAGGAGCAATCGATTCTCCTCTTACCCACCGCCACACAGAAAACCCATACAGCATATAGAATATTTTTGAAATAGAGATTCAGGGGAAGATCTCGTAGATGAGGAGCAGGAGCTAGATGCTGAGCTACCATTTTCATTGACTAAAAAAATAAAAAGAAAAATGATGGAAGGGTAGTATTTCCTATCCAGCTGTAGATTGTTTATTTCATTGGTTTTGACTAATATTTTATAAAGACAGTAACTGCTTTGATAAAATAATTTGCTTTTAAACTTTTTCAATGCACCGGTATGGATCCTGATGCAATTTTGTGGATATTTTAGCCGTGGAAATAATCTCATTGACTTTAGCACCACTACTTGCACTTAAATTAGAGCTTCAGTAGCTCTCCTCGAACCAATACAAACCAGAAGTCATTCGCAGAGTAACACTGGCATAAAGATAGTATAGGAGAAGAATCAGCTACATGCCTAAATACACGAGGTCAGCCAAGCAATAAAAATACTGCTTCTGGCTCTACACATGCAGAAGGACCTGGCCTACATCCTAGCAGTCAGCTTTGGCCTTTATGAGGATCAGAGCACATCTATATTAATAAGTCTGAATACACGATCGGGGCTTCAGACCCTTCATTGCAAGCATCAGTCCTCAGCACACAGATGTTCATTTTCTGAGTTGGGGAAAGAGAGATCACTCGTAGATCTTAGATAGCAAAGCGGTACCTGGAAAGGGAGCTCATCTTCCAAGAAATAGGACTGAAATGATGAAGGGATGGGTTTTGTTTTGTCTTGTTATGTTTTCCCAAGAGTAACCCGTTGTACTGTCCACAGGTGTAAAGGAAAAAGGAAGTGAGGTCAGCCACTGACCAGGTACAACATATCCCCAGGGCCTAGACACAACAAAGTCAGAGCTGTTGCATCCCTCTTTAGATGCTGCTTCTTCATTGCCTTCAAAATGGGGCAGTGCCACCCCATCCACCAGCTCACAGGTGGCAAAGGCACGGACGCCTGTGGTAGGGCCCATCTCAGGGCAAGGCTGTGGTCCAGGCTTTCATTCTGGAGCTGTTTATTGGAAAGACACGCGCCAGTCTGGTCCAAGTGCTGCTCGCCTGGTAACACCCTCAGCAGAGCATCCCTAAAACCACCGCTTTCAGCCCTTTTTGCCTAAGTTATCTCAGAATATTCTTCCTTAATACAAAAAGCTAGATACAGTCACAAAATTATGCCTATGTCTTGTATAAACACTGAAAATTCTTTTCTGAGTGGACAATTTCAGCAACATAAGTTAAAACCTCAGAGAAGGACCATATTGATAACGAAGCCAAGCAGTCTCTTCCTAGATTTACTATTTTGCACTTGAGGAAAGCAATCACATGAGATTAATGGAGCAGATGTAAGTAGCTCTAGTCAGACCTCCATAGTTAACATTCGTTCCAGAAGTTTTACTCGCTAATAGCTTCTACGTGTTAATAACGTGCGAGACCATCACAGCTCAGTACTCCATACTTTTTTAAATGCCTGCAAACCCAACACGCTGGATAGCATCACAGTTCCACCGTAACACCACACACGAAGGGGTAGAGCCCCCTCTTCAGTAACGAAGTTTAGGTGGAAGAGCTCTTGGTTTCTCCAGCACTGCCACCTCCCAAGATCCGCTGCCTATGACTAGTCGGCCACGGGGAGACCCCCAGAAGAACAGAGTGCCCCCCAAGGGCACAGCTACAGAATCACAGAATAGTAGGGGTTGGAAGGGACCTCTGTGGGTCACCCAGTCCAACCCCCCTGCCGAAGCAGGGTCACCTACAGTAGGCTGCACAGGATCTTGTCCAGGCGGGTCTTGAATATCT
>Ga0065711_1051966_pt1 | contig 10159 bp, 6 predicted proteins | sample Hoacrofraction12_FD_59098 | JGI IMG/M metagenome (GOLD analysis project Ga0065711, IMG submission 59098) | Hoatzin crop microbial communities from Cojedes, Venezuela - Epithelial fraction 12 v2 (version 2) | ecosystem: Host-associated > Birds > Digestive system > Esophagus > Crop | place...
TCCTCATCTTTCTTGAACTGGGGAGCCCAGAACTGGACAGAGTACTCCACATGAGGCCTCACTAGGGCAGTGTAGAGGGGAAGGAGAACCTCCCTCGACCTGCTGGCCACACTCTTCTTAATGCACCCCAGGATGCCATTGGCTTTCTTGGCAGCCAGGGCACACTGCTGGCTCATGGTTAACCTGTCGTCCACTAGGACACCCAGGTCCCTCTCCGCACAGCTGCTCTCCAGCATGTCCGTCCCAAGCCTGTACTGATGCATGGAGTTGTTCCTTCCCAAGTGCAGGACCCTGCATTTGCCTTTGTTGAACTTCATCAGGTTCCTCTCTGCCCAACTGTCCAGCCTGTCCAGGTCATGCTGAATGGCAGCACAGCCTTCCAGTGTGTCTACCACACATTCCCAGTTTGGTGTCATCAGCAAATTTGCTGAGTGTGCATTCTAACTCTTCATTCAAGTCGTTGATGAAGAAGTTAAACAAGGCTGGGCCCAGTACTGACCCCTGAGGGACACCACTAGTTACCAGCCTCCAACTAGACCCAGCGCCGCTGACGACAACCCTCTGAGTTCTGCCATTCAGCCAGTTCTCAATCCACTTCACTGACCACTCATCTAACCCATACTTCCTGAGCTTCCTGAGCTCCTTTCTATTGTGTGCAGTGATACGACAGAAGGCAATGGACAGAAATTTAGAAATAAAGGAAATTCTTTTAAATCAAAGAAAACTTATTTACACTGAAGGTGGTCGAACACCAGACCACGTTGCCCAGAGAGGCTGTGGTCTCCATCCTTGGAGATATTCAAACCCAGCTGGACATCGTCCTGGCCAATCAGCTGTGGCTGACCCTGCTCAAGCCATGGTGGGAATAGAGAATTCCAGAGGGGCTGGCCAGCCTCAGTGATTCTGACTCTGACTATAGCCAAAAAGCCCCCAACAACCCAGAACTATTAACCAAAATAAAATATCAGTGCTTGCAAATTCTTTTTTTTAAACATTTCTGTAATGTATAGCTGTGCTTAACAGTGCAGGCAGTTGAGTAGAGGGAGTCCATAAGTGCCAAGAAATGCAATGCGGAAAGCTTGACAACCTGCTCTGTCAACATCCGCAAAGCCTGTTTGAGCCAGAGAAGTAAGCAATAGCCAGAAGTTGAGCATCTTAGTTGGTACGAATACATTTAGGACAACTTCAAGTGTCTTCTCCTATGTTTTCAGAACTGACAAAGGCTTTGTAACCTGGATCTTGCCCAGTGCATGCACGTGTTATAATTTTGCTGGCAGTTATTGGTGCCAAGTCATGGGTATGAATGGTTAAAAGTATAGATCATCAAGATTGTCTGGAATTTCCTAGTTTCTCTTTTTGCCAAGATGAATGCATATAGATTACATTGTTTCAGCCAAACCCCTTGTGATTAAGAACAAAGGAGTTGGCTAATTTTTCTTCTACTAACCACAAATAAACAAAAAGATGTCAGTTTGCCAGCCTATTCAGACTGTGCTGTTTTTTCTTTGCTTTTTTTCAGTTACTCTACCCAGTGTCGTTGATTGTATGTGCTCTCATAATAATAGGAATATCCACAATTGTGCTGCGAATTAATTCCTTTTCTAGGAGTTTATCTTGTCCCAGTATTTGCAGTGCCTTGGCTTTGATCCACAGATCAGAATTATTTTAATAGTGCACCAGGCCGCATTTCTGCACCTAAAAACGTATGTGCAGCTTTATTTGCACTGCTCTGTAAGATTCTATGTGCTAAATGAAAGACTTTTACATCTGCAATACTTCTGCATGGTCTCATGTTGATTAAATGCCTATCTGCTTCATATTCAGGGCCTCCTATCAGCCTGGTGATCTTATTCTGTTGCTTCCATCCTCCGTACTTCTCTTTTGTTGAAATCAAACCGGATTATTGTTAGAGAACGCAATGCAAAGCTACTGACTGCATGGTATGGTGTGTCATTCAAGACAAAGAGTGATTTTTAAACATTTTAAACTCAAAAGCATATTTGTGACATCAGTAAATATGCCTCTGCCTTTGACTCAGCTTATGCATTTGTAACTGTTAAACTTGACTAGTTGCTGTTGGTACCAAGGGAAAAACTTGTCACATTGGACAGTATCAGCACGTCTGAATACAAAACATGAGCCTCTGGAGATTCTTTGATCTGACAGCATGCTAGTTATGTTTCGTTAATTGACTGTGGTTGCTAAAATTTAGGGAAGATCTTGATTGATTTGGAATTTGAGAATCGTGGCATAGTGGCTCTGAAAACAAGTAGGTCTCCTGGACATAATCCTGGTACACTGTGTTTCCAGTATTTTCCCCCATTTAAAAATGATATAAGAAGCAGTGATTGGGCCTAACTTGGTAGCAGAAGCAGAAGTAACTTAACTATGCTTACAGGTGGTAAGGTTCCCTTACATTAGAGCAGACAATGACAACATCAAGAAAAAGAGGGTTCCAGAACAAGACAAAATCCAGAAGCAACTGGATTTGAATTAAAGACATGACCTCTTTTTTGTGTTTAAGGTGTGGCTATTCGGGCATAGCAAGACCTCTCAAATTTATACACATCCCAACTCACAGTGGTAGAGCAGTCCTCTGCCCCAGGATATCTCAGAGGACATTTATAGTGCAATTTTCGGTATTGCAGGAAACATTAGTGCTACAGTTCAAATTATGCTATTACTTCCAGTAAAATCTTACTACCCTGTCATCTGTCTTCCCCTTATGTTACTGCCTTCCTTTCATTTTGTATCATTACTTAAATTTTCACTGGATTGGATTTCTGTTCCACGTAACTATATCAACATAAGAGAACCCATGGATACATGTGATGCGTTATTTCCCTCTTGAACGATGATGTGACATGTAGCAAAACAGCTCCAGAGTAAGAGGTTTTTTCCTGGGATGTATTAAGGATGCAGAAGAGCTAAGTGAGCTGCTAAGCCCTATGCAGTTTTCTGAAAAAAGAAGTGAACCTCCCTAAGGTCTGTGCATTTCAAAGCAAATTCTTTGATAAACTAAGTTCCATTGCAATCACGCTGATGACATGGTACCATTAAATGAGCCTGAAAAGTTCTTGTGGTTAAACTAAACAGTTGCAACCCAATATTATATTTGCAGCTGGGTAAAATGTAGAAATTGAGCCTCTTATTATACTCATATTTTAGTTGTCTAAGTTATTATGTGTAGACAGATTTTATGAGAATTCAGTGCAGTCTGCAGAATGCTTAGGTTGTGTATCCAATGTAATATACCATAAAAATATTATGTTTTGAAATGTATTAGCATTTCTTCAATAGTGTTTTTAAAAAAAATCCTTTGTCAAAACCTGAGGTAGATGATGGACATCTCACAACTTCAGATCACTTTTAAAATTAATTTGTCATCTTATGTTAGTACTGGCTCAGTGTAAGAGCCCTGAATGTTTTTTACTTAGACATGAATTTTCATAGTATCCAAACAATACACTGGATAATAAACCTGCCTTTAAGTAAATCTGGCTGGCAAATTGAACATATGTGGGCCCGAGGAAATCCATAAAGCATCCTATGACTCTGTTCAGTTGGAATTCTCCTGGTGCAGAAACTTGCCTCACCTAATGCTGAGAAGAAACCAGAGGGGAACAGTGACAGTGACTGAAAGCTAACACCTATGCCATCCAGCTGTGTTTCAGTCTTACAGGGCACACATATGCCAAAACTTCACTTTATTCATGACCAGTATTTTTTTTACTTTTTATTTTTTAAAGTTGTTCAAGCTACAGGGCAGTTTAGAGGTGATATATCCTTCTGTAATGAGCATGTGAGACCAGAACAGACCATTGTGTGGAGACTCCTGGTTTGAAATCCTACCTTTTCTACTCAGATTTGATGTAGATGCCTGGATAGCTACAGTGAAAGTCATCTGTTTGAAAGAACTGCAAAGTCTCACTTGCAAAATTCTCAGACTTTTGGGTGTTACAGTGCCCAGCAAATGTAGATTGCTTGACTGTCCAGATAGTACTGTACTGCATCTCTTCAGAAGAAACTCTTCCATCAAATAACTAAAGCAATGGTGGAAAAATTTTATGGGAGCCACATTTAACTCGATTTACAGTTTGTTCTATGGGAAGCATATCCATGAGGAAAAACACAAAGGAAGCATTCACACACCTCTCATGCAATGGCTGCTTAACATTGTACGTAGAGGACCAATAAAAATATTCAGAGCAGCTGTAATAATGGAACACTCCTCAGGTCATTCTGATCACATAACCAAACTGTATCCGATCATGGATGGTATTTAAACATCTTTCAAATTAGCAAAAGGATTTCAAAAACAATTTTTTAAATAGCAGATTGTTGACAGAAAAAAAAAAAAAAAAAGAACGCATTAGACTCAGAAACTCAGCTTTCACAAAATAAGGTACACATGACACCCAGAATGTTTCTGAATAAGGTTTCATTATTGCTGTTGGAAATAAACAGATCTCTCTGGCTTGTTGTTCCAGTATGAATATTTCTCTCAACAGAATTGTGTAACAAGGAATGAAATGACCTTTTAGTCCCACTTCTGCAGCCAGACAGCTTATTATCTTCACATTGGTCTAGGCAACATTGTTCTCTTTAGCATCAACCAGCAACCATGAATCCACCCTCTTCCTATTGTGTGCATCCCAAGCTCCTGTGCTTCTTCAGTTTGAAAGATGTTCTTAGTTTCTTGAAATCTTTATCATAATTACTAGTTGATTAATTTCTCTAATGCATGAATAGTCATTTGCAGCAAAGCATAATCTTTCCATCAATATATTGCTAGTATCCTATGCCTCGTAAACACTGGAGGCGTGAGGATCAGAAGCAGTACTGCTCTCTGCTGGGGAGTCTGCTTTGCTGCCCTGATGGAAATTTACGATAAAGCCTGACGGATATTTATGATATAGCCGTGTTTTCCTACCATCACCAGCTCATAGAACCCGTGGCTGCAGTAACTGTTCACAAATATTGCTGCTACAGCTCAGCATTTATTATCAGCTCTCAGACTGTACTCATTGCTGTTGCAGGAAAAATGCTACCAATGGCACACACAGGAGAACAAAAACATTTTTATAAGGGAACTCACACAGATTCCTTTTTGTCTTCCAGCTGCTGCCTGTAGGTCCTGATTTCCGGTGTAAATCATAGAATCATAAAATCATAGAATCATTAGGGTTGGAAAAGACCACTAAGATCATCAAGCCCAACTGTTAACCCAACACCACCATGCCTACTAAACCATGTCCTGAAGTGCCACATCTACACATTTTTTGAACATCTCCAGGGTTGGTGGCTCAACCACCTCCCTGGGAAGCCTGTTCCAATGCCTGGCCACTCTTTCAGGAAAGAAAATTTTCCTGATATCCAATTTAAACCTCCCCTGACACAACTTTAGGTCATTGCCTCTCGTCCTATTGCTAGTTGCTTGGGAGAAAAGACCAACACATACTGCACTACAACCTCCGTTCAGGTAGTGGTACAGAGAAATAAGGTCTCCCCTCAGCCTCCTCTTCTCCAGACTAAACAATCCCATTGGTCTCAGCTGCTCCTCACAGGACTTGTTCCCCAGACCCTTCACCTCGTTGCTCTGATGGTCCATAAACTGTTCAGTTATGTGGACTGTTGTGCAAATTGATCAAATCTTTGTATAATTTTGCTAAAACTTGAAAAGGTGTTTCATGTTCTGTAAAGGTCCTGTCAGGTCTCTTCTCTGAGCCTTTTTAGGGATATTGCTATTCCTGTTACCAATGGGTTTTTTTCAGAGAAAGGTGATGGTGGCATCACCAGAACTGATCTTACTCAGAACATCCCATGTTCAAGTTCATGTACATCATCTCTACAGGACTACTCTTTCTGCTGTTTGGCTATCAAAAAGTCTTTTCTCCTCTTCTGTTTCCAGTGTTTCCTTCAGAATTTAAAATGTTTTATTGCTGAAAACACCCTCCAAAGCATAACGGATGGTATATTTATAAAAATATCACAAGTTCATTCTGTGTAATGCTGACAACACAAAGTTAAGCACTAGGCTGCTAAAATATTATTACTGTCAATGTGATAACAGCAGTGGACCAGTGGGCCCAAGAGAGCTCATATTGATTTCCCTGTTGATATTACCCCATTGGCAACTGGCAGATGTTGACTACACACATGCGAGTGCTCGCCCTGCTTCTGAGGGGCTTTTTGGATTGCAGTGAGAAGATACTGTAATTCTTCTTTTCTTTTTTTATGTCCCATCTCCTGTCTCTGTGGAGAGCTTTTGTCAGTTCAGTTGTGACCCTTATACTGGCTGCATTGAGAGCTCCTCAAGCACCAGCTCAACAACCTGCACTATAAACCCTACCTACATAAAAGTATTTTCTGTTCCTGCTAACAAACCAGTAGATTTAAGAAATTATTTTAATGTCAGTTAATTAGTATTAAAATAAGGGGGTTCAGATAATTATAGCCAGGTTTTGTTGTGCTAATTACGTCCTGAATATGCTATTTGAGGTTAGGAAAGTGCCACTCAGTGGATGACAAAATGAAAGCCGCTGTTAGTAGAAGGCCCTTTAAACTCTAGAGGTGGCAGAACTTTCTAGTGCTTTCAGTTCTTAAGTTAGAAAGACATTACACTCCATGATGAGGTCTTTTATTGTATCTACTGAATGCAAAACAAACATATAAACAAAAAAACTCCAAGCCAAACCCCACACATGTATTATTAAATAAATTCCCTGATGGTCTTATCTAATATGCTACTTGCAGCTAAAAGTGGTGAAGATCCCATATTCATGATGTCTTGTTGTGCTGCAAAATTGCAGAGTGCAACAATTATCTGGCTTAGATTTGCATAGTAATGAAGATTTACCTGGCAAGAGTTCATAAGGAACAAGTACTATGATGTCAAACTTCTCACTTCCTTGAGAAACCTAACCAGGGACCCCTCCTTCTGTATTCCATTGGCTTGAAAGAGATTTTCTTATGCTGAATAAACATTTTTAGAGAATACCTACTTTTAAAAAAGCTCAAACAATTGGTTGGTTCATATCTGTGAAGTAACAAAACATTAAGTGAATAGCAGGATAAAAATCAGTCCAGGAGCTGGATGAAATCATAATCTAAACCTCAAAACTGAATTACAGGCATTGATTAGCACCATCTGATCCCAGAGATCGACTCACTCTGTTAAAATCTTTTCAGTGGCTATTAAATGATTGTGTGAACAGAGAATTATTAATTAATAGTGATTTCACCAGTTATGTCTATATTTTGAATATTTGAAGGGTTCAGATATGATCTGATTTGTTTCACTGAGAATCTGCCCTTAATCCGTACTTTTTTGGCAAAAAGGTTTTTATACTGGGGTCAAAAGAAAAGTGACAAGGTTTTTCCCTGTAGGCAGGAAAGCTGCTTGCCAAATCTTTCCTCACCATGTTCCTCACTGTCTTTTCCTTTTCACTGCACATCAGAGTCATATTAAACATGTGATGGGGTGAGAGCTTTTATAAGGTTTGGGGCTGTAAAGTGATTGCAGTTTTCCATGCTGTTGTGTTTGTAATTGAACTGGGTTTACTGCTGCCACCTCTCATCTGTTAATCACTGCCACATTCACCGGATGTTATAACCAGTTCACTTCTACCAGCATAAGCAGACATGTGTTCACCCTCTCAGGGGCTCTCAGGATGATACCTGTTCCCTAAACATCTTACATGGCAGGAAAGACTGATTCTGAGTGAGATACAAGACCTTCTGATTTTGGAGGACGGTGACAAGGAACAGTAGTATTAACCTAGTTCAGTTATGCTCAGACATGATGGTCGATAGCTCACCTGTCTGTAATATGAAAGGCACTGGGAAAATTGGTAGTAGGCTTGCATCAGCTGACCATAGTGGGCATGTTGTATATATACCTACATATAATAAGGTTTTCCACCTGTAAAATGTCTCTCAGAGACACTGTGAGAATTTAATTGGTTAATGTTGGAAAATCTCTGTTTCTCAGAAGAGACAGTACGTTGTCTATGATATCTAGATATTAATAATATTATATAAATGATACATCGGTGTAATTTCAAAATCAGATATATTCCTAAGCCTAATTAAAAAACTCCTTTTAGGATGCATCAGTAGCAATTACAGCTATAGAATGCTGATATTTATGCAATCAAGTAATTATCAAACAAATAATTATATGAGCTGTCTTAAATAAATATAACCTGAAAAATTTAAAGTAGCCCTGAGGCAATTAATCTCTTCTTCTACAATGATCAGTACTGTGAAATGTTTATCAAACATGACCTTATCTTCCCTCACTTGGCAGTTCACTATCAGTGTCCTCAGTCTACAGTGCATTCATTGCTGTGGTATTCTGTGAGGAAAGCAAAGCACTGAGAGCCCAGAAATCTGACTTCTGTTCTCTGTTATCTCCCAGTCCTCAGCAAGACATCTAACTATGACCCTTTGTTTTTCATATCTGTAAAATCCAGACAAAAAAATTAAAATAACCATGTCTTATAGAAAAATGCTTTGTTAATCATGGATGAAACACATGAAAGAAGGTCACCCACAACAGGTGTGTAATTTCAGCACCAGAATGTATAACACTGTCCTAAATGTGGCTCCAACTCAAATGCCTAACAGCAACCTCAACAATGATAATTGGCTGGAAGTATTAAAGCCTTCGTAAGTATTAACCAGTACAGTTTCATAGTTTTTCTGAGATGTTATTGTCTTACACAAATAATAAGTTGAAGCAGAAAAGGTAACTGTCATGACACAAAATTTTACGATGATTCAAATGACAGAACTGATCCTGATTTTAGACTCCACTTTGACTAAAAGTGCAGCACAATGACATCATTATTTGCTGTTGAACACAGAACATGGGGCTTTTTATTGCATGACTAGACTAGACATATGTTCTTACACTTGGTTATGCTCCATGAAAACAATTGCAAATGATTTATCTCTTAAGAATCAATAACTTGTTTCTTGTACTTTTGACTTACTACATCTGGTTAGGCAAAGGGTTTTTTCCCCAAAATTTTTAACAACTTAGTATTTAATTGAGTATTTTTTGCTGAGTAAAACAAGCTCCCTCTGTTGCATCTGCAGAAAAGAGTATGCATCTGCCTAGGTCCTGCGGAAGAAGGCTGGGCATTGCCTGCGGCTTCGCCTTTCGTTTTAGGAAAGTGGATTTTCCTATTGATCTTGCTTGTTAAAAGCACCACTTAAAGGACAAGGAATCAAAGCTTTATCTACAAGGAGTGTTGAACCACTGATGAAGACTGCTGGCTCCAAAGAGGCTTTTCCTGAGACCAGTCATTAGCAAACCACCCCTTTCTGTGACAAGAAACTAGTATGTATCAAAGGAAACTATGTTATGCCTCTTTCAACCCTGAAGAGCTTCATTCACTGCCTGCTATACCTCACATCTGTCTTTCTCATGACAGCAGAAAAATTGCTCAGCCCTCTCTTTCAAAAGCATCAGACCAGTTTAAAAATCATGAGATTTGATATGAAACCGTTAAGACACCAAGATAGCACAATTTTGGAGGGGCTGTGCAGAAGGGGAGAACAGATAGATAACTAATTTTTGGGATGCTCTTTTCTTAATGAAAACTGACATTCTATCATAATAATTTTATTAGGATGTTATTTACTAATTATGGTTATGTTGTGGTTATTATTATATAATCATCAGTCTTCAACAGTTACTTAAGGAAAAACACCAAACATGATGAAATTCAGAATTAAATAATGACTTATAACAACACTACAATTCACAGAATCACAGATTCACAGAATGTTCAGGGTTGAAAGGGACCTCTGTTGGTCATCTAGTCCAACCCTCCTGCCGAAGCAGGATCACCTACAGCAGGCTGCAGAGGAGCTTGTCCAGGCAGGTCTTGAACATCTCCAGAGAAGGAGAATCCACAACCTCCCTGGGCAGCCTGTTCCAGTGCTCCATCACCCTCAGAGGGAAGAAATTCTTCCTCATGTTCAGATGGAACTTCCTCTGCTTCTGTTTGTGCCCACTGCCCCTTGTCCTATCGCTGGGCACCACTGAAAAGATCTTGGCCCCATCCTCCTGACACCCACCCTTCAGATATTTGTAAGTATATATTAGGTCCCCTCTCAGCCTTCTCTTCTTCAGGCTGAACAAGCC
>Ga0065711_1012534_pt1 | contig 10158 bp, 7 predicted proteins | sample Hoacrofraction12_FD_59098 | JGI IMG/M metagenome (GOLD analysis project Ga0065711, IMG submission 59098) | Hoatzin crop microbial communities from Cojedes, Venezuela - Epithelial fraction 12 v2 (version 2) | ecosystem: Host-associated > Birds > Digestive system > Esophagus > Crop | place...
TGGCCCCGTCCTCCCGACCCCCACCCTGCAGATATTTAGAGGCATTTCTAAGGTCCCCTCTCAGCCTTCTCTTCTCCAGGCTGAACAAGCCCAGCTCCCTCAGCCTTTCCTCATAGGAGAGATGCTCCAGTCCCCTCACCACCCTCATAGCCCTGAACGAGGCAGCTCCTTCCTTTACATGCTAGGAAGTGCAACTCCTCATATTGCTCATTGAAGCAGCAAACTCCGATGTGCTGAAAGGTTCACTCTGAGGTACCATTCGTCTAGTCCAGAAATCCTTCTTGCAGCTTATTTACCCAGAGGTTCCAGAGGGATGACCCCTCTGAAAGAGCTTTTATTGTACGGACATGGAACGTAGCGAATGTAAAATTCCAAACTCCAGTTAATTTTATCACCTGAGGATTTAAATACTTCTGTCATTAAGGTAAGGAAAATATTTTTACAAGCCCCTCTGTTTCAACTCACGGTGCCTTACCCAAGGCACAAGATCTTTCTCTTTCAGCATAGCTGCTGTTGGAAATATTTTAAACTAATGCCCATAGATGTTTCACAGGATGCACTTTTTAATCCATAAAAGCATCCATACTTCATTTTTAAACGAAGTTGGGAATCGCAGATGGTTCCTTGGCTGCAGTGGAACCGTCAGTAACACCCCTTCAGACCATTTGTGAACAGTTTAATGCAGATACTTGACATTTCAAAGCAGCTTTAAGAGCCAAACCAGACGTTAGCTTGTGGGCTGGGTTTCAGACTCGGTGGCTCAGGGTTTGGGTTCGAAACTCATTTGTTGTGGATGCTCAGTTGTACGCTCTCAGGCTGGTTGTTCTCCGTAGTATCTGTGGTTGGAAACGGCCCCTGGAAGTGATGCTGATCACATGAATCCAAAATTCTTGTGGGAGTAAAGACTCCAAGCAATGTTTCATGGCATTTGTGTGATTTTCCCTCAGTAGTCAGCATTTCTCAGAGTATAAACCTCTTTTCCTTTCTTACATTGATCAGTAGACCTTGACAGTTTCACCTTAATCTCAGTTTCCGTTGTCTAAATGAGTCCTTTCTGGTGCCTTCCTAACCCAATGGGGTTCATGTACAACAGATTCTTCATGGTTTCAGTTTATTCTTTCTTTACTTAATAGTCAAAAAATCTAAAATATCCAAAAAACCAACATCCTGTGAGAACAGTTAATTCTGAAACTCATTGTTTGGATTAAGTCCAGGCAAATCTCGACCCTGTGGCAGATTTAACTGCAGGTTTCCAAAGGATTACTTAATTTATAGCCTTTGCAGGATGTCTCAGATCTGAGTTATTATTTTGGCTTTTGAAAGCTCCTTGGCGGATGCCCAAGCCTTGGGAGCTGTCATTCTGAATTCTATTGAATTCATTTGTTTGTCTAAATAATTTCTAAAAAGTTTCTCTCGTGGGTCTAAGTGTCCCACAGAGAAAAATCCAGCTGGGACAGAAATCATTAGGATAACGAAAGAAGTCTCGCTTAGAATTTCTTGTTCCGTGATGGCCTTCAGGTGGAGCAGCCTGCTGCCCCCCAGGGCTTTCTAGCTGTGTAGGGTTGCTACAGCGAACACCGTAGACGAGAAGCTGGACTGTGCAAGGTCAGTGCTAGCTTTGGTTCTCTTCAACACCATGCAGCTGGCCCAGCGTCACGGTAAGGACCAAGGTGAACCCTTTGTCTTTCTAAGATGTCTTCAGAGTGTAAAAAGCAGCAGGGCCTGACCCAAAACACAGTTTACTCCTCTGTCTTGGCAAATATTAATGAGACATTTTTTACACATGATTGTCATCCTTGCTCACCAGGCTACCAGCCATTTACCAGAACTTCACACAGCCGGGGCTTTGCTGCCTGCTGAGCAGCAAGGATCAATCCCTACCTCGCATCATCGCAGACTAAACACGAGATAAGAGCCCAGCAGATGGATTTCCCAAGGGGGAACACTGGGAAGCAATGACACAGCGTGGTCGGCTCGTGTCGGAGCAGAGCAGCAGCCTGTTCCCGATAACGGGCAACTTCAAGGAAGGCTGCGGAGAAGGACAAGGCAGAGCGTCAGGGCTCATGGCAAGCTCGCAGAATGTTCCATCGGGCTGCTGACAAACACAACACGGTCTTTTTATGTTCCCTGCTTCCTATCAGTTTTGCCAATAAATGAATTGGGTCTGTGTTCACCCCGTTCTCGGCCCCACTTTCCATCTCGGGCGGCAGAGCAAACAGATGAGCAAGTGCCTGTTAGCTGGGGTCTGATCTCACTCCATCCCCAGGCTGAGACAAACCCGGCGACAAGCCCGGACAGGGGCAGGCGGGGACCCTGCTGTCACACCGGAGGAGACGCTTGGTTCCTCTTCATCTCACCCGTGAGGTTGCAAGCCCGGAATACATTGAGCAGATGCAAGGCGCTGCTCTGTTTGCTCTGGGTGTCCATGACCTCCTCCCGACAGCTTCAGCTGACGGCGAGGGCAGGATTAACCCCGGCTCCTCCTCGACACGAGCTGTAACCTCTTCGTAGGCACGGCAATGCGACCGATGAGCAGCAGTTGAGAAAACGAGAAGAAATATTGGCATAATACTGTAAGCAGAAAATGAGATTACAAGTGCTCTGCTTTTTCTGTAAGGCTAATTTTTCCCATTATGGGATTAAACTGATTGATTTCCCGTCAGAAAGGGTGCCTGGAAGAACAAAGTCAAAACCTCTGGTATAACGTGAGTCACTCCACCGAGCAGCGAAACACTGAGCTTTTGTATTTATTTCTTATGAAATCATGACATAGGTCAGCTGTTGGTATATTCTGCAAACAAATTTGGTACATTTTTATTACCATTACTTCATACAGTAGAAACCAAGCAATCGTAGCGATGCAGCAGAGGAGGTCCCCAGCCCTCCTTTGGGATTTCAGCATTTATCACCCTCACTCTTCATTCTGTTGATAGTGATGCTTCCTTTTTTGGGTGTTGTACGGCTCCAGAATGCAGACAACTGGAGAAAATTAAGCTGAATGCTCCCAGTTTGTGCAGGTCAAGGAAAGTTTACCTTTTATCGTTCAGAGATAAGTACAGTAAACTAACCGTTTTTGAAAGGCTGAGTTCCACGGATGCCAGTATTAAGCCTCAGTAATCACAAAGGTTTCTGTAGGTGGGTTTCACAGCAGCTTTCCCATTCATTTCAGAATGTCCCACAGCCTTAAGCTGATAGGGACAGAGGGACAAACAGTACGCTCGAAAATGGGGGGATAAGCCTTGTGATATCTTATCCCTACGTGTTCTGCTAGAATTAATTTAGCCCNGTTCTCCNGCTGCTGTCTCGCCCCGTGCTAAGGCACTCTCGCTGTGCCGAGGGTATCCGAAACGCTGCCCGGGGAGAATCCGGAGTGAGGAGTCCTCGTCCCGTGTAAAAGGCTGCGCTCTGCAGCGTGTGAGCTGCATTCATGGCAAGGGCGAAGCGACGCCGATAGAACTGCTCAGGGTGTGAGAACAGGACAGCTCAGCACTTCCTCCACTCAGGGTGTTCTTCATCACTTGCAGGACTTTCACAGATGTTCTCTGTAGAGGCACAAGCATCTTCACACCACANGTGGAAACTGCTAATCCACCCTGAATCACAACATCGCTCCTTACTGCCTTGGGGGAACTGAAGCCAACATCCCCCAGAATTAAATGGAAACACAGAGCATATCTGGTGGTGTTTGTCCTGGATGTGAGAGGCGTGTTTAACAACTTGAACTCTCCCAATTTCCTCAGTTCATCAGATTGCTGGAGGAGGATTTCCAAAAATCTTTTGAGAAATATTTTCCTTGACCTTGGAGGTGAAATGCTATGAGGTGCTCAAGCTAGACAGAAGAATCAGCATTCATCATCCATGGGCATTAAAAGAAGAAACTCAGTAAGAGCAACAAAAAATGAAGAAACTCCCTACTGACGTCACGGGCTTTAGCTCAGCCCTGATTTTTCAGTCACTGTAAAGAGACAAATGGACTAAGCCTTCCTCTCACTGCCAGGGCCTGCAGGTCAGAAACAAGACGCTTTGGTGTCCAAATCCTGACGTCTCTGGGCGTGAACCTCCTGGGCACCAAGTGACACCAAAAGCAGTCAAATAATATACAAATATTATTTTCAAGATTGCCGTAACAATTGAAGATTGGCCTTTTGATTTACTGCATCTCTTGTCTTTTTCTCTCTTAACAATCCCTAGATCTGCACTTGCACCCCCGGATTACACAGCACAGATTCAGAAGCCCTGCAGACAGGCAGTCGCTTTACTGAGTGGGCAAAAAAGAAAAGTAATTGCCAATATTTGTATTCTAGCCCATAAGCAGGAATTCATAAATGCTTGCAGGAATGTGACAGATCAACCTCCCTCGACAGCCGTATCCTGTTTCTTTTGTTTCCTTTTCTGCTTTTGCGGTGACTGTTGCTACAACACCATCCATCACGGCTCCTTTCATCTGTCAGGCCCTCCCGCCGCCCGCCTACAGCTCCGGACCTGCCCCCTCAGGTCTGAGCGCTCGGGATTTCCGCCAGGTTTGTCCTTTTAGGGTGTAGATGCTGGTCCTTTTCAGCCGCCGCTGTGTGGGCGATGAAGTTATCCCCTCCAGTTCCTCAGCGCCCTTCCCGTACCTGCTCGGCTGGTTGCATGAATAGGTTTCAGTCAAACAAGATTAGGCTGAACAGGTTTCGTCCTAGGGCAGTCTTACGGTTAAGTTGGGCATGGTCTAGGCTGAGACCGAGAACCTGATGGCTGCAGTCAGAGGACAATGTGTGTCTCTTCAGAGAAGGTCAGACACGTCTTTGTCCATCCCTTTCCTCTGGTGTCACTAGGTTCTTGACACATAATCATGTGGTTAATAAGCTGCAGACCACTGAAGATGCTCCTACGATCTCTTCAGACCATTGCACTGGGTTGTCTTTGGGAGCAGACTCCTTGAAGAAACTCACTCTGCACAAATGGTAGTTTAATTTTCTTTTTCCCCTCATTCCAAGCGTGCAGTTACTGGGATGTGGAAAAGCTGAGCCTGAAACAAACGTTTAAAGTATTATGAAGGATTTGCCATTACTCGGAGAAATAGTTCTGACGTTTACTGGAGCACAAGGAAGTGGAGGGAAAGAAATGTGTTACTCAGAAACTGCATCGGCCAGGCCAAAGCTCTGCCTTCGGCTGCATCTGGGCAACTCATTTAGGCTCAAGGAGCTGCGTAACATGATTTGGAGCAGAATTTGCCCTTAGAGTTTAAATAAAATAAATGGTATTTAAGAACCTGCAAGGCTGTTAGGTGATATTGTACAAAAACATGCCTCACAGCATTGAAAACTGGTCCAATATTCAGTGACATCAGCAGGAAAGCTCCCACCAGTGATGGTGGGAATCTCATTCGAGGAGCAGCTTGGCCATTATCCCATTAGGATAATCACCAATTCCACCTAAGAAAGAGTCAGATCTCACTATTTCTCTTTTAACACATGAAGCCCTTTATGTTCTTCAGCCTTTTTCTGGCTTTCTTAGGACAGGGTATGACCTGACTATGGAGTAAAGATGCCTTTTGTTCTGAAAAGATACCAGAAAATGCTTAAAATTCAAGGAGCATGGAAAGCGAATGTTATGAACACTTGAAGCATTTGTCTGCTTCAAGCGCAGTATTACACTACAATAATGAATCTATATCTGATCCTGAATTTATTATTAAGAAAATAACTCCCATCTGCTTCTCCAACCAAGGCAATTAAGGGCCTTTTGCAAACATTGTCTCCAAATTTGTCCTCGCAGACAGGATAAGGAACGTTCCTAACAAACGAGTGAGTCTGTGGCAGCAAATGGTTAAATAACCAGTTCCAAGACAAACAGGCAGCTCGTGCTGGAAATCGTACCCGATCTTCTCATTCCCTCTCCTGCGGTTTAGGCAGAAGATGGATGTGTGTGAAAAACCTGTGCAGGACTGAGGGTCCTCTTCTGCCCCATCGTCTGCCCCGAGGTCTGTCTCCATACACCACCAGTTAGCAGGAGAAGCTAATGGTTTCCCAGCAAAAGGAAATTATTTCATCTTTTAAAGACATCACACAAAATAACACTTGGTTCCCAGAGAATATGGTATTTTTACGGACGTTTAGGCATGCAAGGTGAGGTGTCACAAGATCAAACAAATCCTAGCAATTCTGAGGGCTCATAAAACGTGCAGGAAGGATGAATTGTTCAGCCTTTTTAATTCCTCCTGCCTCTTTGAAGACTTAATACCTTTTTTTGGCTGGCTTTAAACCTTAATGGTGCTCTAAAGCTCGTTGTTGTTCCTCAGCAACATCAATGTCGATCTACTGATGGTTCTGCTGAGCGTGGCCAGCGGCTGCTCTCGGGCTGGTCGTGCCTGCCGTGTGGCCTCACCGCCCCGTGCCATTGCCCCTGCTTGCCCGTTCTCCAGAAAATCTCCTTGGGCCCAAGTTGCATCGTTTCCCTTCAGTTCACCCCAAGAACCGCTCACTGCTTCTTTCAATATCTTCATTTCAGCATTACTTCTACAGCAATCAGTGTCGCTGCCGGGGGAGAGAGAATACAAACACTTGGCGCAGGTCGGTATTTACTTTTCTGTTTTCATGGATGCGGAGTCGATTGTGCCTGTGCAGAATGTCTCGGGAGAAGCATGAATAGTTTCAACATGTGTTCAAGGAAGCCTTTTAGTTTATGGATCCCCAGGTATTCTTCCCAGTTGTGCTTTTGTAGAACTTCTTGGATTTGTTGTGTAGCATTGGCGCTATGGTTTTAATTCACAGCCGCATATGGGGGTCACTTTGGGGGTTGTGTTTTTCCCTCTGTTTCACTCGCATGTGCAAACGTGCGTGTGAGGGGCTGGGTGGGTTTTGGCAGCAGTTTCACCGGTTGCGTTGGGATATCTCCAGTGGTTTTTGCCCAAAGTTGGCAAAGCAGCAGAGTGAGGAACGGGGAGCGCTGTGGGATGGGTGCTGGGCGATGCACCCTGCCCAGGAACCTGCTCCTGGCCCTGCTCCGCTCGTCCCCGACAGATGCTCATCGTGAAGGATTGATTACGGGAAGATTTCACAGTTACGCAGTTATTTGGTGTTGGCTAACTCAGTCCGGGAGTGCAATGCAGATGCAGCTGTGGGAGCGCAGGCTGTGGCTTTTGTATGTCCTACAAGCTGCACCCACACTCGCCTTCCAGAAACGTACTCGTTAGCGCATGCTGGCCAACACGCACTAACGAAACGCCTTGAATAATCACGGGGCACGTGAGGCTGGACTGGACCTCCAGTGGTCATCGGACCTGAGCTCCAGCTCAGAGGGGGACCAGCTTTGTAGTTAGATCCCATTTCCAAGTCAGATGGGGTCTGGTGAGCTGAAGAAGGAGAGGTGCACATTTCTCTTGAAATGCCACAGGAACCTTGAGCATCGGGTGCACTGCCCGTCCTCATCCTCAGTAGACTGAGACTGGAGACTTTACAATGAGGGTGGTGAAACCCCGGCACAGGTTGCCCAGAGAGGTGGTCGATGTCCCGTTCTTGGGAACATTCAAGGCCAGGTTGGACGGAGCTCTGGGCAACTGGATCCAGTGGAAGATGTCCCTGCTTACTGCAGGGGGGTTGGACTGGGTGGCCTTGAAAGGTCCCTTCCCACCCAAAGCATTCTATGATGCTGTGATTCTACGATCTTGATGGTTCTTAAACTGAAGCCGGGATGGAGCAGGCACGTAGCTGAGTTCAACAGCAGAGAGGTTTCTCTGCACCGGGCAGTCGCTGAGCATCAACTGCTGATGACTCACTTGGAAATGATTTGTTGGCGGCATGTCCCCAGCCAGCACGCAGCCTCTGCCCGACCGTTCCCGCAGACCCCGCGCTGCACACGCCGTTTCCGTGCTGTCGGGCGGGGATGAAATCCAACTGACAGCAACTGACACCAGGGAAGAAAAATCCCTGAGAGTCTCTGATCCTGTCAGGGATTTGACAAAGGAAATAGTGAGAACCCCTTTGCTGAACTTGGCAAAAAATGTTTGGACAGTGCTGTCAGGAAAATATACTTCACCGGACGAGTGAGGCAGCTTATTAGGTCTTCTCTCTATTTCTGTCACTATGAAGACAGAATTCATGAGTAAGAGGCCGTTGCGGCCGGTGTCCAACTGAGCAGTTACAACATGCTTAGGGAAGCACACTTTTTCTTTCCTTTTGGATGATCAAATGTAGTATTTTTAGTCCCGGACAGAGCTTTCTCCTCTGTAATGATGCAAGGTTCCTGTTAGCTCATCAGATTGGGTTGCCCACTGTAAAAAGTTAAAAAGAGACAGAATCGCACGCCCCATTAGGTCTGAGCATCGGCTCGAGGCGGGCCGGTGGGGAGAGACTTTCCGCTGCTGAATGGCACCCAAGCAGTGGAGCAGGCAGGGTGCAGAAGCCCAAACAAACCGCAAAGCCTGACTCTGGTTTGAACTGAACTCCGGTTAATTTATCTCCATTTATGGAGTTATTTTATGTCAGACAGAATATTATGCTACTTTACGGCTGATTCAGTCGAGACAAAATATGTGATGACCTAAACAAATACCAAAATCCACAAATTATACCCAGGTGGCAAGTTTATTGTTCGTGTTTTTAAAAGCCTTTTTTACATAATCCTCCTCGTGGGTGGCTGATCAGCGAGGCTGGATCTCTGGCTGGTGTCAGCCTGGCTGTGTCCAGGCGGATTCATCCCTCCCGCTTGCTGCCAGCCAGCAGTTTGCCTCCTACATTTGCATGTGCTTATGCTGAGAAAACTCTTAACTTTTGTTGCAGTGCTGGTATTTTCAGAAATAGAGGGCTTAAAGCCAGAGGGGTTGTTGTAAGCGATAAAGAAATATCTTCATTTCGTAGGGTGTAGGTCCTGGTTGGATCTGGCTGGGGGGCACAGCAGTCTCGGTGGCTTTTCAGTGGCCGAGACCTTTTGGTCTGAAGCGGCTCTGGCCCTTCGTGTCTCCCCGTCCCGCATCCCAGCACCTCGCTGCTTTAGACACAGCTTCCCTGTAGCTGGGGGTCTCTGCTTCTCCCAGCTTGCACCCCCGGGGTTGTGTAACTCCACTAGAAAGCGCTCCCAGGAGGGGTTTTTTCCATCTCCTGTTTTTTCCTCTCATAGGCAATCAAATCACATTCACCAAAAAGCTTTCTATGCAAGAAACTAAAGCAATTTCCTTTGAACATTCATTCGAAGCTTGTTAGTTTATAAAGCAATCTGGTTCCCTTCCATTGCCCTTCCCAGGCACTTCCTCCGCATTCCGGACCTGCGCGTCCGTAGGAAACGCAGGTGCCTCGACCTTCGTCTCCTGGCACCCGCCGCCGTGGGAGAACAACACTGCCGAGCTGTCTGCCTTGAAGACGCAGCCCAACGATTCCCTAAACCCTCCCAGCAGGGAAAGTCTGCAGCTTCTGGTCGTAGATGCTAAGCACTCCTAAAAAACCTCCGTTTTCCTGTAGATCTATAAAACGTAGAGGGTCAGTTCCCCACGCGCTGTGAGCCAGAGTAGCCTTGGGGACCGTGAAACGCGGGCGTCCCTTGTCGGACGCGTGGTCCTCGGCTGACCCGCTCGCTGCCACAGGAGGCTCGAGGTGGATGGATGCGGACAGAGACGGCTTCCAGGCGATGTGTCATGCACAGATGCTAAAAAATGATTTTTGGGTGTAGAAAAGGCCTTTCTGGCCCACTGGAGGTGCCCGAGAGGGAAGTTTCTGTCTGAGGCTGGAGCCTAAATGGGATTTATTTTTGCCGAATGCACCGAGGGGCCCCCAAACATTTTGTGTGTTGGCTCCGGTCCAACCCACGTGAGCCTTCCCGTCAACGCGGCTTTTCGGCGCGGGTCGGAAGAAGGAAGGGATTGCTTGTGATATTTCCCAGGCATTGGCTCTATAGTCACTGAAGACAAAACGTATTTGGTTTCTAATGAAACAAGGATGTTTCTAAGCATGATGAAGTTCTTGCCTTTGTTTTGCTTTTCCTAGCCCAGCGTTATGTGACACATGAAACCGCCCCATTTGTTTTCCATTGCCTGTAAGTAAATTCCCCCCTAGGACCACCACGGAGCAGAATCACAGAATCACAGAATCACAGAATCACAGAATCACAGAATAGTAGGGGTTGGAAGGGACCTCTGTGGGTCACCCAGTCCAACCCCCCTGCCGAAGCAGGGTCACCTACAGC
>Ga0065711_1010849_pt1 | contig 10157 bp, 11 predicted proteins | sample Hoacrofraction12_FD_59098 | JGI IMG/M metagenome (GOLD analysis project Ga0065711, IMG submission 59098) | Hoatzin crop microbial communities from Cojedes, Venezuela - Epithelial fraction 12 v2 (version 2) | ecosystem: Host-associated > Birds > Digestive system > Esophagus > Crop | place...
GGTGAGGCTGGGATCCCAGTTCTTCAGGAAAGGACGATTTTTCTTTTCTTTTCTTTTTTCCTGTTAAGAAACTCTTCCACACCTCACAACACATCCCTCCAAGGCTCTTCCATGGCCTCCCTTCCTCTTCTTGCTCCGACAGAGCAAGGAGGTCACAAGAGCAGGGGTGAGGAGGGACCGGGCACCCTGAGGGACCCCGATTCTGCGTCAGAGCTGTCACAAGAGGGGCTGCACGGGACCCAGGGACCCCGCAAAGTTTTGCCTCGAGATGGAAAAGGAAGCTGCACTGGCCACTTCGGGGAAGCCACGCCCAGGAGGTGGGAAGAGAAAAAAGAAGGAAAAAGGATGGAGAGAGGCATCCTCCCGCACACGTGGGACGCCTGGGAGCAAGGCAGAACCTGCTGTCATCATCAGCAGTGGTAACCCAAGAAGCCACATTCAGGAGCACTTCTTCTAACTAATATTTTATCAATTGCATTTTTTTTAATGAAAAAGCAGAGGGTGGGTTCATAAGGACAGTAAAGCCGCATTTTCCATTCGTCCCAAATGTGTTAAAAGGCATTTTCGTCCTCAGTTCAGCTACATAAGCAACTTATGACACAGTGTATTGCAGACCACACTGTTGTTTATGAAAAGGATACTTCATGCAAATGGATGACAGATAGAAAAGAAATGTTAAAGCTTCCAAGTTGTTTATGATAAATAAATATATGCCTGTACAAGTTCACTTCATGATAAAAAAAATATTGGATGAGAGTCAGTAGAGTTGCACAAGGAAGCAAACATCATCCAACACATGCACAGAGACTGATCAGAGAATTTTCCTCAGCTTCTTTACACCCACTCTTACGCAATTCACTTTGTTTTCTTTTTAAGCAAGTAGAAAACAGCTTCAGAGATGGCATTAATCTTTGCTCAACTAATTCAAGATCTTTAGACGACCTCTGTACATACTTGCAGTTAAAATAAATGCATCAACTCCACTGCAGAAACCTTTCATAAAAATACTTTTACATTGAATTATACACCAAAAAAAACAAAAAAGAAAACAAATCACCAACCAGAGGAAGCCTACTAGGGAAAAAGAATCCCCAGTACTATAAACCAGAGAAGTTTCACTGCATTTGCAGTATAATAGGGTACTACGTACATCATCCACCCAGAAATGGGACATTAAAGATTCTTTCACACTATGTTCATTTGCAAGACCTACGTGAAGCCTTAGAAAGTCATTGAGAGATGGCAACTCAAATACAGGAAAATAACAACGCTTCACGCCCTTGCACCACGGCAACTCGCACATCAGTCGCTACTACCCCTCACTGTCTCAGAATCACAGAACGTTTGGGGTTGGAAGGGGCCTCTGGGGTCACCCAGTCCAACACCCCTGCCGAAGTAGGGTCACCCAGAGCAGGCTGCACAGGACCTTGCCCAGGCGGGGCTTGAAGATCTCCAGAGAAGGAGAATCCATAGCCTCCCTGGGCAGCCTGTTCCAGGGCTCCGTCACCCTCAGAGGGAAGAAGTTCTTCCTCATGTTCAGACGGAACTTCCTGTGCTCCAGTTTGTGCCCATTGCCCCTTGTCCTGTCGCTGGGCACCACTGAAAAGAGTCCGGCCCCATCCTCCTGACACCCACCCTTAAGATCTTTTTAAGCATTTAAAAGGTCCCCTCTCAGCCTTCTCTTCTTCGGGCTAAACAAGCCCAGCTCCCTCAGCCTTTCCCCATAGGAGAGATGCTCCAGTCCCCTCATCACCTTTGTAGCCCTTCACTGGACTCTCTCCAGTAGCTTCTCAAAACTCCTTTAGCTCTCGCAAAGCATGAGACTTAGAAGGTGACAAATCCCAGCAACTTCACCTTTTAAGTCTTTGTTGTCCCCTCGCTTAGGCCAGCACAACCCTCCCATGGTGCCACACCGTCACCCAAAGCGCAGAGCTTGCTCTTCTCGGTCCCTTGCTCCTGCCCTGCACTGTTCCTCCCATTGCACCGGCAGAGGCAGCGCCAGGCCGCGAGCTGCAGCAGCTAACTGATCTGAGATAAAACCAAAACACAAAAATCCAGCAATTTCTCCGGGATTAACGTTACCTTGCGCCGGCTCCGCAGCCCATGGCAATGCGCAGCTGCACACAGCGTCGCGCGGGCACAGTGGAGGAGGCAACGGTGAAGGAATGCGAACAAGCTGCCAGGGGAAGGTGGGACTGTTTCTCTTGGCAACAATGCCAACTTATGCCAGTTAAAAGCAACTATTATTTACGGGCACAATAATAGCAAGTTCAAGTACTTTTTGTTATGTGTTTGTTTGGGTTTCTACTTTTATTTTAGCTAAAAGAATACAAAAGTCAAAGTTTAATAAAAAAAAAAAATCCATTGGAGTCCTCCCTTGAGTTACTCTATAAATCAGACATTCTCTTTCCACCATCATCATCAACTTTATGTCCCGTACAACTTCCTTGGTAGGATGCCTTGAGGATGAACAGCAAATCTTCCCAGCTGCTTTTTCAATTACCTCCAACACTGAAAGGGACCCTCCGCACCGTATCAGGCACGACCGCAGCATCTCCGAGCTGTTAACCGTACCTGTTCAAAAGGATTAATCCGGCATCGCAGTATCAGCAGAAACTGATCCCAGACTTATCCTGGATGGGACTTCAAAACGGATGAACAAGGTTCTTTATATTCTTTCTGTCTCATCCCCACTTTATTCTGGGTGTTGCCATACTCTGTCATTGCAATCACTTGTAGCTACCTATCCCTAGCTGGAGTAGTTGCATTTTGGAAGCAGAGAAATTCAGGCCTTTCACAGGCCAAAAACGCTTACAATTACATTACAGAGTCATTTTTAAAGCTATATATCAGTCTGAATAAGGATGTACTCACCTTCCTGACACTAATATTTCCTATGCAGACATGTATCCAAGAGCCATTCCCCTGCAGCAACACAGACACCGTGACCCAAACTTGCCACGACCTAGCCCGATGCCCACAGAAACAGGCACATTTGCTGAACCGCCACAGCAAAGGACATAAACCCCAGGCTGCAACTGCAAAGTCACATATTTTAGATCCTCAGATTGGCGTTTTTTGAGCTAGCAGTAACAGAGAGGTGAAGTCATCATCTAGTTTCATTTGCAGTCAAGGATGACATTAGTGACGTCAAAATATCCCAAACAGCAGTGGACATGAACAAGAAACAGGATCCACCACACTTTTTCCACTTCTAATTCCTTTTCTTACTAAATTTTCCAAGACTTGGAACTTGTTCCAAGACTTTCCAACTTCAAGTCCTCAGAGGTCACAAGTTCTTTGTACAAAATAGCAAGAGTTTATGTATTATGTATTATATTACATATTATATTAATAAATATTATACTATACATTATACTATATTAATATCATATAATAATATATATTAGTATGCATTATATATAATTATATATATTATAATATAGTATGAGTATTTCTCATTAATAAAGAGACGACTACTCCTCTCTTTCAGCAACAATGCCGCATACCAGCAAGCCACAGTCATGAAAACCAAGACAGGACTACAAGTTTGACAGCCAATGTGTCAAAGAAGAGGATGGGCAGCCGTGGGAGACCTCTACCGACACCAGTCCTAAAGATCTCAGAGCGGTCTTTACCTTCCCTCTCTTATGACCCAAGAAGATCTTTCACGATCTATTTTTTACCAAGACTCACACTCTACCGTCAGCAAACCCTTGTGAAGAACACGGGCTTGCCACCAGCGTACCAAGTCCTGTCAGCAGCCATAGTGTCCCAGTCCAAGGCCAAGCATTCCGTGGGCATTTAGCCACAATAAAACCCTTCTGTACGACAACACATCCATCCCTCACGTGAAATACATGCCCTGATCCCCAGCAGAAAGGCAACACGGAGGCCAAGAACCTGAAAAATACAGAAGTGATAAAGAAATTCAGGAAGAAGCGACTAAATTCTTCAAGAAATTCTCTGCCTCCACAAATTCTGCTACCTGTGAAGCAAACAAGTTTTCTGTGCGAGTGCTCTCCGCTGTTTTTGTGAGCCCAGCACCTCACCCAAACCAGTTTGCGGCTAACAGGAATCTGGAAAATCATGCCCTACCTACCCACAATACACAGATACACCGCAGCAGGTGGAGAGGTAAGATAACTGCAGCAGCTCTAGTGTTTACACTTTGTTTTGCTTTTAAAAACCTTTTTAGTCTTCATTAGATAATTACAGGTTTCATATTCTCACTTTCAAGGTTTATTTTCAAAACACTTCTGTCACTAAAGCAATTTCTTTCTAAGTTATCGGCTTGCCAAAAGCAATTTACGGACTTCCACATGACAGAAGCGAAGCATACAAAGTATTCTCTTCCTGCATATAAAATAGTGGGTTTGAACTACTTTTTCTCTCAATATTCTAAAAATAAACATGTAAGTCAACCTGCCATTTCAGAAATAGTGCGAACGTGCCTTAGTACTATCATGTCATCCAGCTAAAGTGAGCTCAGGGTAAATAAAGAGATTTTGCACATTCAGTACAAGGGAAGTACGGGCTTCCCTATACAGGAAAACATGCATGATGCTGAAAAAAGCAGATAACAAGCTGTAGAGCTATTAAAAACAATATTTAGATTTTAAAAATGAGTGAGAGGCATAGAACAAACGCAGCAATTTTCTTCTTCCCCCCACGATGTTTATGAAGCAATACTGAGATATTTGGTTAGGATTTTCCCCCTCTCGTCCTTTACCATAGAAATATCAGAAATTAGAAGTCTAGCCTGCCTACTTTTTCCCTAGAAACCTTCTTAACAGAAACCTCTCCTGAAAAGAGAGAGGTTACCAAATACAAACTGAATGGCCTCCACACTCATCCAAACTTTAGCAAAGTGTCCTTGAGATGCTAACACTGACTAGGAGGAAAAGCCCTCAATTAAAACAGCCAGCAAAATAAAGACTGTATTAACTCTCAGATAATTTGATTTCCATCATTTTTAGAACAAATTTGGAACCGACTTAAACATATATATCTGAAATATATCCCATTCGGTTTAGGTCATGGTGCACACAATCAATATGATCAGGTAACCAATATTAAAATAGTATTATCAAAAGAAAAATCACCGGTGTCATACTTGATATGACGCTTGCCTGCAGAACTCCAATAAAGTTGTGTGAAACAACACAGCAAAATGTCAGCTTTTGATGACAGTGAGCGTGCCCCATTAATCTCCTTCTTAATAGACAACCAACGCTACCTTAGGATTCAGATATTAGCAAACACAAGACTTGTTAAAACCCATCTTCACATAATGATAAGGCTTAACATTTCTCGTTAAGAGGACAGAGGATAACTGAAGGTGCTCTATGTCAACAACTGGTTTTAAAAACAAAAACCAGGGTGCTTCTAGACAGCACACCTAACGCACCAAGGCACGTCTAGGTTGGTCAGTTGTACCTCATCCATGGCTTACCAAGTACAGACTCACAGGGGTTCTGTGGGTGCACATTATGTGTGTGTATATGGGTTCAGCTTTATCATGCTGACATCTGCTCCATTAGGGAAACGCAAAAATTGCCAGCTCGTGGCTTTGACAGTGGGCTCAGAACATGGGGTTACGTATGAACGCCCAAGAGCCCACCTCAAGAAGATCAGGTTAGACAAGTTAGAGTAGACAGCAACCACCAGCTACAATCTCTACTCTGGCTGAACAGCATAGCTCTACCTGGGAACCATTATATTTGAAGAATTGCACTGTTTTATTTTTTTCCTCTTTTGCATCTCTAATCCGGAAAGCAATTCTCTTAGCAAGTTCAATATACATGCTGGCCGGTGCATTGGGTGGGATGAAGACCAAGCAGTTAGGATGAGTATCTGACAGACAACTGTGAAGCCATCTCCTGCTCCATGGGCACGTCTGAAGGGAAGGTCATTCCTGGGAGGATGAGGCAGCGCGAGCCGAGGCACCGGCAGCAGGAGAGGCATGGCCAAGAGAGAAGCAGAAAGCCTGAGCGGGCTCTCCCTGAGCTCAGGCAGATCCCACGCCAGACCAGCTCTGGGCACACAAGGCACAGGGCAGCTGAGCATCCCCCAAAATGAAGGGAAGACCCGCAAGCTGTTGTAGCTTCTATCAGCTGATAGCTGATAGCTGATGCCCTAGCAGCCCTCCTCTAACAGAAACGGAAACCGTGCAAACCCTGCAGAACCCTGAGCACAAGAGGGATGTGGTGAGCAGGCACAGACCTCAGAGGAGGGCAGAGAACCTCCTCCCCCCAAGCACTAATACAGCCTCTTTGCTAAATAAGGTGGTGAGGACCGAAGACCACAGCCTGGATGCCCCCTCTCTTCAAGTGTTCAAGGCCAGGTTGGATGGAGCTCAGAGCAACCTGGTCTAGTGGAAGATGTCCCTGCTCATGGCAGAGGGATTGGAACCAGATGACCTTTAAGGTCCTTTCCAACCCTTACTATTCTGTGATTCTATAAATCAAAGGTAACGACTGAGGCAGCGGCAGGAGACCCGGTCTCGAGCAAACATCTCCAGCTGAGCGGAAATGATGAATCACATTTTCCATATTTTTAGGTGATATTTGTTTCTTTTTATGAAATGATTTATTTAAAGCCATTCTACAGCCTAAACTTTTCTATATACCACACACAAAAAATATAATAATCACCTTTCTTTTTATAATATACATCAGATTTCTTTTTGCTATTTTTGTTTTCAAAAAGCCATGGAACTATTAGTTTTTTAAGTGATGCAAAACTAAACCTGCTGCTCTGAAAAGCCCATCATTGATAAGGCTGTAATAGTTTTTCTCTACCTGGCTCCTTTTCAAAGCACACGTCATCCTTTTGTTCCTCCTGCAGTATATTCTCGTGGCAGCAGCAACCATGCTGATCTTAGGCATTAATTACTGTTTAGGAGAATGGAAAGGAGGAGGGCAAACAGAATGGAGAGAGCAAAGAAAACAACACTGTACAGTTGCACAAAACCCCTCGCTGCGATATTTGAGAAAGCAGCTTACAACTACCCATCCGCACAATGCTTATTAAAGGCTTTCTCTGCTCCTTTTAAGGAGCTGACCTTGTAACAAAGATCTTTAGTTCCTCAGTCTGAGGAAGATATTGACATCAAAATCTATTTTTAGTTAAGCAAAAAAAGGCAAAAAAATTACCGCTAAAATTATATATATATATGGGAACTATTTGCCTGAGTAATTTTGAAAGTGCCTCAGAGAGATATAGTATTAACCTAAACTAACATTTATTTCTACACAATAGAGAGCAATTAAAATTAGCCTGGGTATCAACAAGGTTCTAACACAGTTTCATCAAGGTGCTCGAGGCAGCTTCTAGACATCCAATGACCAGGTGTCGAACATGCAGAACAGGGAGACCCACAGACTCCTACCACGAACTTCTGACTGTAAGGTACGTGCTGGAGGTTTTCACATGAAAAAGTTGGTATCTGCAGAGTTGTCTTCTGTTAAAGGTTTTAATAACTCAGCAATTATTAGTCCAGAACAGTAATTATTCAATCGTTTCATAATCCCATTTCGAAAGACGTGCACAGCGACCAATGTTTCCTATTCTACCTCACACTCCGAATTGCCATTTAACTTGCATTGAGTAATACTCTTTTAGAGGTGAAGGTCGGAATCAGGCCCGGTTAAAAAAGATTATTTGAAGGACATAAAAACCATATGTGTTTGGCACCTAAAAGAGTACAGAACGATCCGAGGTCCCACAGGGTGAGATTTATGCTATCACTTTTTGTGGTCCATATTCAGCTTATGTTTAGAGCTGTATCTGCCTGAGCCAGCTGAAGATCAAAGCTACGAGCCTTGGCTTACTAGCTCAGGTACAATAACGTGCTAATGCAGCTGTATATAAATTTTGGGTTGCATTCACCTCATGATTAATCAGCTCAGAGCTGGGGCAAAACAAGCCAAAAGTTATCTCTGAAAAATCATGAAATACATGATTAAGATATTTATTTACACAGATGTTTGACAATGAAGATTTGATGAGCTCTTTCATTGGAAGAGAATTGAAACCATATTAAAAGACCAAGGCCGAGCACAGTCTTTAGTTTTCTGAACTATATGAATACATCCACGCAGATATTATTTTTTTATAAAGGGAGAGAGATACATATATCTTCTGCAATTCTATAACTTGACTAGCAGTAATGAGACTGTTGGCATGAGAAGAAACTGAGGAATCCAGAGCATCCAGGAAAAAAATCTGAAGGAAATACCATCCAAAAATCTCTCCCTGTCTCCAGCTGCTTTCCAAGGAACACTGTATTCCAGAATCTGGTTTGAAAAAGAAACATAGACACTGCATAGTGTCTATGTATGTATACCTCTGCATTTGTTCTTGTATATAGTATCACAGACAGCATCCAAACCCTCAGACATTCCACCCGCATACGCGCACAAACACATACGTACAAGATCACGTACAGCCTTCAGGTCGAGATCTAAACAGAAGCTTTGTACCCTTCTACAGCCCGGCATGTTCATGGTCTGGAGTTTCAAACATCCTGGCGTTAAGCATCAGCATGCGTAAGCTCTCGATGCCTCTTGAACTCTGATATCTCTTGGACTTGCCAGGCTCCTTCATTTTAAATTTAATCATGTCTATGGATAACACTACAGTAACAAAGCTTGCAAGGCAGATGTCAGCGGTTTGTATATTTACATCACAAGTCCACATAAGGATTTTTTGCCCTTCCTAATGTTTTTATATATATATATCTCTCTATCTCTCAGTGCCTTCCCTCTGAAATTGATTCTAACCCAACATCACTGCAGCATAGTGACGCCTGATTTAAAAAAAAAAAAAAGACGTATTTCCTAGGATCAAGAGAACAGTTAATAAAAGCATAAATTATAAAAACATTTAACCAAGCATGCTAATCTATCATGCTAATCTTGAAGCATTAAGTGTAAAATACAACACTTAACAGGCCAAGAATGCCAAACATGCAAACTGATAATCCTTTAAACTGGTCTAGCTATGCCAGATCTAGCTCTGCCAGTTCTCCATCAACCATAAAACACTGATAGAAACTTTAATAACTGTGGCATGAAGAAAATCTCATGTAATTTGTGTACCAACAGATTATATATTAGCACAGGAATAGGCTTACAGGATAAAAATTTCTGATGGAAAGATCTTCAAATTCAAAACAATTCGTATCTGCTCCAGACTTCTAAATCACTTCCATCTGGTAAACACTATCACCAGCAGTAAAAAGACACCCCAAGGCTTGGTTCCGAGACACTGAAACCTGCTATTGTGCCAGAACGCATGCTAAAATTCATCCAAGAATATGGACTTCCGAAAACAAAGAGAAAGTCAACATTTACCTTCACGAGATGCAAAATCCTAGAAAAGATGTGGTGTAGCCTGACACCACGTAGCAAATTGATTTTTTTAAATGGGATTTACTTGCGAGTTTTCCTCTCTAAAGGATGCAACATATCATCTCACTCGTATTTCTCTGCCTCCTTTATGCAGGTGGAAAATTCTCTTCTTGCTGCAGGACACTCTAGGCTAGGCTAGTCCTCCTCCGCCACCCACAGCTTCCAGCAGCCTTCTGCCCATTTATTGCATCCAGCCTCTCATTAAAGCTGGGTATGAATCAGCATTTTAAGGCAGGCACAGAACAAACACCACTTAAATGATCATTTGCTGAAAATTCAGAACTTCTCGTAGATACAAAAGACACATAGAAAAAAAAAAACCACCACACAAAACCAATATTCTTGGAATATCTCTGAAGTCATTGCTGTTGAGAAAAGATGTTATTCCCACTAAAAGCGGCATCACTTAGTCACCAATCTCAGGACAGACCGAAGGGGCCGGACACCACAGACAACTGTATTCAGATTCAAGGCCAACCTGAACCCATTTGCCTGTCAGGGTTTGATCCTAGGAGTCAAAATTTCATCTTCATTTCTTGCAATGCGAGTTATTAATATTGGAACAGATTATCATAAACCTGATCATCACTGTTCTTCTCTAAAAGAAGACTCCAAGGGCTCAGTGTGAGGGATTTTCAGGCTATAAAAGAAGCAATAATGAAAGAAGGCTGCCATACTGGGGGAACGAAAGGCAAGAAAGCTCTGTGGGTTTGGGGTCTTTTTTTTTTTTTTTGGGGGGGG
>Ga0065711_1051967_pt1 | contig 10157 bp, 4 predicted proteins | sample Hoacrofraction12_FD_59098 | JGI IMG/M metagenome (GOLD analysis project Ga0065711, IMG submission 59098) | Hoatzin crop microbial communities from Cojedes, Venezuela - Epithelial fraction 12 v2 (version 2) | ecosystem: Host-associated > Birds > Digestive system > Esophagus > Crop | place...
TATTTAGGAGTCTCTTTTATCCCACAATTATCCCAATTATTTGCTGAGAATCAAGACCACTTTTGTTTCACTTAATTATTTTGTCTAATGACTAAGTGATAGCTTGTGCCCATGTCCTTCCACTACATTTCTTAATGAGAAAACAGGGATTAGTGTAACAGTTATGTTGTTAGATCACTATGCATGCAGAAATACAAGTTACAGTACTAAAGACTACTAAAAACTAGAAAATATTAAGGCTTTTTGTTATAGTTTCACATTTATTACAATCCCCTCTATCAATATGACTATATCTGAATTGTATTTTGAATATTACCATTTTAGAAGTAGCAGAGTACGAATTTTATGTCATCTGTATTATCACAATGATGGAAAATATTCCCAAGCACTCGTTTTCTCTGCTTACAGAGTACTGAACAATGCTTCCTTATCCAGGACCACACATTTAGAACAGATCTGTGTGCTTTCTAATTAAAATGGAGACCTGCTGCCGAAAAAAGGGTTTGTGTCTGGAGACTGAAAAAAATACCAGTTTACATCTGTAAACCACAGATTTATATCCAGCAAGAAACTGGCTTGTTAACTGTCCATTAGCTTTAGAGAAAACAATAATTTGCAAAATATATATTAAGAAGAAAAAGAATTGCAAGGGTGAGAGAGTCATGTACTGACAATTTCAAAACTGGCTTCACTAGATACGCCTTCTGGTAGAATTCTGGCAGACCCAATGTAATGTCTTTGCCATGACAAAGAACAGCCATTTATCAGAGCAATCACCCCATTTTCCCCCTGCTGGCCGTTTTCTGTTTTACTTTAGTAGAAAAGAGAAAGAAAAGCCTCCTGATTGCATGTTATCTCCTTTAAATTTTTCTTGACATAGCAAGCAGTTCAGTGTCTTTTTAGGCAAGCCTTGAGCCCTGTTACTTTCTAGACCTTGATGTTCCCTTGACTAGCAAACCTGAGAGCACACAAGAGAGACCTGTGCTGAAGCAGTGGCTCCATCAGTCTCTTATTAGAAATTGGAGGACAGACCCTCTTCTTCACATTTCGGTAGGAAGAGCAGCTCCAAAGAATTCACTCAAACGGCAGTGGTGTAAATCTAGATGAGAACTTGTTCCTCCATGACAGCTGCTCTAAACTTAGTAGAAATGTGAAGATTGAGGGGTTAAAGTAATGGGTTCCCCAACAGTTCACCTGTTACTGTCAAGTATTCATTAAGCTTGTACTGGACACCTTAGACAGTCACCTCTAAAGTCTCTGACTTTCTGGTGAGGATACAATCAGTCTTCACTGTAATGTCCTCAAAACTTACATCGCTGAATTGTGCTTTCATTAGATTGCTCTACAAATCACCCTTTTAAGACCAATTCTAAATATGCTTTCTGAACTGTAGAGTGATTAGGGTTGAATGCAGTACTTGGGTGAGGTCCTAACGAAATACACTGTATTTCCTTAACAATAATTGAGTTGAAGGCTTTAATATAAGGGGTTTTTTTTATTATTAAAATAACTCTCATATCTCTCTCCAGGTCAATATGTTGTAGTACCTTCCCATTAAGCAGATATTATGTCCTTTTATTACATTCTCCGAGACTCATTATTCTGCATTTATCTGCATTGAATTTGCCATCTATTAGCTCAAGCACTTAAATGATCTAAATCTTTCCCTACCTGACTGTATTGTTTCTCACAGATGACCTTTTCTTCCAATTTAGTATCATCTGCACACCAGAAATTTTTAGTTTAAATAATATGCTCTGAGTCATTTAAGGTACTGAAAAAGTTGTGGTTCTAACATTGATCCCTGCGGTGCCCCTGACACAAGCAACTTTGCTGCAGCTTAAAAGCATGACTCAAAATGTGCGATCTCGCCAGCTGCAGTTTAGCAATATGGCATTATCACTTTGAGCAAAAGGTAAAGCCTTGCTTAACATGTATCTAATTTTTGTAAAGAATCTGCCAGCTTTCTTGAAAACAGATGGTTAACATTTCTAAAAGGCTTCAGGGCATGTCTACACTATGGCTGCAAAAAACCTGGTGCTCGCTAAACACGGCGTCGCAGCTGGGGATGTGGATTCTGGCATAGACAGAAGAGGTCCAGCCACTCTAGCCACTTCCTCTGCCTTTGTACAAACCATGTTTAAGCCATACCACAAACTTTGTTGCAGCACTGCTTGAATGTGGCCATGCTGCTCCAGGAGGTGAATCTGTACCCCTGCCCAGCTCACTGCTGCACATGGTCGGTCCTGGTTTGATATGACCTAAATCTCACTCCTTTACACAGAGTGGAAGAACCGCGTTAGCTACAGAGGGGATGTAATGCTAGGATGAAAGCTAGTATACTGACAGTGCAGTCAGTAAAGCATACAAACTATCCATGAGGAAGACTAAGGCCGAAGGCTTCATGCTTTACTTTTAGCACCTGATTGGGACACTTAACATTGAGCATCCTCTGGCTTTCCTGGTGGCTGAAGGGGAAGACAGGCCATTTCAGAAGGTACCTGTGGCACTGACACCCCTCATCCTTACTGTATTTGTTCCTAAAGTTCCCAGATTATGCAATCAAAGTAAAATCTTGAAGTTAGGCAGACAGAATATTTTTCTTTTTCAGTATTATTTGGGAGAGAAGTTGTGCATATGGGTGCAATACAGGGAGGCATTCCTAGTGTCCCTGTGAAGAGCACAGCAAAACCAAGGTACTGTGAAAGATGGGGTTGCCTGTCACAAGCTAGTTTAGCAAAGTTGAGCTCTGTGTTTGCATCGAGCTCTCTAGAAAGAGAGCTTAGCTGGGTGTCTCTGGACTACAATTTTCTGCAGAGAATTATTAAAAGCTGCTGCCTTGTGATTTGGCACAAGTAAGTTTTGTCAGAATGTGTGAGAAGATGTGCTAATATCCACCTCTACCAACAGAAAACTTTGGAGGACTGGGTTTAAAGGGTCACTCAGGGATTTTTGGTAGATGGACTCCTTCCTCCTTTCTGCTGGGACTTTCCTCTTCTGCTTTAACCCACTCTCTCAAAGCTCACTTCTTATGACTAGCTTTGCTTAGCTCTGCTTTGCTTGGGGTTATCCACTATAATTACTGCGTTTTAAGGGGACAAGCTGTGTCTAAGGTTTTTCTTACCCTTGGGTACGGGTTACACCCACAGCAATATATGTTTGCCATGGCTGGGAGTTACAGCCCTCTCTGAGCACAGACAGGTGCTTATACAGCCAAGCCTTAAGTTTTGCTTGAAAAGGAGGGGAAAGGAGACACTGATGAGAAAATCAACAAAAATATTTCAAGAGCTGTTTTTTACTCCAGTAATGGAAATATGTCTTAGCTCCAAAACTTGTGCTCATATTTCCCACTTATTGTATTTTTTTCTTCCTGCTGAAAAATAGGTTGCTATGACTGAGTAGATTTTCCTAACAGCAGAAAAAGAACCAATTGTGAATGCACAATTTTAAGTTGTTTAAATTCCATCACCCCAAAAAGTGATTATTTTCTTTCCCTATGAGGCGTTCCAAAAACTTCCATGCAGTCAAGGCAGGCTTAGCTACTTCTTTCTTTGGCTTTTTCACTTCTCTCTGTTCCCCCAGGATGTTCTATGATGATTATTTCTTTCTGTCTTTTATTTTCTCTCTTCTTCTTTGTTCCTTTTTTTTTTCCTTTTTTTCAAAACAACTTGATTCCCTGAGAAGATCTGCAGAAGTAATGTTGAAGCACTGCTAAATGAAGTAATGAAAAATAGTCAGTATTTGATAGCGTCACAGTACTAGCATGTTGGGTAATCTGTTATGTCACACATGTGGCGTGAATCAGTGAGAAAACATACACCAGAAATCTATATGTTTGTGTGTGATTTTATTAATTTAAAAGCTGATTCCATCTCTTTTGGTCAAATACTCTCAGGCTGTATTAGATGCAAGAAAAGACAGGAGCTAATAAGTCTCATGGGGCAGATATTTAAAGCCTTTAGACATCTCAGTATTTCAAACGTGTAACATATTCAAAATGCTTAGTTCTGAATTTATAAAGCTCTAGAGAATGAGTTCTTCCATTCATTCACAACCTAGGTCATAGATATCAGTGATAGCACACTAGAATGTTTCCAGATAAGGAGGGCCCACCCATACAGATGATGGGATATTTCATATTTCATGTCACCTTACACTCTCTCTCTTCTTTTGAGACTGTCTGAAAGAGGGCATATTTCATTCACAGTTTTCTGACACAGGCTCTGTCCATTAGAAAGTTAGTGAAAGCAACGAACTTACTTAAAGAACTCTGAAGGTACCATACAGCAGCAGTTTTCAGGAGGTTAATCGCCACTGATACTTCTCACAGATGAATTCAACAGCAGCTAAGCTTATTCCCAATTATAATCACTCTTAGTCACTCATATTCACAGCTCTGTAGCTCATCGTCTTTCTCTCCCTTCCTTCTTTAATGTGGAAAAATACAAAGGGAGTTCTGTTAGATTAAAAAAATATTAAAATACCTGAAAAAATCTGAAAAATTCAAATTAGTTTTTCTGAGGTTTTGGTTTTTTAAGTCTGGCTGGGTAGGGAAGCAGACAGATAAAAGACCAGTGCATTTTTATTTCTTATTACTTAATTTTCCCCTCAAATGCTTAATTATTTGATTTTTTTTCCCCTTGCCTTTTGGTGGGCATTTAGATTCAAGATACTTCTGTCCTATCACTAGACTGACTGAGGAAAGAAATAGTTTTTTATACTTCTGGCAGTAACTTCTTAGTTTGTGCCATCATAGGTGTCCATACCCACATAGCTGTGCTATTCCTCGACGAATTCAGACAAGCAGCTACCTACATCTCAGCTGAAACAGGAAACAAAAGACCACAAGCATGCCTCTCTCAATAGTTTCACTGATGTAACTTGAAAGCACAAATACCAGAAATCTTTTAGGAACATGTAATTCAAACAATAATGGAAATGCTATTGGGAAAGATATTGTTTCTAAATTAAATATCTTCTGATTTCTTTTCCTTCTCCATTGTTATTTAAAATAACTATTAAAATCATGATTTAGTAAAATTTGTTCAATGATCAATCACAGGTACTGTATTTTAATGAAAAGTGTCTTTTTAAGGAAGTAGTTGTTAAGCAGACAACCTTTCTATACCTGGGAAAGAAAAAAAATATAACCTTACCTTTTTACTTGTTCAGGCTGAAGATTAAGGATTTGAACTTTGTTATTGACTGAACTAGACTTTCATACATTTTATAGTGCAGTTACCGATGAGACCCGAATCCTGCTTTAAGCTCTTGGTGACTAAATCTTGGTGCCAGAAGACAAAAGGAGTCACTCTTTTTAGATTTACAAATAAAGATAAAAATAAATTTTAAAGAGTGTGACCAATATTTTTTTCTATCTTTCATCTACATTAAAAAATAATATTTTACTTTTTTTTCTCCAAAAATAGCTCTTCATCTTCCACTGATATTTTGTTGAAAAACTTCACTGAAGTGTGAAAGACTAGAAAACTTTCTTTCCTGGGAAAAATGGGGCCAGCTTTCCTATGCAAAAGTGCAATATATGTTGCTGGTATCTGAAGCCTAAACTAAAGCTTGCTGTAGTCAGTGAATATAAAGCTATTCATGTTCAGAAGCTGTCTTTTGAACAGTAGTATTTCTATGCCCCTGTAATAATTCAGATGGTGTAACACTAGGAGGTGGGAGACTGGGGTTCCTTAGCCTAAGAACAGTTGTTCTTCCAGTAGCTTCACCTCAGAAGCCCTAACTAGACTTGAAAGGAGCATTTCCATCTCCTCCGCCTGAGCTGCTGTATAGTGTCTCATGCATGGCTTAAAGATCCAAAAGAAAGTCCCTGAATTTTCAGCCAAGGAGTTTAGCTAAGAAGGGGAATGCTGTTTCCTGGAGAACTCGCAAATTCTTAAACACTTAAGTAGATTCATCTCTTCTTTTGGCATTCCCACTCAATGGCAGACTTCTTTGATTACGCAGCTGGAACAACCTTTTCACAGGATCTTTAGGTCTTTCCCATCCAGCTACACACCAGCCCCACTACAGAGAGGAGGTGGATTACTGCTCCTTCAGCATACCTCAGGCCCTACTACTATGTCTGTGACCTGTGGTGAAGCAACTCCTGTTCCAAACACCTTTTCATCAACCCTTGTTCACCTAGTTCAGGTGATTATTTTACAGATGTTACATAATATATAGTTACATACCACATAATAAAGTGCATAACCACTGTAGCTGGAAAGAGTTAGCCAAAGCCTGAGCATACTTAGCACACCAGGATGCTCTGCAGACTTTGCAGTTTCAGTGATAAATTTCCATAAATAGGAAATAAGTATCCAAGCTCTTGGTTCAATAAAGGCAGAGATGTTGCTGAGACTATTCCTAAAATAACCTTAATTGCCTGGGAATCTTCTTCCTGAAACTTCAAACAGATAGGGTGGCTCAGGTGTCTAAGCAATTTAAGTGTTATTTTTCTAACATACTTTCCTGAATGTAGAAACTGAAATTCCACCAAAATGTCACTTTAAATGCCTGGGTGATCAGCTGAATGCCTGCCTAAGCATCTCAGATAGACTTTCAGGTACTTAGACACCTATGTAGCTGTCTTTAGACACTACAATCGGGGAAATGCATCTTGCTGATAAGGGAGACTGAAGAGAGGTATAAAAAGGCGAAGTATCTTCCTACATCTGAATTTGACACTGAATCCCTTTAAATTTTACTTTGGGGAGGGGAGATTCTCTCTCTGTATAAATGAACTTAACATCCTGAAACCTGCTGTAAACAGGTGCAATGAATATTATTTACTCACTGTCTTTCTTTACAAGTGTAGGAAGACCTGATTCAGATCTGGTCTGATGACTTATTTTAATAGACTCAGTGTGATTTTAATTGGTTGAGCTGTTGATTTTATTCCTCTCCTGAAGTGTCTTGATGCAGAGAACGTGAATCTTAACATGATCTGTGCTGCGATTAAGTAATATCTCTTTTTTAATTTTGTTTTTTTTCATCCTTTGATGGATCTATATCTGTATGTAATGGATGCAAAAGAGTGCATTATTTCAGAAGCTATAAACTCAGAAGAAAAATTCTGTGTGATTTTTCTTGCTAACAGACAATACTGATGGATTTTTTTGGGCCACATGGACAGTACTTCAGAATCACCACAGTATTCCATGTAGACGGATTTTATAGTTTGCAACCTGTGTTTTCACCTCTCCAGAAAATACGGAAAAGCATAGGACTGCTAACAGCTTACTAGACCATTTGTGGCATTATAAGCAAGAAAGGTGACGTAAGGAGAGACAAAAATGAACCAACTAAATAAACAAATAAATCTTCCTTTCAATACCATTTTTCACTGCTGAAACTTCTAAATTTAGGGGAAGGCTGATTTTAGAGAGTGACTCTGTGATGAACATCAGGTCCTACTGTTGCATGGATAGATAGATGAACCATGTGTTGTGATGATGGAGAGAAATACTCATTGGGCAAAGAGGATCCAGTAGATCTGAAGTTGTTGATGTGTTGGAGAATTTTAACTTACACGGATACATATATGCATATAGCAGGTGAGAGGGAGGTTTCAAGCTGTTCTGAAATATTTCTAGCTCCTGAAGCTGACAGTCTGTTGATAAAGAGTCTTCTCCTAATGAGACTATGGAGACATTATAGAATCAAAGTTTCAAGGAATAGATGGATTCATGAAAGCATAATCAGCACACCAGCAACAAGGTGGTAAGCTACTATGTGGACACCCATGTTATCAGTGTGTCACTGAAGAGTGTCTCCTACTTTGTGAAGCTTCAATAATGATTTCACGACTTTGGTGTCACTTGACAACTTTGACTTGACATAAAGCAGATGACTATCAGAATTTGTCTCCTATTTCTGTCTTATATTTGTTCCTTTCTTTGCTTCTGTTTAGGACACATATCTCTGTAAAAGCACTAGTTTCAAGCTCATCACCAGAAAAAATCTAGTACACAGCGACAGGTTTAGATCAGAATTTAAGAATTCTGACAAAGAAAACCCTGTGCTCATAAGAGTTATGATATCAGAACATTCCTGAGAACTGGCAGGATTCTGGCACCTGAGCAGTTAAGTCAGTCCAACACAGGTTGAGTTGCCCACCAAGGTAAAAAGTAAAATAAAATGCATTGAAACACAACTCATCAGCACTCAGTGTTATTTATGGAGAGCGCCTGGGCATTCCAGTGGGTAATACTTTTGTTGTTTGTTTAAGTAAAATAACTAATTTGTCTCTTTAATAAGAACATTATAGATATCCTGTGAATTTGTATGTCAGCAGCACTTCGAAAAGTTGGTGTGTGCATAGACAGACTGACCGAGCATAAACTACTGAGAGCTTTACTCTGTAGCTAGAAAGATGAACCTGAGGGTAAAATATTTCAGAACTATTCTGACAACAATGCAAGTTTATGAAATGCTTGTGTTGGGTGAAAAAAAGATTATAATAATACTCTGCACATGAGTTGCACTTTTCACCTGGGAAACCTAAAGTATTTTTCAGACATCAGCACTCCCATGAGGAAGGTCTTGTGTTATTCTACAGATGGATGAACCAAAGTACAGGGGCATCTATCACCTTTCCAGCTCCCTCTGGAGTAAAGCAGACTTTTCCACTGGGCAGTAAATGATGCTCTATGTTCTAAACTGATTTTAAAAAAGAAAGAAAGAGAAAGAAAGAGAGGGAGAGAAAAAGAGATAATGTCTTTTAAAGTTTCAGTGAACTATTGGAGTTGTTGTGGATTGGTTGCAATTTAGCAATACTAATTTTACTAGAAATGGTTGGAAGGTGCTGCAGTTTTTAATTTATCTGTAGATCTTAATCTTGATTTTTTCTAAGCACTTTAAGCAACATGAAACTTTTTCCTCCACTGATCTTCTTGTTTTTGTGAGGGTAGTTTTTCTAATAAGTGTTATTTAAAGAACTGTATGCACGTATGTGCTAGCAAAACCAGAAAGAGAGGTCCAAATGCCTGGACAACTTTCTCCCACTTAATATTGTAAATAGCAGCTACTTTGTTTTTTATGTTATTGTTAATGGAACTTTTATTAATTTCAAATCATACAAGATTTTTTCTTGGGAAAAAAGAAAATTGCTAACTAGGCAATTGTTACTCATTTTTTAGATTTTATCAATCTGTCAATGGATTGGTAATACACTACTTTATCAAAAGGCAACCATAGGTTGTAAGATAAGATAAACCAGAAAATAACTTCAGTAAAAATGACATGCTTTGAACTCACATTTCATGAGGTAATTTTGAATGTTCCATTAGCACAGACATTTAGTGAGACTGATCAACAGTTGTATAATCTGATACTACTAACTCTTCACCTTGTTCCCATCTGCTTTCACGATATGTTATAAAGTTAGTTTCATGGACAAAATTTCAGCTCTGGAAGTCTGAAGTTTGAACTCCATATTTTTCATAATGTTTGGATTTTTGTTTGTCTGTTTGATTGCTTTTAGGAATTAACTAGCGCAAGGATGCACAGGACAAGATCCACATCAAACAGAAGCTTGGATTAAAACTTTGCTAGGAAGAACTGATTCATAAATATTGAAGTTACAATGTCAAGCAATGCCAAAGAACTTAAGGTGGTTCTACAGGTTTCTAAACTCCTCAAATTATAGAAACCCAGATCAGCTTAGTAAAACACATCAGAAAATACGACTGAGAAAAAATCATCCTCTGCAAGGGAAGATATTCTTTACCTTGACCTTACCAGTTCAGAAATAGCTTTTAGGGGGTTCCTGGTTTAAAACGTACTCTGTGGAGTCTCTTTGATATCAGTCAGAAAGTCTCTGTGTCAGACTGTATCAGACTGTACCAGACTGTACCAGTCTTGTTTATCTTCTTGCAGTCTTGTTTAACTTCTTCATCAACGACCTGGATGAAGAGTTAGAATGTACCCTCAGCAAGTTTGCTGATGACACCAAACTGGGAGGAGTGGTAGATACACCAGAAGGCTGTGATGTCATTCAGCGTGACCGTTGGGCAGAGAGGAAACTGATGAGGTTCAACAAGGGCAAATGCAGGGTCCTGCACCTGGGGAGGAACAACCCCAGGCATCAGTACAGGCTTGGGGTGGACCTGCTGGAGAGCAGCTCTGTGGAGAGGGACCTGGGTGTCCTG
>Ga0065711_1051968_pt1 | contig 10157 bp, 6 predicted proteins | sample Hoacrofraction12_FD_59098 | JGI IMG/M metagenome (GOLD analysis project Ga0065711, IMG submission 59098) | Hoatzin crop microbial communities from Cojedes, Venezuela - Epithelial fraction 12 v2 (version 2) | ecosystem: Host-associated > Birds > Digestive system > Esophagus > Crop | place...
GTAATGGCTTTAAACTGAAAGAGGGCAGATTTAGATTAGATATTAGGAAGAAATTCTTTATTATGAGGGTGGTGAGGCACTGGAACAGGTTGCCCAGAGAAGTTGTGGATGCTCCCTCGCTGGAAGTGTTCCAGGCCAGGTTGGATGGGGCTTTGAGCAACCAGGTTTAGTAGAAGGTGTCCCTGCCTATGGCAGGGGTGTTGGAACTAGAAGATCTGTAAGGTCCCTTCCAGCCCAAACCATTCTATGATTCTATGAATCCTGTATACCACCACTCATTTAAGAAGTACTTGCAGTGCTACAGAAATGTAAAGGAATCTTAATGCATTATGAGTCAGACTTTTTGTCTTTAAGTAGGTTAAGAGTTTATTCCTCTGGTTGACTGTCTAAAAATATTGGGGGAAAATGACCAAATGACTCGAAAGAATGAAGAAAAACTGCCAAGCAAAAGCTAATCCCTCTCCCATCTCTTCCACCATTAAAAAACATAAAACAAGCTCAAGCCAAGAACAACAACAAAAAACCCAAAACAAACCAAAACCAGCACACCAACTGCAGCTACTCTTTGGGGACTGATTTTTCACAAAGTTGAACACTTCATGTGAAAAAAGAACAAAAAGGAGAGAGGTACTTCCCTTTCAAAAACATTGCTGTTTTTCTCAATTCTTGCATAAGCTATCTGTGCCCATTACATTAACAAGCAAGTCAAACCATAATACACAATGGATATTTTTATGTTTGGATTTATCATGTGTAGAGGTGAAAAGAAAAATCACAAACAGCCTTCTGTCAAAACAAATCGAAGGGAAGGAGCTGTAGAAAAGAATGCTTTAAAGCACCTTGTAAGCACTGTAAATGAAGAAATTCCTGTGGTTGTTGGTATTTAAGTGATATGTCAAACACACTGTACAGAGCTGGTACTCTTGCTTTGACTTGCTAAAACACAACCATTTTCAAGGTCTATTCTTCTCCCAGTTTGTATATGCAGAGATTGGCTAAGTTACAACATACAATACAAACCTCTGATTCACAGCGGCTAGGGAATTTTGGCTTTGTGATTCTTACAGCAAAATTGGAAGGATAGAGTCTTTTTTGTTTTACTGGGTATCTTCTGAGACAATTGAAGATTCATTGTTTTTTGAGAGGTTTGCCCTTTTCATGAGTCAGAATTTTTATGAGCATATTTCAGTGATTTACACATCTTCAAATCCAGATCTGAAGCTGTGATTTAACTTCAAATAACCCAGAGCCTTAAATTCTAAGACATCTGAAGTTGTATTTGAACAGGATGGGTCTATCTCCTATAACACTCCTTGGTATTCAATGGAAGTACCTTTTCAAGCAACAGACCAGCCTTGGAATTTTAATTCAGTCGGCTTGTGTGATAGCCTAAATGTCTCGTTTGGTAAGGGGGAGTATGTGTTGCATGCTGATGAGCTGTAGTAAATGAATGGAATCATCTGTGTTGAAGCAGAGTTGAAGGAAGGAGATCAGAGCGCCTCCGCAAAACTCCCCGGCCCCCTCCACTTGAGGCAAACGAATAGGATGAAGGTCACTGAACCACCTCTGCGCTCAAACTGATGAACATTCGCCATGGTGTCGTGAGGCCCATTTAAATGCACTGAGGCCAGTTCACAGTCCCCTTACAGTATATATGGCTGTTGTGATCTGTATGTGGGACTCACTCTCTACTCTGATGGCAGAGTTGAAATTTCTCTTCTCCTGTAGAACCCTCTGCTGGAGGCTGTTCAGTTTTGGCTCTGTTTCCGTGTGTGCTGATGCTTAGAAAGCAACAATTCTGCAGGCTCTATTCACTGCCCCATGGCTGGGACTCCGTTCATGTACATACAAAGACGGAGATTATATTGCTTTTCAACATGCTCTCCCAAACCCTCTGTTAATGCTACAGCCTGGAGCCTGAATTGTAGAACTGCTGTGCCTCCAAGAAAATATGATTATTGCTATAGTGTAAGGAGCCAGGCAGGAAGTTTAGCTGGTTAAATGAATGCTGATTTCCTAATATATTTGCCTTATTTTGAAATTGACTGCTGTTTGTCTCCTCATATTTCTGTATGATGTTCTGTCCACATTCCAGGAGCACTTATATATGCAATAATAATCAGGGTGCTGGAGAAAATAGCTCTCTTTCTGCATATGTCTATTTAATAGATAGACTGGGGCTTTTGTTAAGCAAGTTCTGTTATGGGGAGTAGCTGTCATTGTCTGGACGATTTTAGCCTTTCTTGCGTCATAAGCCTGGAACTAACAATGGAGGCATTTAAAGCTTCTCTAGGCTAAATTTGAAATATGTGAAATTATTCCCACCTCTACTTCACGTCTAACATTGGAGAATAAGGGGAATTATTTTTGATTCTTACAAATTTGTGAGGCAGAAATTACAAAGATGTAGCCGCTGCAACAAAATACTCCTTCCATTTTCCAGAACAATTAATGGTTTAGTGTGTAGATGAAGTAAACAGCTGTACAATCACCCCTTCCTGCTGTTAACCCTAGCTAGGTAAAAACGTGTCTGATGTTACAGGATTAAGTTGTAATAGCAATTAAGAAATTGATGGCATGAAAACATATTTTTAAGTCTTGATTTGCCATCAACAAATGTTCAGAAAGATTACCTCTGGAATTTTTTGTCGTGGAAGATGTGTTTATGCCCATAATTTGCTGAATTTGTCCTCAACATTCTCTAGATGGTATTCCTGCTCTTGGAGTAGTCTTACCTTTACAGTTCAGTTGCATCATCTTAGAAGTGAAAGGATGTGTTTTAAGTGTTCTTATCAGAATGCTAAATCACAGCTAGAATAAATGTTCACTTTTTGTTTGTCTTCTATGTTAGATGAGTAATATCTTAGGCACTTTAACAGCAAAAGTAAAAGTCTTGTAGGTATGTCACCACAGGGTGCTGTTAAACGTGCCCACCTCACACCTGCTTTCCAAAGAGCGGTCTGCCTTTCAGGGAAAGATTTGTGGATGTAGGTGTTCAGGGCGGAATGGAGACTCTTTCTTAATGTCAGCCTAAATCCAGAATTAACAGGATTTGAACACAGATAAATTCAGAGCAAGTAAAAAAGCTCTTGTCAGTAAAACTGGATGTACTCTGGGGCCCAGCACATAACTGAGTGGACTGAAGGATGAAGTTCTGGTTTTAAAATCAATGAACGTTTCAAGAAATAGTCCAGGAATCAAACCTCATGTCTGAATACTACTGAATTTCAGAGATCCAAGCAGCCAGAACATTGTCCAAATTCTTCTTCAAAAGCCTGATGCCATGTAAGAGATCAGAATAAGTAACTGTGTTCTTAAAGCAGGAGTCCTCTGAGATTTTTAGTGTATGTCTTTCTGAAATGTCAGTTGAAGGATTATTGTGATTCTCTGCATAAAGGAAAACTCTAATTTTTGGCAAAGTGCAAACCTCTCATCTTTTTTTTTTTTTTTCACAAGAAAGGAGAAAAGTAATGTCTCCCTGAACAACACTGCAACACAATCCCATGCTGCTGACTGCAGGTGGGTCAGCAGGAGAATGCTGGCCAGGTTTCAGTACAGTTGTACTTAACAGTTTTAGCTTTCTGACTCTGTTTTCTTACAAGCACAAGACAGGGTTAGTGGACATGGCAATAAAATTACAGCATGTATTGCTAAAATAATTAATTTGCCTACAGTGTCATGCAATTTATGAAATATATGAAGGAAGTTTTAATTTCCTTTTTTGGCCATAATTACTAGCATGAGGAAATTAACAGGATAACCAGGCTATCCATCAGTTTTAGCATCGGGTTTTTAAGCAGTTAGCACAGAGACAAAGGTAAACACTCACATGTACTGCAAAAAAATCACTGCCACTGTTATGTAACACCGAATCCAGAGGGGGGGTGATTCCACATCAAATTTGCACTGTGTTGCAACCAGTTCACGGGACCATTCAGCTGGGGAGGGGAAAAAGAAAATCAGCGTGTGCAATGCAAAGAGTTTTTTTTAAAGCTGCTGGCAGAAGGCAGCCACGGTTATTCCAGCTTCTGCTCTGTGTTAGATCAGATCCCTTATCTCAGGTTAATGTTGCTCTCATCTTACTCCTATGAATGTGGTATCCTAGAGCTGTATGAGCAAGGAAGACGCACGATACAGGTGAAGAGTGCCACCTAAAGGCAAAAATGTGCTGGAGGCTCCAGAAAGAGCAAAATCAAGCAAACCCTTCATGAACTTGTAAATCATCTCTGTTGCATTTCTTCTCCAGCCAGATTGACCCTGGACAGTTCATCGTGTACTTGATGGTCTGCAGCGTTTCTTGGACAAAAGCATAATTCTACACGTTCAGTAAGTTTTCGTTAATTTCTCTTCATTTTCCAATAAATTTTGTGTACGAATGTATGCAAATCGCTCCCTGTAGCGCAGGGGATAAGAAAGATGGTCAAATGAGCAGAACTGAAGGGTAGATAATGGTGGTGCTAAACTGATTGTGTGTGTTGGTACATCTGGCCACCATCAATCTCTTCAAAACTATTTTGAGTCCTGGAAGTAAAAGGCCACAAAGAATTTAGGCAATTACCTTTTATAAATTTTCAGCTGTCTGGTCTGTGTCCAACTTGAAATTACTTACTGAAAACTTCTTCTAACTGAGCATACCAAATAGACATGCTATGTAAGCAGATTTCTCTTCCCTTAAAATAGCTCAGCCATCAGACAGCAGTACAATTGGACAACGCTATCATGCTGGGAAACTGCTTTTTGTTAAGCTCTTTTCTCCACAAATCTCTGCTCTAGTTGTTTTCTTTTTTTCATTATATGTCCACTTTAACAGAAAGGCCATACCTTAAATATGCTTTTCTTCAATTTCTGGTAACAGTAAAAACAAGATGGATCTTTCTGACATACTACAGTACCTTCTGGAATCTGCACAGAACTTTTTTTCTGGTTAAATTTACTGTACTTAACACAAAGCAATTCCCAAGCAGGAAGATATTGCCAATCTGTGTTTCCTGTTCTCTGACGAACTCCGGTGAACTCTGCCCTGATGGTGTATGGGCTCTCTCCAGCCATTCCACCTGTACTTATTGAGGTAGTACAGACTGAAAAAAGAAAGGCACTTACTGAAACTGGAGAAAAAGTAGTTACATATCTATAATGGTCAAAAAAAAGCTAAAAAAAAAAAGATTCCCATGGTATCTGAATCTGTCATTGACTCTCTTTTCGATGTTTCTTGCTTTGGAAACTGACAAGTCTTATGTCTAGGGTGTGTAATGTAGTAACATCTGCCTTGTTTATCCAGGAACAATCATAGACTAGTTCGGGTTGGAAGGGACCTTTTAAGGGACCTTTTAAGGTCATCTAGTCCAATCGCACTGCAATGAGCAGGGACATCTTCCATCAGAACAGGTTGCTCAGAGCTGCGTCAAGCCTGACCTTGAATGTTTCCAGCATCTACCACCTCTCTTGGCAAGCTTTTCCAGTGTTTCACCACCCTCATCGTAAAAAATATCTTCCTTATCTACCCTCTTTTAAAAGTTTAAAACCATTACCCCTTGTCCTGTCACAAGAGGCCCTGCTATACAGTTTGTCCCCACCTTTCTCATAAGCCCGCTTTAAGTACTGAAAGGCTCCAATAAGGTCTCCCCAGAGACTTCTCTTCTTCAGGCTGAACAGCCCCAACTCTCTCAGCTTCTCCTCATAGAAGAGGTGCTCCATCCCTCTGATCATTTTTGTGGCCCTTCTGTGGACCCACTCCAAGAGGTCTTTTGTGTGCTGAGGACTCCACAGCTGGATGCAGGACTCCAGGTGGAGTCTCACCAGTACCACCAAACTATAGAAAGATCAATCTTGTCATAATATTAAGTAGTCCTTATCTCTATAACAACTTCTTCAGCAGTGGAAACAGTCAGGAGTGGCAGACTGAAGTTGAAAGAAATCACACATGACTACTTTGAGTGATACTGCTTTAAGCTAAACTTTCCTTTAGATCTGTACAACTGAACCTGATGTTCCAACACTGAGCATCATAACATTTTAGAAAACACTCATCTTCCTAAGTGATACAGTTTGTATCTTCTGTTTTTAAGCTCTAGTGCATTTATTTATTATATATTAAAAATAAATGTATTATTATTTATTATTCGATCAGCTCAGGAAATGAGCTCTCTTAAAGATAGTAGCATTCAGTAATTATCACATCTCTCATTTCACCATGTCAAAGCTGCTTAAAATGATGATTACATTCAAATTCCTACTACATTGCCTGTAAGAAGTGTATTGCAAGTAAAGCAAAAAATGTTATTGCATTAACATTGCAATCTTGCTGTGAGGAGCTAATGACTTTGCACTTCATAGTGAAAGGCATGCAAGGAATTAATAATTCCATTGATTTGATGGTGTAGGAGATACACAGTTAATATGCAGGGAATAGCTACATAACATACTAAGTGCACACAAGACCGCTTTTTTCCTTCACAAAAGAGCATGAAGTGGAAGAGCAGTCAGAGCAATAACAACATAGCAACTAACTGAAAAATTGCAACTAATTCACCAAGCTAAATGGAAAATATTTCCTTATCAAATTTTTTGTAAAACAGAATCCAGTATGGCCTGCGTCAGGCAATGAGTGACTATCCGGTGTTTCTTCAAGTACGGATTACCTACTATGTGTGGTATGTGTGTGTGAGTAAGTCCTATCACAATGCTTAATATGTTCAAAGGCTAGTTAGGAAAGTAAATGACATTGTATATAGGCAGAAGTTGATATAGTGTGGTGTTTTGGGGAGATATCCCTGGAAACATATTGGCACAATAGCTTTTTCTTTTTTTTGTTACAACACAACACTGAAATATGGCCATAGACTTGCCCCCAGGTCACTGCAATGCAGAAGATATTTTATGTTCTCTTCCCTTCATTCTTTTAACTACTGAGAAGTACAGTTGTCTCAGTAGTAGGAACAAATTAATCCATCGTAGTGGCTTTTTTTGCAGTTACTCAAGTCTTTATGTGAGAATGCACTGCATATTTTTTTAAGAGTTTTTATGTTGAAAGAAAATAAAGCAGGTTGTTAAGAATGTGGGACTATCGTTGCAGTCAAGCTGTGTGCATAACCAACAGTAATGAACTGAAGTTACCGGACTGCTGAATGAATGCCTGACAGCCATGCTGGTTACAGTCATCGCTCTTCTAGGAAACACTAAGTTTAATGAGCAAAATAGAACAAAGCAATACCTGCTAATTGGAAACAGTCTCCCTGTAGCCACATTGTTGTAAATTACCAAATCAGAACTTCACCTTCAGCTCAAGTCAGAAGTCAGTTCAATATCACATGTGTTGCTGCAGCATCAGGCTTTTGTAACCTTGTGTAAGACCGCCCCTGAAACACCCACATACATGCGTGCACATCAGGGTGGGGAAGAATGGAGAGCTGGGGATGGTCAGCACATTGTCCCAGCATGTGAATGGTGTGCCGGTTTTACACTGCAGAGGAGTAGTGGACTCCCCATCATTCCTTTCAGTGCCAAGAGAACTCTGTTTCTGCACGGTGTTCTGAAAGCAATTGCTGTTTTGGGGGTTGTGGCCTTTGACGTCAAATAATTAGACTTGCAGGTTTTGCTTCAGTTGGTGCATGATGTTTTCCCTGAAGTTCAGTAATGTGACCTGGAACATTTACTGCCACACAGGCTAAGAACTAGTCTTTGGTTTGCCCATGGGAGGCCTCTTCTAACTAACTCACATAGCTCTGACCTACCCATTCAGATAGCTTCAAACTTAAAAGGGTAAGGCAGGCAGCTCCCAAAGCTGGGAAAGAAAATGACTGTTCTTCAACTGGGCAGAACTTAAAATAGCAATTAAAAGACATAACATGATGGTGATAAAAGTGTGAGTGGTGTACTTTAATCCTTTAAATTACCCTTTAAAGTTCAACCCTTTCCCTCCACATTTCTGACACACTAAAAACTCGTCCTTCTCTTTCAGGACAGAGATGTTGTACAAGCAGAGCTTACTAGTGTGATGCATTACAGTCTCCTCCTCATCTCGGTCATCCATGCCACAGCGGCGTAGAGTTAAGGCCTCAATGAGAAAGGGAGACTCAAGTACTTGCTGCAGTCATTCTTATACCGCAGACCCCATATGCACATTCTCCTTTCCTAACAACGCTCACGCAGATCCAAGGCTGTATCCTTTGTTCAGGCAAAAACTGCTCTTTACACTGAGAGCAGATCTGCCTAAACAAGGCAGAGTCAAGGTCAAACCTTATATACGGATGAAGGTAGAGAAAGAAACTAACTGCTGAGACTAAATGTAATTGTTTTCTGTAAAATTACTAAATAAATGGCAGCTGAAGTGGTTTTGGCTCATTTTTCTTTTGTACTGATTCTGACTGATGTTGTTCTGGTGTGAGGAGTTAAATGCACAATTCCTGTACAGCAGTGTGGTGTAAGAGTCTGACAGCCCCATCCCTTTCTCTGGACCCTGAATTTCAACTCCAACCACCACAAGACTTTTCAGAAAAGTGTAACAATTTCAGGAAATGACTTCTATATGTCTCTTGTCCTGAACTAATTATATTTTTTTAGAAGGAAGAACCAAAAAGACGCTCCAGATTTTAAAGTTACTCTGCATGAATAACTATTATACGTGATTGAAAATAATAGCAAGTCTTTGAAATCAGAACCACAGCGTGAACTGCTTCATACACTTTCACCTCTCAAACCCTGCTTTTCAAGAGGAGTAGTATAACTATCATCAAATGCAGTGCAGTCACGTTTGGCAATTGCCCTCTGGAGAACAGCGAGGCACATAAAAAAACTTTGCTTTGCAGTTTAGAGTTATTGGCTGTAGTTAGTTTCTGTATTGTGGTAATACTCTGGCTTGTGGTGGTAAACATTTGACATGATACAGTATTTTCAGCCACTTCCTTGACAAGACAATGAAAGATTGAATAATATACTAGAGCTAGAAAACAATTTACTGCCAGGGTTGATTCTGATTATTTTTTTTTTTAATACTTTGGTATTCAGGAATGGCATAAAAACAACTTGCTATAATTACTTTAGTGTGCTTTGATTACAACTGTTTCTCTAACATTCAAATCCATTTACAATCACAGTGATGTAAACATTGTTTTTCTTCCTGACACTGTTCATAAGTACTTTTCATACAAAGCTATAACCTTTATTCAATGAGACATTGAATTAGAATGGAAACAGGAAGGTCTGGTGATTTAAAAAAAAAAAAAAAAGCGAAGTGCTTTTCATGTTTTTCTTGGCCATTTGTTATCTTACAATTTTGGTTAGGCTACTAGACATAAATGAAATCTCCAACATTTCCAACAGTGTTCTGAAGTTTCACTACCACCAAGATATTTCTTCCAAGCAATAAAAATTGAATCGGATTTTATGGAGGGTACTCTGAAACTCATTCTATATTGACATTAGATTTTTATAAAATTAATTACATACTTTTTTTTTAGTCAAGGACAGATCCATTGGCCCAAACAGCACAACCACAGTATATCCTATTGTTTTAACAGCTAACATTATATATATATGCTTTATATATATATATATATATATACACACACACATGTAAAGGGTAGAAAGGAGGACACTGGGAGCTATTGACGTGTCAGCCTCGCCTCTGTGTGTGGGAAGATCACGGAACAAATCCTCTTAAAAGCTATGCTAAGGCATATGGGAGGATAGGGAGATGATTCAAGACAGCCAGCATGGCCTGACCAACCTAGTGGCCTTCTAAGATGGAGTGACAACTACAGTGGACAAGGGAAGAGCTACAGATTTTGTCTGTCCGGACTTCTGTTAAAGTCTTTGACATGGCCCGCCACAACATCCTTCTCTCTGAACTGGAGAGATATGGATTTGATGGGTGGACAGTTTGGCGGACGTGGAATTCGTTGGATGGTCGCATCCAGAGGGACTCATTTTTGTAACAGCCTCATAGACACCTGGGCCAAAGAACACGGTATTGAGTGGGTGTTTCACATTCCCTACCACGCACCAGCCTCTGGAAAAATCGAACAGTACAATGGGCTGCTAAAAACCACCTTGAGAGCAATGGGGGGTGGGACTTTCAAAAATTGGGATACTCATTTAGCAAAGGCCACCTGGTTGGTTAACACCAGAGGGTCCACCAACCGGGCTGGTCCTGCCCAGTC
>Ga0065711_1010870_pt1 | contig 10156 bp, 5 predicted proteins | sample Hoacrofraction12_FD_59098 | JGI IMG/M metagenome (GOLD analysis project Ga0065711, IMG submission 59098) | Hoatzin crop microbial communities from Cojedes, Venezuela - Epithelial fraction 12 v2 (version 2) | ecosystem: Host-associated > Birds > Digestive system > Esophagus > Crop | place...
GGCTCTCCGCGGGCAGAGCGGCTCCGAGCCCCGGCGCTGGTTGTTCCAGAAGCTGCGACGCGTCGCTGCGCTGTCGGCGGACGCGCTCGGCCCGGTGACTCTTCGCAGGCTGTACGTCGCCGTGTCTCGCGCCGGTCACGGGTGTCCTGACTCCCGGTTTGGAGCTGCAGGGAGGTTTCATGTAATGGAGGACGCAGTAAAACTCGAAATTTAAATTTTCTTCTTCCTGAAGTCCCAAGCCACGAACACGAGAGCAAAATGCTCGACGTGACAGTCAATGGCTTAGCCATGGGTGTGGAAATTTGTTACCCCCGCAGAGACGGAGTAGTGAATTGACAGTCATGAAAAACAGAAAGCGTCCCAGTAACTCGGGCAGGCGCAACAGGACTGAGAACATCCCCAAATTAAAGGTACTTCACGTCTAACTCCGTGAAATGAAACCTTTTAAAAACTTGTCGCTAAACATGACGCGGTACTAGAACGCTTTATGTCACAAAGCAATCATATGCTTTGCCTCGATTTTTGTCTTGTTTAATACGAGAAGTTGCACCCTAAGTGCTACTCGAATCTTCTCTACGAATAAAGTTACGTGTAAGGGTAGCAGCTTTTACTCAATGCGTGCTGCAAATTGATTCTCTCTTTCCTGTCGGTTCAGAAATAAATCAGTCTTTCAACAAAGAGCGGCTGAAGATGGTGAAATAAGTCTACGTGAAGTGTTGCCCAGATAAGATTAAATGGTGTTTGTACATCCTCCTGCTGACCTTTGCCTGGTATTCTCGTGTGCCTTGGAAGGGAGTCTCGGGGTCTGCAAATACACCGGTTGCTAGAAAAAGAGATGGTCAGAGAAAAAAGCACTGAACGTTTCTATAACCTTTTAACAGGGGTTGTCCGGCTGAAGCATTCGTCTGCCGCGGCAGCGAGGCAGGGAGCTCCGCGCCGCGCTGGCGACCTTTCGAACGCGTGTGATTTCCAGGCTGCGAGGCGGCGCGTGTGGAACACGCTCCTTGCTGGGCCAAGGTTTCGTTCCCGGCTGGGAGGACCATTGCGAAGACTGAGCGAGGTGCCAGCCCGATACAGAGATACAGAAAAAATAAAAATTCCCGAAAACCATTTTCAGAAATCATTGTGAAATGACATAGCTCACGCTTTTCTTATACGAGATATGCAGAAATTTGGGTGGGTTTTTTTCTGCAATGGAACCACGCACGTGCATCCGTGCTGAGAAGAGATTTCTNCTTCCTTCGCTGCACTTTTCCTCTCCGTGCTGCAGACGGTTCTGCTCTGTCCCCGCTCGGCTGCTGACTCCTGCACACTGTAGCAGCCGAGTCAAGGCTTGCCTGGGACTGTCTCCTCCACCGCTGCTCCCATCAGGAATCAGACTTTGTCCGACCTTTTCCTTGCTGAGGAAGGCGCAGTGGGTTGTGCAGAACCATCCGGACGCGTAAAAGGAAAGAAATGAAAATCAGAGAGGGACGTGTCTTTGTGAAACAGAAAACTCTTTCAAAACAAACTATCCACAGGTGCTGATCGCTTGCTGTACGGAGACATTTCTGCCAGGTTAATAAAACCTAACTTCTTTCTCAAAACTCTGGGAGCAGTTGGAAGTCTTCGGCAGGTCTGCTGCCAAACTGGCAGACCAGCAGCGCGAAATCGGCGTCCAAAAACCTGTTTGATAGCCAGGTCCGGAGTCTTTCAGACATCAGAGTTTATACTCGTGGAAGAAAATGTTCGGAGAGATCAGGTCACGGTAGAAAGCATCAAACAATGCAAAGGAATATCGAAGAGAAAATAGCTGAGTCGTTCGCCGTGGAGCCGTTCGGCTGATGCTGCAGAGGCTGCTGGGCTCACGCAGCGCAGCTCTGGTCGGGCTTTGCAGGAGTGGAGTTTCTCCGCTTGTCTTCTGCACGCTTTGGATTTTTCGTAGAACTGCATATTACCTGTCATTTGCTGCTAAACTGCCTTTGTTTTAAAGCATTCAGCTGAAAAGTGTAGAATGAACGTTTTTCCTCTTCTGAGGACAGAATAAAAAGAAATACTTTCAGATTGCAATGCAAATTTTTCCTCAATGTCCATGAAAAACTGAACTCCAGATTAGTTTTCTGAATCCCCTCTACATCCTTGCACTTCTCTATGAAACAGAGGTCTTATTACAAAAGATTTCACATTTTTGTCATTGTATTAGTAAAACATGTTTGAAACTGGTGTTCACCTTTTCATTTCTATTTACTTTATGTGTAAAACTGTTTCACATAGAAGAACAAGATACAGATGAGCTGTGCCACTCTGCAGGTTTGTTCTGAGCAATATGCTTACGAAAACAGGAAACCTTCTCCTAAATAAGACCGATCTGCATGTAAAATGAGAAACGAATGTATACTTACGGCGTGGACTTCATGCCTAGATTTAATTTTTTTTCCGTATGATGTTGATTGCTGTGGTGGCGTAACGTTTGCTGTGCCTCTGAGATGTGGTGAAGGGCTGCCGCGTACTGACGGCTCAGACCCGCCTTTGGAAGGGCTCTGTGGCAATTCATTGTCAACAGGTTCATTAAAACAAAATGTAAAGGTAAAGAAGGAAATCTCTGTCCTGTATTTATTTTCATAATTTGGTAGCCATGTAAATATGCTAAACTCTGCATTTAACTTTCTAGTCCTTTTTATTTATTTTGTATATTATTGTATATATTGTATATATTATTAGATATGTTATATATATATTATTGTATATATATATTGTATATATGTTATTTTCTAGCAGGCTAAAATTCAATTTCTGCGCGGCTCCTGCAGGCGATTTCTACAGGCTCTGATTCTGAGAGTTGCTTCCACTTTCATTGACATCAGGGGAAGCTAAATGAGCTCCTCCCTGCGCAGTACCGAGTTCTTCCTCTGCTTCTTCCCGGTTTCAGGTGGGTTAAGCCCTGAAATCTGGAGAGACGTTGTCTACTGAAAAGGCGGGTCCTCGCCTGCGTAGCTGCCGCTGGTGGTGTTGACGGGATCGGGCCCTGTGAACCCTGCCCCGCTGCACCAGCACCGCTTCCCCGGGGAGCCTGCTCAGCACCAGGCTCTGCATTTCGCTCGTGTCAAAATCAGCTCTTTGAAGACGGAGTTTTGCGTGCGCACCCGAGCTGGGTGTAGGTTTTCTCTTTCGGACTCTCTAGGTAGGTTTAGTCTTGTTCTTCAGACACGATACGCATCCGTCTGCCGTTCTGTATAAGACCAGGGGTTACACCTGCCCAAATTACTTCGTTAAAGTCTCTATGCTTTGAGATTTTGCCATTCTCATCAGAAGGTTTTTGTTGTATTACAGTTGCCCTGCTTCTCTTCAGTCCAAGTGTACATATCCTTCCCACAGACAGGTTTCCGATTTTGCCAGACGTTACTGGTGTTTCAGGGAGTTTTCTTATTTGTATGTATAACGTGACATTTGAATTCATGCGTTATGTCTCTGCGTATTAAACATGAAGTGCAGTTTTCTATTTTGTGACAGCACGGAATTTCTCCTTTTGTCAAATTTCTTAATAGATTTTATTTCTCCATAGCTGGCAATCAGAGTATGCTGTGAGCTGTCTAGATTTTTGTGTAAATCTTAATTTTTTGATGAGCCACATATCTAAATAGACATGTAGGCCCTTCAAACTGTGCAAATAGCATCACTGAGGGGTGTGTGAGTTTGCAAACCGTGAAAGCTCTGTCTCGAGGAGCAGCAATCTTTCCTTCAAACCAAGTTCTGAAGGCAGGTCACACCGCGAATCTGATCCCGCAGACGTCCCAACACACGCTGGGTGACCGGGACGTGAGCGGTCCCGCTGCTGGTGCAGCCCAGTCACCGCGCGCGAGGGCAGGGACGCCTTCGGCCGCAGTCCTGCCCAGACTGGCGTCTCTTCACCTTCAGGTCAGCAGAACCAAACAGGTCTGCTTTAAACTTCTTCACTGTGCGTAAACCTAAGAATATGCTCGAGTCATTTCTAGATGAGACATCTCCTTCCAAAATATGCTTCCCTTACACCACGTGACGTTTTAGAAATGAGTCAATAAATTACTGTTTGACTGCAGGTTCCACATAAAATTTATATTTCGTTGAGCTCCGTTGCTCAGTTGCTGTAGGATGCAGTACAGCGTTGCCCACGTTTTTCTCAGCAATCTACAGGTATTAGCAATGTTCGGTGTAAGGACCTGGTGAGCAGACCCAGAGAGTCAGAGCTTGTCCTCGCGTCTCCATGGTGTCACGCGGGCTGTATGTTGCTCTCTGTCCACATGTTCCTTCTCGGGTAGAGGAACACATTGACTTTCCCCTGTTATCAGCTTGTATACGCTCTGGGGGGGTTGAGCAGATGCTAGATTTTGAGAATCGTTTCTGACAGGTAGCCTCTAAGAAGAGGCAGGGGTATGGGCATTTGTACGTGTAAGAAAACTGGCAGTGTACACACGCACCGTATCATCATGCACAGCCAAAACAGCAGCTGGTGCTTTTTTCCCCTGACGCTGAATTCCGACGGTTGCCTGCAATAGGGAATGCTAGCATTCTGCTCTTTTTCGCGGAAGAAACACGAGCACGCTGCTGCCAGAAGCTCCCAGGTTGCCTGTTAAACGTACAAACCCTGCACAGATGCAGGGCAGGCTTTACAAACCACCTGCAACGGGCAGGCTGCTCGTGCTTCGTGAGGTCCCACCGGCACCCAGAGCGTCCCCGAGGCCCTCTTCTCCCATGAGACATCAGACGGTTCTTCAAGAGCGCGTCTTCACCAGCACCGACTGCATGGCAGCAGATGTCCTAGGCAGAGATCCGTGCGTGCAGCATCACATCCAAAGCCCTCTCGATGAGGGTGAGCTCCTCCGAGCAGGGCAGCGAGCAGCGGTTCTGACATCGATTTGGGGGAGGCGTTTCGTTCTGCGGCTGGTCAAGGCTGCCCTGCAGTGCTTTCCCTCCCAAACGCCGGTGCGGGAGCTGGGCGGCACTGGAAGGTGTATCGCAGAGAGGCTGTTGCCTCTCGCAATAGCATTTTGGAAATTCAGGGAAGAGCTGACTTCACAGGGCAGTTAAAACACGTCGAGACCTCAGGCTGACTAAACACCAGGATGTCTACTCCGGCATGCCAAGCAGCTCAGGATCAGAAGGGCATAAAACCAGCTTAAACCTGCTACCTGTTCCCAGAGCTATGGCTATCAAATAGCAAATCTCACCTCTCATCCCAAGGCAACACTTTTTTCCAGCGCACGTGTTGTGCCTGCTCCAGGTCCCTACTAAGCAGATAAAATATACTAACAGTAGTTTAACACATTTTTGGATGTGCATACTTAAACGATGATCCTGTTATCCCAAGCTCAAAGTGTTCTCCTGGAAAAGGAGAACATGAGAGGAGGTCAACAAGCCTTCGCACGAGGAAGAACCTGTAATTTATCTCAGCATAGTGGGAAAATGTGCTGGAAGCCCGCAGAGCCAGCCCAGCCTGGAAGTAAGGCTGAGGACGGAGACAGACGAGTTGCCATACACAGATGCAAAGATGGGATTTTTGGAGGGAAAACTACTTTCCTTTCTAGGAGGGAAGCGCCTTTCTGCATTAGAATGCGGTAACTGAGTGTCTAACTGAGGAAAGGGGTGGAATTCCCCCGCCAGAACCTGTCCCAGCTGCGAAAACCTGCAGAAAGCGGCTGTTCCCCGCTGCCAGCGCCAGCCAGGGTGGCTCTGCATCCAGGCTGCCAACGGCCTGAAGTGCAGCACCGGGGAAGGGGAGGGGAGGGGAGGAAAGGAAGAGGAAGAGGAAGAGGAAGAGGAAGAGGAAAAGGAAAAGGAAAAGGAAAAGGAAAAGGAAAAGGAAAAGGAAAAGGAAAAGGATCCCAAACCCTGACCCATATCCACCCTCTTTGATAACAGGGAGAGAAAGGGACATGCGAGGTGAAGCCAGAGGCTGAAAGACCCCTCCAGCCTGGAGCCCAGACACCGGGAAGCACTGAAGTTGTGGGCTGCTGTGGCGGCAATGGCAGTCTGTCCGTCCGGGATCTGACAGCAGTTCATCCGTCTGGGATCCGATGGCAGTCCATCCGTCTGGGATCCGATGGCAGTCCATCCAGGATCCAGTGCCAGTCTGTCCAGGATGTGATGGCAGTCTGTCCATCCAGGATCCGATGTGAGTCCATCTGGGATTCAATGGCAATGCATCTGTCCAGGATCTGATGGCAGTCCATCCGGGATCTGATGGCAGTCTGTCCATCCGGGATCCAACGGCAGTCTGTCCGGGATCCAATGGCAGTCCAGGATCGGGCACTGCAGCGAACGCTGCGCTGCACAGCTGATGAGAGTGGCTTCCAGCCGCGGCGACAGCAAGCAGCGGCAGTGCCCTCTGCCCTGTCAGCGCTGCCCACCCTTTGCCTCCGAGCAAGAGGGGCACGGGACCGGCCCCTGCCCATCAGATCTGTGAGAAATCATCCCTCCTGGCATAGTCCTTCTGTGGACCTTAAAGCTGTTGGCTTTGGAAAGACACCTCCTTACCCATGTTTGCATGAATTTACTCCTACTGTATAAATGAACTTATTAAATTGATTTTAAAAGCAACGCTTCTGCGGTGTGATTTCATAAATCCAAGTAAAGCATGGAATTGATGTGGATGAAAGGTAGTTTTTCATGTAAATCTCGTATCTCAGGACACCAAGCTCTGTTATTGCTGAAGAACAGTTTACTGTGCACCTCATTACATTGAATTATTTTCTGGTTAAACATGAGCCATGTGCAACCAGCTGAGGCAAATTTGCAGTTTACATCGCAGAGTTGTCAGCTTTGCAAAAGTGAGGGAAAACATTCAGATTATTGTGACTCAGCCCTGGAAACAAGCTCATAACATTGTAAGTTTAATAACCTTCCCCACCACTTTTCGCAAGGATAGAAGTTAAAATTACAGCCAATGTGTGGAAATCCTCGGAGGCAGTAACTCCTAAGAATTTATACTGAGCGGAGTTAATAAATAAGTCCTCTGGTTCCCAAGCTGCCCTGTTACATATGCCCTTTAGTTAACTCTTTGAGAAAAATCATACATTGTTTTCTTTAGATTTTCCTGGAAATTATAGGCCAGTTCCGCAAACGACTGAACATGCAGGCAGCTTTATTTCTGGGAGTGAAGTCACTCGTGCATGTAAATATTTTCAAGATGAGACTTTAAAAAGTATGTATCAACTAAAAATATTGACACGTATAACTTCCCCTGTTCAGTCAATGCTTGCCAGTGCTGACCAGCATCGCGATGGCATTCGGTGACACAAACGCCTTCGTGCCACCTGAAATGGTGGAAGATTTGCTGAGTTGTGCCTCCTGCAGGACTGCGATAGGAAAAGGTGAGTTCTGTGCAAGCAGGACTCGGTCTAAAACCAGACGTTCTGCAAACGGCTTTGTCATCATAGGCACACTTCTTTTTCACAAAATACTACATTCTGAGATATGGATCTCTCACAGATATTTTTTCTCCCATACAATCATTAGAAGAAACTGAAGAGACTCGAGAGAAAAAATAAATAATTGAAAAATGAATAGTCTCAATACAGAATGATAAGGCAAATTGCCAGATATATAGCAAAATGCATTTGCCATCGATTTTTTGAAGTTTCAAAATGGATTAACTGAAAAACTTGCAAAAAACCCAGAAATGCACAAAACTACAGGGCGGACAGCAAGAAAGCCACCAGCGTGCCGGGGTTTCTTTCAGCTCAGCGTCTGTTCTCGTGTCAACCGACATGCGTAAAGGGTAGCGGCAGCCAATAATTATTCACGCTGAAATCATATCTGCCAGCAAGAAGACGGTTGCAGGAGTTTTCCGAGCTCTGTGCGGGAGTGGAACTCGAACGGCAATCTCTCTTGTACACAGCAAACCCCGTGCGATTTCAGCTCCAAAATGCTTTTGAGGTACCTGGTGACCAGGCGCTGGGTCATGACCTGGCTCTTGAGAAGCCTGAGTCAGTAGATGTTCGTTTTCCTTGGGGCTTTGTTTACCATCGACTTAGACATTTTGTATTAGTAAGAATCTGTGGCTTATGAGGACATTCTATTTATCTTACCAGTCTTTTTTGATGGAAATGCCTGAATTTTCTTGGAAACAGGGATTTTATTGTGGATTCTTGGTGCCCCTTGGAGAGGCTTATTTTTCTGGACAATAGTTTTCCTTAGTGTCACTACCCTTTTGATTTCCCAATGGTCACAGGCTCTCAAGGTCGTGCAAAGTGCATCCTTTTGTTATAATGGACCAGAATTTTGTATAAAAAGGCAGCAAAAAGATCCCTGTTTAGTGATTTAAAGTATATTTTCTGCCATGCACCTCTGCATTAGATTTTGACTGTTCTCCTTAAAAAACTGTGTAATTTGGAAGATAAAAGGTTTAAAGGCAAATTACAAGAGTACGCTCAGTATATACATTTTTTAATTTACCACACGTTCCCATTTAAAACTGAAATGCAGATTCTGAAGCAGGATTTTCCACAGTAATCCCTGTGTAATTTAAACATTCAATGTGTCAGAGCTGTTGTACCTTACACACACTGTAATGTAAAGCATTAAAACAATATGTCTTTCTATTTTGTTTATTTTGTTTTAGCTCGACTTTTCCTTTCCTTTCCTTTCCAGGTTACTCATTTAGGTAGATCCTGTTCTCTTACATTCCTCCTCCTGATGAGTGCTGCATTAAAAAATGTTGATGGCTGCTGTGGCTTGTGGCATCACTGCATTTCGTGATGGTGCTTTGCTTGCCCGGAAGATAAATAGTTCCTCTCTGTAGCAACCAGAAAGCACAAAACTTGAGGAAGACTGAAGATTCAGTGAGAACAATATGCAAACCAACATGAAAATTTCCCCTGAGATTTATCTGTGTCCGCAATCTCCTTTTGACCTCTGCAACATCAAGTTTTGATTTAATGTGAAAAAATACATCAGCCTTTAAAAGTGTTCCAATTCTTCAACTTTTCCTTAATTTTTGCTACAAGATCACACGAAGTTCTGTATCAATTTATTCTCTGCTTTGTAGGAACTGTATTAAATCACAAACTGTTTGAAAGCACGGCCAGGAGTAAGCGCAGTTTGTCTTCAAAGCGTGGTGGGCTGCGCGAGGTGCCTGGGGGCTCCAGAGGTCACTTCTAGGTTTGGGCTTTTCACCAAGTTCTTAGCACGCCTGTTAGGCGGCCGGCTTTTGTTGTGCTGCTGCTTCCAGCTTTCGCATAATCAGTTTTAGAGGTCTTGTATCATGTGTTCTCACTAGAAATTCTACAACCAAACATAGTCGTTAGAAAGATCACATGCATTAGCAACTTAAAAATTATTGCTTTCAGGAGGGTTCGGTTGTCTTCTGAAAAAGTGCTTATTTTACATGTTTCTGCAGAGATGACCAACAGCTGCAACATCAAATGCATCAGTACTCTTAGCATCATTCCCCACAGATAAATTCTCGCAATCAGTTTAATTGTTAAATTATACAATTTAAAATAATCTTTAAAAAAAACCAATTCTCCACTTTGCTGGTATAAATGCAGACTGCTAAAGCTGCAGCCTTTTGTACTGTATTTTTTTTTGCTTCAAGTATGCCTTTGCTTACTTTTTTTGAAAGTGTCTAAGAAGAAATGAGAAAAATCAGCTGATTTCACTTTTGCTTACAAGTACTATCCGAGCATTTCCATTGCCTAAACTTGCTGCACTAGCACAGCGCTTTTTAACTTTGCTCTGCAGATCCCTGAGTCACATTTGTACACAAACAAGAGTGTGGTAACTGCATGTTTTGCCTGTACACATTTTTATTAACTGATTTTATTAGAAGAATGTTTAATTATAATGTTTTGCATAAATTACCAGGCAATGCCCTGATACAAAGCTTATTAGAGTCAATGGAATTATTTCTCTTCACTGATTTCAAGCTGAAGTAGAAAAAGTCTTTGAAAGACTTTAGCAACAATAACTCTTTTAAATTTTGCATTACAAATATGACACAATAAATTATTTTCAGAGACTGTAATGTGAGGCTCAGATATAATGATATAATTTTATTTATCTATATTTTTTATTTGCTATTTCTCCATGTTTTGCAGTCTTCAGTGGAAAAAAACGCTACTAGCTTTGATAGCAGCTTTGCTTAATTAAGAATTTAGGACCGGTCCTCTTTTTTTTTTTTTTTTTTTTTTTTTTTTTTTTT
>Ga0065711_1010019_pt1 | contig 10155 bp, 5 predicted proteins | sample Hoacrofraction12_FD_59098 | JGI IMG/M metagenome (GOLD analysis project Ga0065711, IMG submission 59098) | Hoatzin crop microbial communities from Cojedes, Venezuela - Epithelial fraction 12 v2 (version 2) | ecosystem: Host-associated > Birds > Digestive system > Esophagus > Crop | place...
TCCTGTCGCTGGGCACCACTGAAAAGAGCTTGGCCCCATCCTCCTGACACCCACCCTTCAGATATTTGTAGGCATTTATAAGGTCCCCTCGCAGCCTTTTCTTCAGGCTGAACAAGCCCAGCTCCCTCAACCTCTCCTCGTAGTGGAGATGCTCCAGTCCCCTCACCATCCTTGTAGCCCTAAATAATACTGTCAGAACTTTACTCAATGGTTAATTAGTAAATAGTTAACAGGTATAACAAACACTAGTGCCTACTCTCACAAGAACGCTTCTGCTTTAATGATGTCTAGTTGCACAGTTTGCCCCTTCCAGAGTCCCATCCTGTTTACATCCCATCACATACACATCACTGACGCCATTTTACACTCAACAATTGATACACATTAGACAAAAACATCTGATTTAGATGCTGATAGATCTGATACAAAGATATCCGTTAGTGATAAATAAGAGCATATACCTGGTAAAACTTGCAACTTGTATTTGTTAATATGTTCACACAATCAGGGTCCCTACTTTTTGGCAGAAATCAAAGGTTTCTGGAAGAAATTCCATTAACTTCAAAGGAAGAAGAAATTTACTGCCAGCCTCTCCCCCTCCAGTTAAGGGCTTCTATTGTATTCATTTCATTAATCATTGCACTTCTGGAAGTCTGCAATTAGTTTCATTTACATTCTAAGCTCTTCACTAATGTTTACAGAAGAGTAACAGCTACATGAAGAACACCGAAGCTCTTTACCCAGGTTATATAATTAAGCCTCAAACATCATACATTTTCATTTGCACGTCCCATAATTCAAAACTAAGGTAAGTGAAGGAGATCTCTTGAAAGATGATGTATTCAAAATAGCCAAATAACACAGAGACAGTTTTTACATTTTGTTGAAGAACTAGCTTACAACACAGAAAAGCAAAATCATAGAATTTGGGTTTAAACAGGTAAATTGTAATTCTAGTAATGCCATGGATACTCTTTGTAATTACCAGGATATCTACATAGTTTACAGTTACACCAGTAGAAACACATTAATTTTTATGTAATATGAATTCTTATAAGCTTTAATAATCAGTTATTTACCCAGATAATAGTAAAACTAAACCATTATAAATTGCCTCAAATTTTCAGTAATATGCAGCTGGTATAGAATAATCTTAATATTCAAAACACTACCTTAGTGCTTTATTCTACTTTATCAAATAGATAGATCACTTATGCTGTAATATGCTACTACATCAGGTTTGTGCCCTACATATATTAAAATCAAGTTTGTTCTAAACACATAAGGATGACAAATTTACGTATCTTTACAAACATAATAAAGTACAGTAACATAATTTGGAAGGGAAAAATCTCAAATCATAACAGTTTTATGAGGAAATAAACAAAAATTCATAAAGTGTTTTTAATCAACATGCTAAAGAAAACACAGACTAGTGGAATATTGCCATCTTCTGAATCACATTTTTAGAAAATCAAATCAAAAGTCAATTACATTCTCACAGTGAGTTAAAACTGAGTAGAACCATTAAGCATACAGCAGCAGATATTTAAATGTACTAAGTTACCTACAGTCAGGTTTGGAAATTAAATGCTTCAGCACCTTTGACATTTCTTTGCAGATATATGCATCCATTACAACCTAAGCATCTTTAAAAAAAAAAAATGGCATGCAGTCCTAAATAGTGCAAAGGAATACCTTTGGCAGCTAAACTGCTTGCATTCTGGGAAGGAGAGCTTTAAAAAGATTGTGTTCAGTTTCCAGTTCTGTCAGATGTTCACTAAAGAAGCCAGATTACTGAGACAAATCAAGCCAATCCCTCTTCCATGAAGGGATTAAGCTCTTAGGGGCAAACAAAACTCAAAGGACAACCTCTATCACTAGTACAAAGCAAATACGTACAATTCAAATAATATATTCTATGTACAAAAATAGCAGCTGAAAGTCTCAGCACCTCCTAAGACGCAGTCAAATCCCTGCAGTCTTGGTTTCCTTGAGAACAGTGGCGAAAAATCCCAGCTAGGTTGTTATACAACCATTGCCTTAAGAATTAACAGATCAATTAAAAGCATAGATCTTTTAATCCCACTAATGACTGGTTTAGCAGATAAAACAGAAGAGAGTATAGAGGAAGTAAATGAAACAAACCTCCAGGAGCTGGTTTTGATATTACCATGAAAATTCAGAATTGTGTGAATGAAGACTACATACATGAACCTTGCAGGTTCACAGCAAAATTACTGTGACTTTCTACTGACTAATTTTTGTAGTTATCTAAATTAACACATTCAAATAACTGTAAAGATCTCAGAAATTACTGCTGGAGATGCTCCGTCCTCATACAAGCATGATGATTTTATGACAGTTCAGTGCTCAGAATAAACTTGAAAATTCTCAGTCTACTCTTACAATCTGATTTTTGTAAGGCAGACTTGTAGCGTCCTGTAATGCCATGTGCGTTATAGGCTCATTGCCTGTAGGTCTACAGGTGACTAAAATATCTTGCTCAGCCTGCAGTATGTTAGTGGTTGTAGCTTAACCACCAAGCGTATTGTTCTGTGAGTTTTAATGCTCTTTTTTCTGCATTTTTGTTCACCAGTAGAGCTGACACACTAATATTCTATTGAGAAACACATTCACATGCTTGTAAACAACAGAGTACTATTTTTTGTAAAATACTCTCAAAGCATTTCCAAACACTTGTTTGGCTTCTATTCACTGAGGGCTTTTCCCCCTCCTTGCTGCTTTTCACACCGTAGCATAGGAAACAGGGTGCAGTTGCATAACAAAGTGAGTCAGCAGCTGCAAGCAGATACCCTCAGCTGTCCAGATTACATAGCTACAGTAATAAAGGAATGACAGAAGTAATAATAAAAAAAAAAAATCCCTAAGAGATACGGGGACCTAAGGGCTACCGAATGAACTGGGAAATCACTGCTATGCAGAGATAATATTCTAAGATTACCATGGCATTGCAAGATGCCCCCAGAGAAAACTACTGAAACTCTTACGAGAAATCATGTTACACTTCTCTGTTACAATGAACTTTCAGGTTCACCTACTTATGTCTTCCTACACTATTCTGCACTGAAGTGACCCTGGTTAACAGCCTGCACGGCCACATACACCTTCCAATTGCAGTCATCAGCAGTGGCAGTGCAGAACACTCTGAGAAATGTTTGCATTTTGGTCATAATGCATCTTAGGAAAACAAACAAGCAAAATTATTTGTATTTTGCAAATAAGAATCTGATCAAGAGAGAGGTTGGATGGTTCGCTGGCAGTTACGCAGAAAACTTAAGGCTCATGCTGGAATAAATATAAGCCAAGCAGACCATGTAACCTCAAATACCTATGTGAAACTATCTTTTTTTTCAGACCACTCTTACCAGCCAAAAGTAGAAAGTATCTAATAGAAAATTTTGTACAGTAATACTGCTACTGACAAAATACTGATAAGATTTATAGTTATGAGGCTTGTCTTTGTTTTTCTTATTGCTAAGTTCTTGCTCAGTAAGTTATTTGATAATAACTTTCCTGCTAAAATGCAGCCAGTTTAAAAAACAAACAAAAAACCCCTAGTACAACAGGTTCCTTCAGAAGATACAGGCTGACATAATCTACTATATAATGAAAATCAGGCCAACGTACTGATAAAATTACTTTAACTTCTCTTTTGCTGAAACAAATACTACCTCCTCTGATGTGCCTAACCAGAAGATCAACTATTGCTGCATTTTATCTTATTAAAATTTATCATCTTTAACTCTTGTAAAGCAAAAGGCATCATCCAAAATAACTTTACTTATCAGTAGGTTCTGGCTACAGTGAAAAGTGTAATATAGGATCCCCTGTCCATGTCCTTTCAGTGGATTTTATAGTCTTATATTGATCTGAACTAAGACACTGCCTTATACCATACGTGATAAACTGATTTGTGACTAGGAAAATCTTGTTAACAATAGACACGAAGAAGCTCTAGACTAGACTGCCTGCAGAAGCAGCAGAGGCTTCTAAAAAAACCTGCAGAAATATCTGCAGTGAGTAACTTCATTATAATTTAGTTCAACCACTGAGAGAGATGGATGGAACAAACGCCCTCAAGAGGCCTGTCCTAACCCTGTGATGTTATAAAAGCATACTGGTGTATTTACGCACCAACTTAATTTCCTGTTATGGTTGGTTGCTTCCAGAGGCAGAGCCAAAATGTAGTTGGCATTACAGAAATTTATGGACTTTAAAATATACGGCCATGCTAATTCAATGAAATCCTGACCTGACTTCCACTCGAGACTTCAGTAAGCACTGGACTATGTCAAACACTCCCAGCAGTTACTATCTGAAGATGAACGGGCTTCCTTCATCAAAGTACGTAAGCCTGTAATTTGGCTGACCTTGAAGTGTTTGAATGGTCTCATTGAAATAACTGCTGGAAGTCACAGGAACTACTCAAATGCTTGACGATAGATAAACCTCTTCAAGTGTGCTTCACTGAACTGCAGTATGATGTAATAGAATTTAAATTCCGTGCATCTTGTAAAATCTTTGAAAGATTAGAGGATGCATGATTAAGAGGTGTATCTCTGGAGAGATATATCTGGACAAAAGGAAGCATGTTTAAGAGGCATTTGAACAACGCCCTTAATGATGTACATTAACTGGGTCAGCCCTGAGGTGGCCAGGCAGTTGGACTAGCTGATCGTTGTAGGTCCCTTCCAACTGAATGATTCTGTTCTGTTCTATTCAAAAGGACACCCACGCCACTAAGCTGAAGGAGAGGAGAAAGAACTGGAAAAGGCAATGCTAGGAAACAATACAAGAAGTCCTTCAGCTGTACCATGGGCTCAGAAGGACACCAGTTCATGCATTCTTGCACAAAGCACACATGTCCCAATAACCCTCCCAGAGCCTGTACCTGTATTTTCTTTCCAGTCTCTCCTGTGGTATCTTCCCTTTGCTGCAAAACACGTTTCACAGACAGCATCAAGGCAAGATTCAGCTGATCCCTCTTACATGTTCTTGTCAAAACAAGATCCAAACCTCAAAAGTATAAAAGAAGTCTAGAAAACTAACTCATAGCCATAGCTGCCAAAAGATAGGCAAGATGAATCCCACCACCAACCATGAGAAGACCAAGTACAGACACTGATAGATCTGTGTGTTAACGCCGATATAAGCAATTTCTGTTTCCCTGAAAAAAACCACAATTTGCAGATTTTACGTATATCTTCTATATAAACTCCATTTAAATAATGTCTCAAAGTCTCTCTGCCTCCCTTCTGGCTCCCTGCCCCCCTCCTTTTGTCGGTAAATACTTTACCTACGTTAAACTTACTGCTGATACAGCAACAGCTTCAGTAATTCTGCCAGAACACAAAGCTCATTCTGGTCACACTTTAATTAAAAAGAATCTATAATTCCTTCAATATGGTATTCAGAAGGATTGATGTTTTTCTTTTTCATTTAGTTGATCATTTTTTAACACGCTGGTATAAGTGAATATTAAGTATATAAATATATTTATATATTAAATACATAAGTGAATATTATAAACATTGCTTATTCATGTACACTGTTCCTTTTCTATAAAATATGAAACTAGAGACCCACTTGCAATAATATTTGTTTTCCTAAACAAATTTTCCTTTTTTTGCCAAAGACAAGATGACTGTAGCCTACCTCCCTAAACTGCATTTTCCTTCACTGATTTTTCAGTCATTTTTCAGGTATAGACCCCACTCAAATAACAGGTATTCTTTACTCAGATACTCTTTCCTTTTTTATCTGTAAACAGACCTTGTTTTGTATGAAATATGTAGCACATTAGAACTGCTAAGACATCAAGAAAAGAAATGCTTTTGGAAGCCTTAACACATACAGGATCACTTCATAGTCTTGCATACGGGCAGAGCTGTACTGAATTTGCCATATATGTTAACTAGTGATTTCTTCCATGTCCAATTTCTGAAAAGAAAAAAAATAATAAAAGGGGGAACAATTTCCCTGTGGTCAGTGGATTCTTTGTACTGTAGGAAAGGATATTGTACTCAAATTATATCTTGTACATGAACGTAAATAGGAGCAGACAAATAGATGTCAGCGAGTCACAGTAAGATACTGTTATACTTTAAAGAGGTAAATTGTTATACCTTAAACTTAAACCTTAAAGAAAGTTAGTTTTAACAATCATACTTCATTTAAGGTATCTATAGATCAGCTTTAATTTCTAGAAACTGGATGAAATCATACAAGAGACCATTTTCTTACTGAGTTCCCAGTTGCACAAGTATGTTTTAAGACAGTTTGGTCTGTGTTTCCACAGGATTTGGCGTTATAGACTGATACGTACTGAAGATGTCCAACTTCATATATTTGCTATCTTCACCAGAATAATCTGTGAGATTTACTGGAACAATTAGCCAAATTCCGAGAAGCTGTTCATGTAAATAAAGAGCAACTGTATTGCTACACAGCAATACTCTACACAGGAAGTCTGAGATCGTTCCAGAACATGGAAAACAAAAAGAAAGCAGCATAACCAGCAGTTTATACATTTTTCCAATAGAGTACTTGTAGGCCTTGTTTAATGAGAAATAGCAAGAAAATAACATAGCATAGCCTTAAGATAAATGACATTACATTACTCCAAATAATACCCAACAGCAGACAGTGTCTATAATAATCATATGATGGATTAATAATGGATTAAGAACAGTCAGTTTATAATAAAGTCTGAATCCAGATGGAGCACTGACCACCTATGCGATAGAGCTATATTAAGAAGTCATGCATAATTCAAACTTATTGTATACATCTTACTGGGCAAGCTGAAGGTCTTTTATACTATGAACATGCAACAGTCCAGAGTTCACAGAAATAAAAAGACCCAGATACAATATATATTTTAATTATCTCAACTCTGATAAGCTCATGTAGAAGTAATCCTCTCTAAGCTTTTCAGAGCTAGCTCACCATACCTTAGCAATCAAATATTATTGAGTTTATAATTAAGTTTAATTAGGTCAAGGAATGTTTCAGTTGTATTGACTCTCAAATACAAAACAAATGTTCACACAGCACTAAAAGCAATCAAAATTAATGAACTCTGATGTAGTGTATGCAAATGTAGCTTAAGTCTGGGCAACTTCATGTTTGTATTTTATATTGGGGCCTATTTTATTAACTTGCAAGCAGACAGAGCAGTAGGACTTCTCCAGTTCAGAATGCACTAACAAATGACCATTTGGAAGACTTTTATTTTCAGTAATAGCAACTGTTCTATATAAGCAAAATAAGTAACTCTTCTGAGGCCTTGCATATGGAATTTTACCTTCTTTATGAAGATGTTTTACTTGTGTAGTCCACCACTTATTTGTTGTTTGTTCTTTCTCCTCAATATAACAAGAAAACAAAAGCAACTTCCATGATTTTACATTTTTTTCATACAACTGATTGCAGAGAACTGCACACCATTGCTCTGTTTCCTCTTCTGAACAGAATTTTGCTTAAATAAGTATAATTCTATTCCGAAAAGTACAAGTTTTGTATTAGGTTTTACCAGCTTTTTGGCCTGGATACCTCCTGAGTTACTCAGGATTTTACAGAGTTGAGAGTCATCAGGCACAGGGTATCATCTACCACCTTTACAAGACTTCAGCTACTTTGCAGCTACCCCTTTTCCTATAGCCATTAAGAATACATCACTTTTAATAACATTACTGAGCGCTCTATGTAAAAATCTTCAGATAACAGTGTCCATTACCACTTTGCTTAGTATGATACGCCATCTATACGTTACAGCCCAAAATTTCCAAAGAGCAGTTGGTCTGCAGAAACTAAACGGATAGCCTGTTGCCAAGAAAGGTCCAGAGCACAGTGGAAGAACTCTGGCTACCTGACCCGACTGAGGAGCACAAACCCTTGCACTCCTCCAGCACTCCCCCAGGCTCAGAAGAAGGTTGCACAGACTGCAGACGCGCTTTTCAAAGTCTGGGTATTGGAAAAGAACAGCAGCGGCAGCAGCAACAAGGAGTGAAAGCACAGGCAGAAAAATCTGGAAACTGCTCAGAATTTAAGTAAGGAGAGACACAGTGTCTGCATGAAGAGCAATACAGAAAATTGTGGGGCTACAGTGGGGTGTTTTAAACACGAAAAACTACTTAGCCCTGTATGATCTTGCAAGCTGTCTCTGATTCTCTGTCCCAATTCTCCAAGCTATAAAAGGATATCTATAAAATCTAAAGTTTCTGTAAGCCATGTTAATTACATAATGTCTGTAAATCTATATGCATATGCAAATCACTCTAGAATGTACCACCATTTTAAGAGCACAAGCACAAAACACCCTACAGGCTGAGCTAACTGTATAGACTGAATACAAGGTAAGCCTTCCAGTGGAGGCCAACGGGAACAAAAGCGTGTTGGACAACACATGCATTTCCATTTAAATGCAGCCTTCCAACTGCAGTGGCCTCCTGTATGCTTGCACTCAGCCCTCACAGTCTGCTGGCCACATCTGCCACAAGTTATCACAAACTATTTGACATGGAGAGGATTTACAAATCCATTTCTTTAAGCTCGAGAGAAAATCAGCTAAGACCAACCAGTCAGTTTAATAAGCCAGTTTAGCAACTCCTGAAGCATCAATACCAGTCCAGATCACTAAACAAATACAAAGATCATTTAACCTGCTTAGGTTACCAGTCCTTGTCCTGAGTCAGCAAAGCTCCAACCAGCATTTCCTGTGAAAGGAAATTCTGTCTTTATGACTGATTCTCCTGGAAGAGAGAGAGGTGTCTGGCAATAGTCAGTCATAAAAAAAAATAAAATCTATTTTTATAAAAGGATTGTAGACAGATTATGTAAATTGGCACAAGACCTATATGTGTTGCTTTCCATGGCATGAAGCAACTTCAGTCTTTAAATAGTTAATACTCTTTCTTTCCCGTCCCTACTCTCTCCTGGACAAAGGTGATGAACAGATGCACGGACACAAATTGGAAACTTTAGACAGAGTAAAAGATGGCCAAATCTTTCCATTGGCAGGTACTAAGAGGAGGCACAGCGCTGAGGTGATGCCCATGAAGCCAGGGCAGCAGCGACTGCAGCACCGGACTGACAGTGTTTCCTCACATCAGCAGCTAAGCGAGCTGGAAGAACAGAACAGGAGTCATTCACCTAATTAAGCAAACTAGGAATATGCTGCACAGGAAAGTCTAATACGCTTCTCTGTTAAATACATACACTATTTNATAAAAAAATAAGAATTTTATTACAGAGCCCAAAAGATTTATCACCTGTAAAACTTTAATAATACATAATTACACCAGTTAGAATCTAAATTCATAATATGGAACACATGCATTTAAATGTTGATATTCTTAGCCACTACCCTGGAAAACAAACACTTTCATTGAGGATATCGATATAAGCAATCTGGCACATCTTTTCAAAGACATAAGAGAGCTGCTAGACAAAGGAAGCTGAATATTTAATTATTTACGTCATGCTACAACCCAAAGGCTCCAACTAAGTGTAGGGCCCTCATTGTGTTTCAAAACTGTAACTGCTTGGAAGAAAAAAAAAAAGTAGTGTATTGGACTAATTAAAGTCACCTCAGAGCAGCTGTGACTCAGGCTAAGGACGGATCTCTGAGGCCAGGACCATATCGCCAGCAATGGTAAAAACCAGCTGCCCAGGGACATGTGTGAAAGCAGAGTAAACCCCCAGTGATACACGTGTAGATTACTCTCCCAGACTCCAGAAGCATGCAAGTTGAAGGATTTCTTCAGATGCACAATTTCACTCGGTCTAACAGCTCTTGATGTATTTTTCTTCCATGAATCTGTCCGATCTGCTTTTTGAACTCCTGCAAACCTCTGGTATCCAGAACACTCTGTGCCAGAATTCTGCCACTGCATGCTAGGTGAAGAAGTATCCCTTTTGGTTTGATATCAATCTAGAAAGAGTTTCATTTTGTGCCCTTAATCACAAGGGATTGAATAACCTTATTCTGATCATATTTCATAGAACTAATCACCTATCTTTTTCCCAGTATATTTGATTTCAGTTTATGTAAGTTTCAGTATATTTGATTGTTTCTTATATGAAAACTGTTACAAACTTTTGATTATTCTAGATACTTCCCTTCCCCCC
>Ga0065711_1011118_pt1 | contig 10155 bp, 10 predicted proteins | sample Hoacrofraction12_FD_59098 | JGI IMG/M metagenome (GOLD analysis project Ga0065711, IMG submission 59098) | Hoatzin crop microbial communities from Cojedes, Venezuela - Epithelial fraction 12 v2 (version 2) | ecosystem: Host-associated > Birds > Digestive system > Esophagus > Crop | place...
AGGATGGGGCCAAACTCTTTCCAGTGGTGCCCAGCGACAGGACAAGGGGCAATGGGCACAAACTGAAGCAGAGGAAGTTCCACCTGGACATGAGGAAGAACTTCTTCCCTCTGAGGGTGACGGAGCCCTGGAACAGGCTGCCCAGGGAGGCTGTGGAGTCTCTTTCTCTGGAGATATTCAAGACCCACCTGGACAAGGTGCTGTACAGCCTGCTCTGGGTGACCCTGCTTCGGCCGGGGGGTTGGACTAGATGACCCACAGAGGTCCCTTCCAACTCTGAACATTCTGTGATTCTGTGAAGAGCTCATTTCTCAGTTTTGTGCTGGGAAAACAGTTTCCGACATTTTCTGGTACTGAGGAGTGCACATTGAAGAGGAAGGCTCTATCCAAAGTTCAGTTTCTCTTCCTATTTTTTATAATATTCGGTACGTTTAAAATAAATTCTAAGTAGTTGTCGCAAAAAAGCTCCTATAGCCATCAACAAGAAGGTCTCAAAAATGAGAGAAATAATTGTTCAGAACTAAGTTTTTGCTAAAGAAAACTGTCAAATCCCTACTTTGAAAAAGAAAAGCCCTAGAAACCATGATATCGAAGCAGCATTACTTCCCTCCTTGAGTTCTGCACTTCACAGCGAAGCTTCAGCAGCTCCTGTAAACTACACTCAGGCTTTATCAGCAGGACTCGCACTTGAGTTCAGTGGACAGGAGATTCCCAACAGTGTAGAAGTTGCAGAAGCAAGGCCAAAGCCACCAAAGCCACCGAGAGGGGACTTTGTGAGGTTCGACAAGGCGAAATGTTGGGGAAAGCAAAAGGCCTTTGTCTTGGACTGCAAAAAGCCAGAGGAAGGGGAAAGACTGGAGTTAGGCAGCGGGTTGGTGGCAGAGCTCCTGGTCTCTCTGCTCCATGCCTCTTGCACGACACCTCCCTGCTTCCCCTGGTGGATGGGGACATGGCAGCTCTGCCCCCCAGCCTGCGCAGAGCTGGCGTTCCTGCCGCTGGAGAGCCAGCTGCATCAGCCCAGAGCTGAAATGAAGCGACTGCAAGAGCTGGTTTGGCATCTGAGCCGGAGAAGCCGCCCGCGTTAACGAAGCTGATGGGAACGGGATGGGGCATAACGAGGTGCCCATTGCTGAGAAGCAGCGAACTTCCCCCAGGCCGCCTTCAGCTCCCGCAGAGCAGGCGGGTCGCTTTGTCACTTATTAACGCCAACACTCACACGATCAAAGTTCAGCACGTGTTCAGCTGCTCTTCCGGAACAGTGGACTTGCAAGGCACATGGCGCAGGTTTCCTAGGGATAAAAGAGACGTCCAGAGAAAGCAACCCCTGCCCCACCTGCCCGGAGATCTCCACCGCCTGCTGCGTGTTTTGGGTGGCGATGCCGTGTCTATTCACCAGCCGGAGCCCAAGGAGTCAGCTCTGCGCACCCATCTCCATCAGGCCATGGCTCCCTGCTCCTCTCACACCAGGACAGCTCTGCGCCTCAGCGAAGCCTGACGCGGTCCCTGGGTTTCGGGGGAAATTCTCCCCCGAGAAGGCAGATTTATTCGCTTTCCGGTGAGATGAGAGGGTTTGTCAGCNCNNGCGCTGCATGTTTCAAGTGTCTCCCCTGCAGCTGGGACTTAACCCTAATCTAAATTACGCCCTGGTGCCCTTAAAGAAATGTTCGACAGACTATGTCACTTGGAAAATTAATTGCTTTGCCGCTGGACAAGCAGTGGTTGCACCAATGGAGAGCAGCGGGGCTGTTCCTCCTGGGAGCGGGGGACAGTGGCGTGCGAGGGGACCACTGCGGTTCCTGCAGCCTGCCTGGTCAGGCCGCTGAGGCCACACCAGCCAGGTCACCTCCAAAAGAAACCCCGAGTTCCCAAGGGCGAGAAGGGGTTACACAGCAGCGATAACCCATCAGCGGAGCAGCCCAACATCCTCTGCTACCCGCAGCTTCCCCGCAGGCTGACAGGCACAAGAGCCCAGCAGGTCTCATTCACTCTGCAGCTGCCGCCCAGACCAGCGTAGGTAACAGCATTGGACCCGATACCCCGGAGACAAGCCTACACCAATTTAAAGGGTGATGCACAAGTGTGCTTATCCAAACCTGCAGATGTCCAGAGAGCATACAGTTCTGCTGTGGAAAGTGGTTTTATTTACATACTTTACAATGAACAGCATCTGTGTATTATTCTAAGTGTCTGCGCTCCCTGAAGGGCAGAGTTAAGAACACCCAAGTAAAGTTACTGGAAGGGTTCTTCATTTTTGAGCGTTTTATTGGAGCGATCAAGTTGATTCATCAACCACTTCTGGCACCACTTGTGAACATGCAGCTATTGCCTACCCCGACCCAGAAAGGGACGCTATTTTAGCCCTATTAGAAGCGAGGTGTTAATTGCTGTTCGGATGGTACCAGTACCTATTGCCAGACCTGCAAGGACACGTCATCTGCGGCCTTTTAATCAAAGGCTGGGTCTGGGGGGGATGGAGTTTGGAGCTGATTTCTTTCTGTGTGTTATTAAAAGGGGTCACTAAAAATTCACCGTGTTTCCAAGTGTACTTCATGTCTGGTGGGACAAAGCATCCCTTCTCCCTCACATTTGCAGAAGCAAATACAGTCGGAGAATGGAACAGAGTTCCACTTCTGCAGCTACTTACCAGAAGAAACGGTGTGTTCTGGCCATCACGATCATTTGTTTTCCCTTCAAAGACGTGCTGCCAAGGCCCTTGCTTCTCGGTGACCGAGGAGGAGGGGAAGAGAAACCTTGACCGCAAACAGGAACCCGGTCTCTGGGAAACAGGCAAAGAGGATGCTGTTAAACATTTCATGAAACACTCAGGGAAAGATGGGGGCAGCCAGAAGCTTTGAAAGTTTTGATTTCTTGAAGATAATGAACCGCCTGTTCTAACTAGAGGAGAAATAGCCTGTGAGGCCTCTCTCCCGGAGAGTTTTCTCCTGCGACGTTCAATACTGTAAGGGGCTGGAGAGCAGGGAAGACTCTCGGCTGGATTAATTTACAAGGTAATAGCGATTTTTTTTCCCCGGGGGAGTTAAACCAGACTCATGCCCTTGCTTCTCTGGGTTGATAAAGAGCATTTGAACCACTCCCGCTTGCATGAGGAGGGCAGGAGCGTCTCCAGCCCCAGAAGCACAGGCGCTGCCGAGCCCAGGACCACCCCGGCAATGGGGGAATTGCTCAAGTGGTGGCTTTGCAGGCGAAGTTAAATACTTCAGATTCCCTTTTCAACCAGGCTGCTTAAGCTTTGGATCTGTTTTTGTTAAAGCCTTCTTATTTTAATTAAGAAAGCCCGCGTTGAAATGCCACTTCGGTTACCATTAACATGTGTCTGCTGAGATCGCCAGCAAGCCTTCAAGATGCAGCAAGGCTGCACTCGGTAGCTCTCAAGGACTGATAAAAAGCCTTTAAATGGAGCACGGGAGAAAGATCACACTTTCAGCAAACCGAGGACCCAAACAACCCTGAGAAACTCAAGTTTTGGGCCAACAGCAGCCTCGTGAAGCACGGGAAGGGGACGGCAAAATCTCTGCCCTGGGGAGGAATAGCACCAGGCATCAGCACAGGCTGGGAACGGTCTGGCCGAGTGGTCGCCCGCCCGAAAAGGAGCTGGCAGATACCGGCACGCCAAGCTGCGCGTGAGTTAGCGGCGTGCTCTGACCGCAAACACCACGAGCTGCCCAGTGGGCGACGTCAGGGGCAGCGCGTCCTGCGGGCCGAGGGGAGGGGGTAATTCAGCACTGCTCAGGCTGCACCTGGAACGGAGCTGGAAGAGCGGGCTTCAGGAACATTACGAGTCCCAGAGCAGAGTTAGGGCTTCGTGGAAAATTGGTTCATTTTGATTATTGGGGGGAGTGAAAAAAGAGAAGGCAAAAACAAAAAAAGCCCAGAAATGACAATTTCCTCCCAGTTCCCATGTCTTTATAAACGGCCCTACATCACCGCATTTCGAATGTGTATCTGAGAAAGCGAGGCTCTCTTTTAAAGAAAATTTTCTTGTAGGAAGAAGACTTGAAAAAGGGAAGGAAGCTCTGTGCTATTCAGGGCGCAAGGCAGCGCTGCCGGCAGCCTCCCTGCCGGCGGGACGTCAGGAAAGGACAGAAGGGAGGGGAAAAAAAAAAAAATTGCCGACAACCATCCTGCCCTCTTGCAACCCTAGTGCATCGCAGCAAGATTCATTGGAGATGGCAGTGGACGAAGAGGTGGTTGTGACAAGAGAAGGTGGAGAAGCTCAGACAGGAGGAAATACGGCTGCGCTGAACTGGCTGTGAAACCCTTCGTCTCCTTAGGAGGAATGCATCGCTTTCAGCCGCCAGGTGCCGGTTACCAGTGCAAACCCAGCAGGTAAACAGGCACGGGCAGTGTTTGCAGCAGGAACCTTCACCAGAAAGGACCAGGACAGCCTGGAGACCTCTCTAGCAATCAAACAGTGACACCACTTAAGATCTAGCCTGCTCACGTACCTGCTGCTTCTCCACTCTTACAGGTGCTGTGCTGGCTGAGGGCTGCTTTTCACCACTGGAAACACAGAAACCCATCTGAAAAAATAAAAAATCGGTACTCAGCGACGATTATGAAAGGCAAGTTCTCCCCAAGCAGCACCTACAAGCGTTTGGCCTGGCCAGGCTGACCACACCACAGCTGACGTAGGCAACAGCCCTGGCTGAGTCCAAGGGGAGCAGCCCCCGACCCAACAATTTGGACATTTCCACACAGAGTGTAAATCTCAGTTGTCTGGCTGCTGCTCACGGATTTTTATCCTTCCCTCTTCTTTTCTCACATCCCATCCCTACATGAGCCCGCTGTCCCTCCAGCAGAGGACAAGGGATTTTTGCTGGAGAACACCAGCACTTCTCCACACAGCCTCCCAGGCACAGAAGGCGACAGACAGCAGACAGCCAAGCCCAATCCCCACACACTGTGTGGGTTTTTTTCATCCCATTCCCTTCCTTTTACAGCCTAAGTGGGAGAGACTCTGGCCAGATCTCAGCCTCCATCTGCAGCCTGAGATTGTGATCTGAAGCATAATGTTTCTTTATGAGCAAATTATCACCAAGACTTCAATGCACTGCTGGCCTTTTAAAAAACTACGTGTTTAGTATTTTTATTTCTTTCTGCTTTGCAGTTTATGGCTTCCATAAATCAGCTGGCAGGCTGTGGCACAGAGGGCTGATCTGATCTGTGGGAACGAGGGAAGGGGCAGGAGAAGGGAGCACCGACTGAGTCCTTAACCAGGGGACCGCTGCTCTCTGCCGTAAGCACGCCCGCGGGGGAGGCAGGATGCTGCCCACCTGAGCCAATGCCAACGCCAGGCCAACGCCGCCTTCTCTGATGCTGAGTTAAAAAATAAAACTTGCTTCTTCTAGGCCTCACCATCTATTTGTAAAACGTGAAGACCCGTTTTCTCTCTCACAGGAGCAAGTGCAGTGATGAATCCATTAACGTTCACAAGCTGTTCCATCAGTACAGAAATCAGAGCTACAGCAGGGGCGGACATGAGCAAGTACTGACCCACTACGCTGCTAAACCAACCCACGCATTTGAAACAATCAGATCTGACCCAACGTGTTGCTGATCCCGAAGTCTTACCTGGTAGCAAATGAAGGATGCTGCTGTGGTTAAAGGACTGCTTCAGTCAGAAACTTGGCGCTGAACTCCCAAGCCTCACAAGTCAAAGATCAAATTTTCCAGGACGTTTAATCACTCGGAGACGAACCAAAGGCCGTGCTACGAAGCATCCCAGGAAACGAATCATCAGGGAAACCTCCTCCCCACATCTTCGTGCTTCCAAATACTATGAAAAAAATCTGTCCCGTAGTCAGCCTACTCCCTGCCAGGGAAAGGGGATCTGCAGCCCTTCCTTTCCCTGGCCCCTTGCCACCCAGCTCGGGCACTTGGACTCTAAACACTCCAGGGCAGACGCTTTCCTACATGCACATGTGCAATGCTTAACACCTTGCCAAGCAGGCCACCACCTTCACAAAGACCGTAAGGCTCAAAAGACAAATACCACATAATATTCCAAGGACTTTGTTGGCCTGGGAGCTGCGGGGTTATTCACTGAGGGTGGTTTTATTGCTGGCTGTACTGCTTTGCTCGCTGATAAGAACTGCTCTTTCTCCCTGTGCCTTCAGTGCTGGTTTGCTATGGGAGACATCAGTCCAGGTACTTTATCCTCCACTGCTCGCAGGACGGGAGCACAGGCACCTTATTGCTGTTTGAAGGGAAAGCCTGGGCAGAACAGGGCAAGCAGACTTCTGCCAGGACCAGCCCTGACGTTCTTTCTACTGGTTCACAGAAGCCCAGGTGGTAACATAATGTCACACAGAATCTTAGAATGGTTTGGGTTGGAAGGGACCTTAAAGATCATCTGGTTCCAACCCCCCTGCCATGGGCAGGAACACCTTCCATCAGACCAGGTTGCTCAGAGCTCCATCCAACCTGGCCCTGAACACTGCCTGGGAGGGGGCATCCACATGGCAATCTTCCCTGGAATACTCCCACAGTCCCAGCCCCTCCTTTCGCATTTCCAAAGCAGCTGAAACCACCACCAGTCATTTGAATTCCTGCGGACCTTCTGCCTACCAAGGTGACAGGTGATGCCGATCATTGTCCTGCTTTTGAGCGGCTGCCTGCAGCTCAGCCTCCACCACAGATCCTCCATTCCACCAAATTCTACTTGCTACAGAATGGTGTAGAAGAGGCAGGTGTTGCTGCCGTCCTCACCAGGCACCCACCTTCTCGGTGGGCACGGGCAGCTCCAGGGCTGCGCACCCAGAGTGCCAACAAGCACAAAGGCATGTGGGAATTTCATTGTATACACAATTTACCAACATTTAAGTGCACCTAAGAGTTCCAGCCCATCCCGTAACCTGCACACAAAATTGTGTGAAAGGAAGACAGTTAACTGAGCGTGGATAAATTCACCTAAGAGAGGAGCTGGCAAGAGTCCGGTGGTGGCCCTGGCCAGAGATTGTGGCACATGCATTTGGCACCTGGCCCTGCCGTCCAGTTTTGTCCCTTGCCTTGGCCACCAGGGCCGTTTGCCCCTACGAGCTGCTCTGTGATGGGGGAATCAGCCCGGCTTCCCCCCGACGCCGAGGAGACGGAGGGGCACGCGGTCCGGAGCACAGCCCTTGCACACAGCCTCGGCCAGCGCCTGGGAACCTCTAAGCCACACGAAGAGCATGCTGGATTTGGGGAGGACCAAGACAACAGCAGTTTTGGTCCCCTCCTAGAGTTCACAGTGCAGTCTGCAGAGCACACTGGGTTTCGGGATGGGAAAGGTGGGAGCCAGGCTCAGTGGTGGATCCCAAAGAGCACAGCCCCTTCCCGGGGCTCGGGGCCTTTGCCCTTATGAAGGAGACAGTCGCTTTTCTCCTGTGTGGCGATGCCTGAATCACAGAATCATAGAATGTTTGGGGTTGGAAGGGACCTCTGTGGGTCATCTGGTCCAACCCCCTGCCGAAGCAGGGTCACCCAGAGCAGGCTGCACAGGGCCTTGTCCAGGGGGGTCTTGAATATCTCCAGAGAAGGAGACTCCACAACCTCCCTGGGCAGCCTGTTCCAGGGCTCCATCACCCTCAGAGTGAAGCAGGACATGCAGACACCCTGGGGAAGCCCAATGCAGAGGCCCCTCCATGAGCGTTCTGCATCGCCGGGGCCCCTGGCCAGCACCAGAAAGGAGGCAGAAATGGGTCCATGCCCTGAAGTCCCAACCAAGGTGACAGCCAGGGAGAAATCCCCTGGCAGGTTGCCCCACGTAAAACAATGCAAACGAGCAGCTAACCCCACGGAGGCTGCAGAGGTCTCATCGTTGGCAGTAAACCACACAAAGTTGTTCCAATAAAACCAAGATTGCACAATAAGCAGCGAGCAGTAACAGCAGGAGGACACCATCCACCCATCGACCCATCCATGGTCTGGGTGCACACAGTTGTCGGTGCAGGACTCGGCACGACAGCTGGAGCCAGGCTGTGACACGAAGGGCTCCCAGTCGGAGAGCACAGCCGAGCCAGAGCCCTGCCAGCGGCTCAGCCCCATGGCTGGGGCTGGCATTGGAAGTAACAGGATTAGCAGCGAGAAGAGAAAGCTTCCAGGCTGACAAGGAATAAACAAAGTGCAGAAGAAGTTCAGGCCATGCTTTTAAGTGAGTTTTGAGCATTAGAGGAATTTTTCAACAAAAAGGAGAATCCAGTATTTAAAAAAAAAAAAGGAAAGAAAAGTAGCAAGAACCTGCTCATCTCTCCCTCAGGAAAACGTGAGCAATTCCCAAACACAGACACCAGTCTCGTCCTCCCAAAACCTGGCGGTAAAGCTAACAACTGTTGCGCTATTAAAGTGTCAGATAAGCCAGGCGAAAGCGCCAGCGAGACTCCTGGAGCTTCAGCGTGCTCCGGAGTTGCTCTGCCCTCCTCCAGGAACTACAGCTGATCTGCTGCAGCAGAAGGACGGGCAGGAGGCGATGGCACCCAGCTCGGTAAGCCACCTTCTCTCCTGCACAAGACTTCAGGGAAATGCAAAATTCACCACGTGCCTTCGAGAAATCGCACAGCTGCTCTCAGCCCTGAAGGCGTGCAGCTTGTTTCCAACCTAATGTTCTCCCCCTTTTGCTCTCCAGCCCTCGAGGAGAGCTGCCTGCTGCCAGGCGCCTTGTCCCCAGCCCGGTGCCAGCAGCCTGGAGCCCCTCACCACCCAAATCCACCTCTCCCCGCCATCGAGCGGAGGGGCACGTTAGGACAAAAAAAAAAAAACAAACAAAAGCAAAAATAAAAATGGTGAGCTAAAGCCAATTAAAAGCACAGGGAAAATGGGGGGAGGCAGGATGTCGTTACCAGAGCTGGAATTTGGCCCAGGTGCCATGGAGATGAAACGCGGCAGATGGTTAAGGTGTACACAGGAAGCACGCATGCAGCACCTGACTATAGATTTAAGACCAATTAATGCAACAAAAGAGAAAACTTGACAAGGAAGCCGGAGACCTGCAAAATGAATAAGTGAGCCATGAAAAGGGGAGGCTCTCCCATCAAAAAAAAAAAAAAAAAGAGAAAAGAAGGAAAAAAAGCAGCAGCAGAGTGTACAATACCTACAGAGCCGTGAATAAACCGAAGTTGGAACAGATGGAGACAGAAACAAACCGTCGTGTGCGTTAGTTGGCTACTGAGCAAAAAAGCCAGCGTGGGGAAAGAGCTTCCCCGCAATTCAGGGCGAGAACAAAAGGCTCCGGTTCCGCAGCATCCCCTTCCCCAGGCGCTCGGCGTCCTTCCTACGGCTTCGTTTCAGGCTCCCAAGCTGCAGCGCTCTCAGATACAAGATCCTAACAAACGATCGGGAAAGCATATTCTTTTAAATAATAAACCATGTGTCTCTCATTAAAAGAGCCCAGGCAGCAGAGACAGGAGCCCTTCGCTGGCAGCCCGTCGTGCGGGAACAGACCCGGACTGTGTGGCCCTGCCTTGGACCCGATCCGAAACCGGACCAGGGGACAACACACGAGGGCTTTCCAATGGATGGCGACTGCCCTGAAGCGGCCAGGCTCGCAGCCGCTGGGTAAACACCCAGTGAACCCCGGCGCTACCTTGGAGGCACACAGGTGACCTTTATCTTCGCAGGTGAGAGCGGCCTCGCATGCAACCGTTCCCATTGAATTTTATCTGATTGCCTCTGAACTGAAGCCCTGGCCAGGTCAGAGATGAGAAAACAAGCAGGGAGACGAGCCAGCACGCTGCGGGAACGGGAGCAGGGAGAGGTTAGTGTGGCACAATTAAGCACAATGAGAGAAACCCCTCGCTACCAGGGCATTTAAACTCCCAGCCGCACGGAAGAGGAGGCAAATGTCCCAAGGAGCACCAGGAGCCTGCTCCCCACGAGCCCCCCTCGCCCAACCCGAGGGCAGCGGTGGGCACTGCAGCCAGGCTGAGCCTGGGCAACAGCAGAAGCACCCCGACACCCACGGCAGCAGCCAGGTGCAGCCCAGGCATCCATGGCACCCCGACACCCACGGCAGCACCCTGACACGCACAGCAGCAGCCAGACAGAGCCCAAGCATCCATGGCACCCCGACATCCACAGCAGCACCCCAACACCCACGGCAGCAGCCAGGCGCAGCCCAGGCATCCATGGCACCCCGACACCCACGGCAGCAGCCAGGCA
>Ga0065711_1051969_pt1 | contig 10155 bp, 5 predicted proteins | sample Hoacrofraction12_FD_59098 | JGI IMG/M metagenome (GOLD analysis project Ga0065711, IMG submission 59098) | Hoatzin crop microbial communities from Cojedes, Venezuela - Epithelial fraction 12 v2 (version 2) | ecosystem: Host-associated > Birds > Digestive system > Esophagus > Crop | place...
TCAAAATAAAATTTAATTTAAAAAAAAAAAAAAAAAAGAGTTAAGACCCTTCCATTTCAGATCTAGGATAAAAGTATAGGTCAAAACTTGAGAACATCACGAATCACTGAAAACATATATACATAGCACTAACATGACTAGCATTGAGGCATACATGTTTACTACACTTTCTACTGCCACTGCATCTACAACTTTCTACTTATAAGTTGCTCTTGTTGGGACTTCAATCAACTGAAAAACAAAGTGAAAACAATAAAAATCCCAAAAGTAAAAATTCAAACCACTGCTTAAGCACCTCCCTTTTCTTGTCATTCTGATCCTTCTGTTATTGTAATACCTGCCATATAAGGGAGGCAAGTTAAACCTTCCCTATCTATCAGCCAGTAGCTGCTGAGCTCCAGAGAAGAGGAATCTGAAACATGAGGTTACCATAACTCAAAATTAGCAAAAGATACCTGCTCATGAGTAACCTGATTAGCTTTCAAGGTGGACTTCTATAAAGATCATGGATTATTTTAAATATGCTTTTACTATTTACCAAAAGGCTAGCAAAACTAAGCAGTTATAGCAACTCAAATCTTATGTCTGTTGTCACATCAAAGAAACATTTTCTGGCTAGAAGTGTCACCATGAAAAAACACTGGGTTTGACTACTACACTTTTGTAAATAAAAACATTAACAAAATACTACTAATCTATGCCCCATTCGAAGTCTTAAGCATCAAATGTCATATCTACAGAAATGGAAACTGGATTTTACATCATATTGTTAGAAACCAAAATACTGCATCCCTTCCAAGATTTCTACATCTCTGACTGCAAAAGCATCGCAAAAGATTAGAAACTGTACTCAAAAGCAAAACATCATTTATGAACACATCTGATTGTAATTTACATTAGACTTCCATTTAAATTGGTATCTTGCTTTCTTTGTATATGAGTTTAGAAAAGTTAGTGTTGCAATTCCCCTAGCTCTCACCATCAGTAATGGCTAGAGGAAGCTATTAGGAAATACAAACAGATTCTCACTTCTACGAAGCTTCCGTAACCTGCAGAATACAAAGAAACTTTGCATAACTGATGATCAGGCCTGGTGTCCCAATTTCTTTTTGCCAGGGTCTCAAATGGAGCTTTGAATTGAATGCTACTACTTAATAAGAGTACGTGCATCCTCCCAGAAATGAACTCCAGACTCCAAATATATTTATGTACCATACACAGTCATAACCAAAATCTCTAGTTTTAAATTCTGATTCCTGGAGAGATTCAATAGCTGAGCAACCCACTCTTGAAAACTTGAAATAATACCTTTTTTTAAAAAAACATCTAAAAACACAAGTATTTAAAAGCCAAGCCTCCCTTTTGATGTATGCAATGCACAGGGCTGGCAGATATTTCAAGTGAGATCGAAGTTTAACCATTCTAAACGGCCCTGCTGTGTAAAACTCCACTCTCTATTCCATTACAAGATCTATATATCAAGTCTGTTATAACCTTGTTGGTAATGGAGCCTGACAAAAACAGAAACCAGTCTAGTAAATTTACAAGAAAAAATAAAAGCAAACATCAAAATAAATCCAGACTTTCCACCCCCCTCCATGGCACATTTTACCTCCAAAAACAATTTTACTACACCAGATGTCCTAGTAAGAGAGGACTATTTTAATATAGAAAGCAAAGTGCCATTGACCTACCCGGATTTCCTGGAGATTATGAAAATTATTTCCTACTCTGACAGAGATTTTGCTTGGAGTGTAACTTTCATCAGATTTGTAGTCTGCATAAATACATAGTGTCTTCACTGTTGTTTTTCTTCTGCAAGAAGCAACAAAAGCTATGTAAGGATCGTAAAGAAAAACATTCAGGATGAGTTTGTTGCTAGTTTGTAATAACTAAGGAGTTAAATGTTCTAAAACTTAATACAAGTGTGTCTACTTATTTGTAAGAACCTGGCAGCTAAGCAGCTAGGTGTTTTTCCACATTAAGTTATGCACATAGAGGTGATTTTCACTGTTCTTCTTTGTCTGCCTTCCAAAGTGTCAGTACACCAAGAAATACAACAGAAGTCCAAGATGCCAAATAAGCATTTGTATGTGACGAAGCATGGGTTTAGCTTTTCAAATATGGGCTCTACTATTATACCAAAGAGTTCTCCAGAAAGCAAATAAAAAAGGTGACAAATATCTAACCTCATATTAAGAGTTCGATTAAAGAAAAAGGACTGAAAGCATCATACACAGAACAGAATAGGAAAAGGTTTCTCGGACAATCAGTTGTTAACTCACACAGGACTATTTTAATCAACCCTTCAAATTACACTCAAAGACAAAGTCAGGAGAAAAATGTCACCTTGGGTAGGCAAATGTGAAACCGTTACAAGTGACCTACTATTAAACATTCCTTTTTATTGCTTATTTAGGGATTTAGTAACCATAACATCTTAAAACCTCATTTTTATAAATGCTATCTGTCTTCTTACCAGTTGGGTAACACGATTAACCCAGAAGTCCTTGCACTTCCAAAATTCCTATCTTGGTGAACGGTAATCAATACAAAGCTATACAAAACACCCTAACTCATATAGAGTAATTTTGGATACCTAAATTGGATGTTCACCAAATGAGGCTGTGATCCATCTGATTGCCAGTAAGTTTCTAGATTATCATCTCGTAACTGATCCACTCCAAATCCTAAGAAAAAGAAAATGTGATAGTCTTGAATATCCTATTTCTGTGATGTAGACATCACAGACATAACTCTTCTTCAACTGTTACAAACTAAAGCATGTATCCTAAGTTATAACATATAAGGAAATCTTTCTAGATATCCAAGTTGTGACTACACTTTTGTGACACTAAACTGAAACCGGGGAATCTATCAATCAAAGCTCAGTACTGGAGTGTCTTTACATTCTTATCTCCTGTTGACGTCTGTGGGGTTTGAAACCATTCAACATGTCCTGGAATTTCAAATGGTTAAGTAGTAATTCATACTAATTGCACGAACGATACTTAATGGTTAGGCTTTTCCACCTATTCTGTAATCTAAATGCTGAACTAAAGGAAAATCACTAGCAAAGACCATTCATTCATTATAAAATTTTAGCCAAATATAACATTTTCTTTTCAAGTAGTCTCCTGAAATATTTTTACTTTTTCAAGTTAGTAGCTAGAACAAGCAATAGATGCCCAAAACAGTATTCCTGAAAGTTAATGTTGTCACATTTAAAGAAACAACCCCAAATCTTTATTTTTCCATTCCCTCATTATCTGCCCTTTTACTAATCACATCCTTTTATTGATTACCCACACTAGCTGCAGTTTTAATTCAGTAGCCGAAGTTTAATCTGCAATAAAAGAAATTACCTTCACTCTGTTTGAAGCAACTAAACTGTATATGTTTCTCCAAGAAAGATATCAGGCTATCAGGCCAAAGACATTCAGCCTGAGCACAATTTTATGACATAAAGGGATCATTGACTGTAGGCTGTAGCAAGCCACCAGATCAATTCCCAACAGATATTTCTGAAACAGCAACTCTACCATCTCAAATGAAAAGAATACAGATTCTCAGATAATTTGAGCACGTATAAGCTACCATTAACTGCACCTCAGGACCATTTACAATAGTTTCATTCTACTTTCAGGATTTTAGGGAGCTACACCATAATGGCTGAGTCCACACAAAATTTAGACAGAACATGTAGGTTGCCCAGCTGCATGGGTTTTCTAAGTTAAAAATTGAAGATACCCAGGCAAAATGCCAAAGCATAGAAACAATTATACAGTGCTGGGTGTGCTTCTACTGTCATGGTCTAGTTTGTTCACTGTGCAAGTAAAAAATTAGCACAAAATTGGTAAAAGATTTGTTTTGTTAATATATTTCCTCATTGTAGGATTTCTGATATAGTTATAACTTTCATATTGCATCAAATATAGACTAGGCCAAAATTATTTGTAGTGGCTACCCATACAGCAGTTATACTGCTACACTCTGTATGTATGTCTTCTTATCAAAACATAGAGCATTATGTATTTTAAGAAGAAAAGCATACATTCAGCTTTTTATATCATTTGTTGTGATCTTACCTGGCTTACAGGATGAAAGAGACCAAACTGCTTGTGAGCCTATTTCTCTAACAGTACCAGTCCTCTCTAACTGCTTTGGATCAGCACCAGGTGGTGTCTTATTTGGGGTAGTCATTTCTAGTAACAGAAAACAAATGAGTTAGTTGATATATTTTTAGCTTGATGGAAAACTTCAAGGGTTGTGTTTGTTCATATAGACACTTTAATTCTTTGGCCTCACACTTCTGTAATAGTCTACGGAATTTGTGGTTTATACATATGCGTACACTTTTTTGCATGTCTGTAGAACCTTTTATTTCTAGATATGAAATAATATATAGAGAAAGTAAAAAAATAAAATATCTTTAAATAAGAGGTTCCACATACATGTAAATTTTGTGTCCTTAAAAATTCAGTACACACTTGGAAACATATTTTACTTGTATTGTTCTAATCCACACATACAGAGTCAGTCAGGGTTTCAGAATTTGGCTTTTTTGCGGCTTTGTTTGATTTTAAGAAATTAAAACAGAACCTGTGGACTTAATGGCTAGCAATACAACTTCTTTCCCCCCCTCCCATACACGTAAGTTTTCTTAATCTGCAAGTTCAGAAGCCTGTTCAGAAGTCTATTCAGAAACTAGAGCAAGCCTGTACTCCTGGAGATACTTTCTCCTTGAAAATAGGAAACCAGAGTTTAAACAAATCTTGTAGTCCCTACCTTGGTAGGGACTGGTTATTGCCACAATTATCCATGGTTCATTTCCTTAAGTTCACAACTTCATCTGGAATCATTAACCTGTGACTTTCACTGCTCAAGTAATCACACTGAGTCTCAACACCTAGGTTACTGCCATACATACAACGACATAATCAAGTTGGTTTTCATTTAGTATAGAGCACCTCACTACTTCCTAGAGGGTAGCTTAAAAGATTGTTTTCCCAAAACAACAACAACAAAAGATTCCAAAGAAACATAAATTCCACACAAGGAGCTACATTAAAGCTTAAAAAAATAAAATGTAAAGCACTCAAGACTCAAATTAGAGTGAGTTCTAATCCTTTGCTTACATCCATGACATCATATTATGTTCTGCTAAATCTCAGAAAAAGTCTTCCAGTACCTCTCCTAGATAGCAAATGAGGTACTGAACTAGGCTGGTATCCACAGGATCCAGACCTTACCCATTACAGAAGTGATACAAAGCAGAGACAAGATTTTCTATGTAAGAATAGCTCTGCAGCTAAAAAACTGTCGGACACAGGAAATCCGAATTCTGCAGTGTAAATCGCTGTCCATACCATTTGCTATTTGCCCTTGCCTATATTTTTTTTTTTTTTTCATTTTGCAAACACAGGCTTGAGACAGACTGCCAGGTTTTTTGCTGCTTTCTCATACACGAGATTGCAGTCTTGACTACCATAAAATAGAAATAATTACATGTATAGTAAAATCTAAGTACTGACAACAGCAAGTGTCACAAAATGCCACAGATAGAAAGCCCTGTTCAAACAGCATCCTCTCAGAAAATTGGGTTGAACACTACACAGCTAATCCTACAGATATCACATATATATTCATATAATTCACAGATATACTAATCCTAATGCCATCTGACTAAAAAACCTCATGCAACAAGATATCTTAAAGTCCTTGCCCATGCAGAAAAATATTGTGAATAAAAACAGAGAAACAGGCAATCCATTTAGCCATTCCTTTAACTAGACAGTAGCACACAAATCTTCCCCAGTGACTGTACTTAAATATTACATTATCTGTTTTAAAACTTTTATCAAGTATTCACAACAGGCTCTTTAAAACATAGTTGTTCTCTACTGAATTGGCTACACCACAAGCCTGTTAATATGTAGAACAGTTTATAGACTAGAATGGAAAATAAGTAACTTACTGTAGCTGCTACTCAATACAACTTTAAATTTATTGATAGCAACTTCAATAAAACGCAATGTCACAAGTATTCTAGTCTTTTATGAATTTAAAACAGTCTTGGAAAAAATTACAAAAACACTTAGTTCACACCTACAGGAAAAACAAACATTTTTCACAGAATGGTTTGGGTTGGAAGGGATCTTTAAAGACCATCTAGTCCAACACCAAAATTTAAATTATATTTATTAAGCACTGGGGAGACTATTTTCCCCGGACACAGAATCTTAAAGCTCAGATCACCTAGTAGTCCAAACTGCGCTATTTTCTTGCTTTTGTGACAATGAACCAACTAAGAGAGGTTGAGTTGCACTCATTTTAATTCTCACATTTACACAGAAACCAGTAATGCTGTTCTCCTCTCCTCTAAAAACATACCTAGAAAATTCAACTTCACAAAGTTAAGTTACATTATTCATTTGATACATCTCTTGAATATCATCACAAGGTAGTCTTCACACTCCTTTATTATTTTGACTTCAAGAGAAAAATTAACAAAAAACTCCAAATCTGACAGTGACATCTTCATGCCAGAAACAACTATTGTCAGATTAAGGAAAAGCTCAACCTTAATACATAAGGAGTATGCAAACATGCCATCAAAACCCACCAAAATAAGGTAAATCACAGAAATTACATTGTACACTCAGATCACCTCAGAAAGTTGACTACGCATGCCTTTTAGAACAATTACTGTAATTTTAAAGTACGCAGAATCCCTTAAGACACTGATGTTAAGATTTCTTCCAAGGTTCAGCGCACACAGGGAAGCCCTAAATAACTTAACACTGCCAAGACTTAAGTTGCACTGGTTCACAAATGTTTGAGGCACATATTTTGGGGGTCGGAAACATACAGCAAGAAATGCCATTCAAGTTTTCTACTGTCTTAAACTGAGCTTGTTTCATTCTATGTACAGGCAAAGCTACTTAAGATTCAGATTTCAACTCCAAACTACTGATGGCAAATAAGTTAACCACAACTCGTGCATTACTGATGTGAAAGACTGAAAATATTTAATGTTTGAACTAATCAAGTCAGTTTTTCATGACAAAACTTCTGTTTAACCAGCTTAGTAACAATACATTCTGGACAGCTTTGCTGAAGATTACCAATACTCTAAGAATCTTAAAAGCAGAAAGCTGACAGACGTACTGAGGAAAAATAATACAGCAACAGGCCAGCTCACTCAAGTAACACTTTCAGGCATTTTAGTAGTCATTTTGGACAAGGCACAAATACGTAACATTAGAAGTAATTTAAGTCACCAAATAAAACTTAAACAAAAAAACATTTTCTTAGCCCAAGAAGATAATGGAACGAGAATTGGTTTTTCTCATTTTTTTTCCAGGTTGCAGAAAAACAAGTAATATGTCTAGAAGCCCTTCTTGACATCTGCTGAAAAATGGAAAGACACACTGCATCTATAGAAGCATTGGCTGGAAACATGTCAAATTTTCCAATTCAGTTATTCCAGAAGATCATTAACAGGCTGCTGTTTCCTTATTAACAATATTAAAATATTAATGTCTTAATGACGTGATCGACGTCACACTTTCATTTTGCCACCTTCCACTATATGGTATGCACATACTTTGATCAAGACAAGAAGGCAGCTAATCTTCCCCGCCCCCACTCCTTGAACCCTTTATCCCTCAGCATCTCCCTCAGAGAAGTTAGTTCTTTTCCAGAGAGCATCCCTTTGAAGCAGCAGCCATTAAAGATGCTGTAACAAATGTACAGTTTATAAGCAGAGTGAAACAGATTTACACGGTTCATCAGTCTACCTTTCACCATCAAAACAGACCGGTCATTCTCAGTATATCAGTGGAAGACACTTTTAAAAGGTGCATACCTGAAAGAAACCCCTTCACCAAGCACACGCATACTCTTCCGCAACACACTGAAGAGAAGATAGAGAAGGACATATCACGGTCCATTCCTACTACAGCTCCATAAAAATCCAGGCTGAAGGAAACTTTTGCAGATTCCAAAGCAGTTTTCTCCAATTAAAATTTCTAATTCCACCATGTTAGTACACACAGAACTGTTTAAATACACACCTGTAAGGACCTTTGAGAGACCAGACTGTCCTCAACAGATGTCTGGCCAGGCATTTCCCTGGCAAAAGATATTTCATAATCTTTGTGGACAGCCAGCTTTGGTGCTTTGTCAACCTAAAAGCCAAACGTTTTGCTTTAACATCCAACCCAAGTATTACCTTCTAAAAACAAGCATGATTTCTTCACTTGCTCTACAGAGAGCTCGAAGACTAGTTAATCACTAGCCTTTACATAGCAACCCTTCTATGGATGTGAGGGCACTCCTCAAATTTGCTTAGTTTATTTTCTTGTGTGCCTATGCCTTTCAAGTTCCCCCTCACAAACCAAGTTTCATAAATCTAATACTCATGCAGAATCTAGAAATCTACATACTATGGTTAACAAAATAGCCATACCACCTTAGCTGGGGCCCTTCTTCAATGGAGCAATCGCTTTCCTTGTCTTTGTATTTAATCACCTCTGTTAACGTGCCAAAATAACATTTGTCTAGTTGAAAGGACATCATATAATCAATTAATATTTAATTTACTATGCACTACAGTGTTCACATGCTTTTTTGGGATACTGCTTACTCCAGCAATATCCTTTCTGCTAATTATGCCTTTGATTTCTCCTCCCTGTGTTCTCTTCCTCCCTCAGTTCTTGTTAACTGAACTTCATTACACTGATTTCCAATCTGTTACCAACCTTCTCAAGATCATTTTGAATTCTGACCCTGAGCCGTACAGTGCTTGCAATCCTTCCAACTTGGCAACATAGATATTTTCTGTTCACCATTACAGAAAACAATTAAAATACACTCAAAACAGAACTTCCCAAGAGGACACTTTGTGACATCCTTGTTTAAGCGAATTATTTACAAGTCAGCTTCAAAAGCAATTTTTCAACCACCTGTACAAGATCTCACAAAAAATTATTTTTAGACCACATTTCAGTAGCGTGTCTTTAACATCAACCCAGACAACAGCAGAAACTCTGTAAAACTCAAGACAAACCCCTCATATTCCTTCCTCACAAACTGCATTGGCTATTGTAAAAAAAGTTTGGTCCAAACTAGTCCATTTTCTCTTTGCACATTGTTTTTAATTGTCTTCTAATCACTGACAAATTCTCCTCCAAAACCACCTCCTCAGAATCTTTCAGGGGGTCAAAGCTCAGCTAGCCTTGCTCTTTTTTTAAAATTATTATTCTGATTGCATTCCCATCATATCATTTTATTCAGTTTTAGCAAGTATCTGACTACAACTTCTCCAACACAAATGAAGATGGGCTCCACTGACTGCTCCAGCATTTTTACAACATCCATGATTTATAAGACTGTTTTTCCTGTTCTTCCTAACAGAAGGTCATTTCACATCTTAGATTCCCTGTCTTTGATACTTGCACTACTCATTTTACCTCACAAGCTCTTTCCCCTGCTCTCATTTTCTTTAGATGGACTCTTGTTGGTTTAAGGCCTTTAAAGATCTCAAGATGTATCCAGAAACCAGTCTCTTACTACGCTTCTGTATTTTTTATTCAGATGTACAATTAAACTGCAACATTGAACATTCAAATTACCGATGGTCAGTTAATGTATAATAACGACAGTAAGTGCTCAGCAGCATCCTATTTTGACAACTAGCTCACCTGTACATTTGGTCTCTCAGATTATTGTCTCAATACAATTTTAAACATTATTGTTTTTACTCTGCCTTCACTACATTGCTTTCAGCCTATTAGTGAAAATGACTTAAGTCTTTCATTGTCACAAACATAAATATATTTCACTAAGGTAATTAGAGCAACTGCATAAGATAACTACATTAGCAATTTTAATACATGTATCCCTAATCAATCTAAATAAATACATTTAAAAAAGAAAACAAGACAAAACTTATTTTTGTACAAGCCCAGACTTCCAAAGTTACGTAGTAAGAATATAAGCTGTTCTCTACGGGATGCAAGCCGTTCTTTACAAGTGTCTACATTAAGTCAAATCAGTCTGCATAAAAACACGGTGACCAGAGGGTGAAGTCAGTTTGACAAACCAAGCTGCATTCACTCAGGCTCCTTGGCAGCCCCCCCCCCCCCCCCC
>Ga0065711_1051970_pt1 | contig 10155 bp, 6 predicted proteins | sample Hoacrofraction12_FD_59098 | JGI IMG/M metagenome (GOLD analysis project Ga0065711, IMG submission 59098) | Hoatzin crop microbial communities from Cojedes, Venezuela - Epithelial fraction 12 v2 (version 2) | ecosystem: Host-associated > Birds > Digestive system > Esophagus > Crop | place...
TGCATTTGCCTTTGTTGAACCTCATCAGGTTCCTCTCTGCCCAACTTTCCAGCCTATCCAGGTCACGCTGAATGGCAGCACAGCCTTCTGGTGTGTCTACCACACCTCCCAGTTTGGTGTCATCAGCAAAGTTGCTGAGGGTACATTCCAACTCTTCATCCATGTCGTTGATGAAGAAGTTAAACAAGACTGGGCCCAGTACTGACCCCTGAGGGACTCCACTTGTTACCAGCCTCCAACTAGACTCAGCGCCGCTGACGACAACCCTCTGAGTTCTGCCATCCAGCAAGTTCTCAATCCACTTCACCGACCACTCATCTAGCCCATACTTCCTGAGCTTCCCTAGAAGGATATTATGGGAGACTGTGTTGAAAGCCTTGCTGAAGTCGAGGTAGACAACATCCACAGCTCTCCCTTCATCTACCCAGCCAGACATGTCATCATAGAAAGCTATCAGATCCCTCCAGAGCTGATGGACCACAAGATGGGGACCATGGGGGTAAAGCATTCCAAAGAGAGGTGCATCCCAGAGTCCTGAGGAAATTGGGTGATGGAGTTGCCAAGCCACTCTCCATGATACTTAAAAAGTCATGGCAGTCAGGTGAAGTCCCTGGTGACTGGAAGAAGGGAAACACTGTGCCCATTTTTAAAAAGGGTAGGCAGGGGGACCCTTGGAACTACTGACCTGAGAGCCTCACCTCTGTGCCTGGGAAGATCATGGAACAGATTCTCCTAGAAGCTATGCTGAAGCACATGGAGGAAAGGAAGGTCATTCGAGACAGCCAGCATGGCTTCACAAAGGGCAAGTCCTGCCTGACCAAGCTAGTGGCTTTCTATGGTGGAATGACTGCATCAGTGGATAAGGCAAGAGCTAAGGATCTGATCTATATGGACTTCTGTAAGGCTTTTGACAAGGTTCCCCACAACATCCTGCTCTCTAAACTGGGGAGATATGGATTTGGTGGGTGGACTGTTAGGTAGATAAGAAATTTTTTGGAAGCTCGCATCCAGAGGGTAGTGGTCAACGGCTTGATGTCCAAATGGAGATCGGTGACAAATGGTGTCCCTCAGGGGTCTGTACTGGTACGACTGCTGTTTCGTATTAACATCAATGACATAGACAGCAAGATCAAGTGCATGCTCAGCAAGTTTGCAGATGACACCAAGATGAGCGGTGCAGCTGACACGCCAGAAGGACGGGATGCCATCCAGAGGGACCTGGACAAGCTCAAGAAGTGGGCATCTATGAACTTCATGAGGTTCAACAAGGCCAAGTGCAGGGTCCTGCACCTGGGTAGTGGCAACCCCCACTATAAATACAGGGTGGGGGATGAAGGGCTTGAGAGCAGCCCTGAGGAGAAGGACTTTGGGGTACTGGTGAATGAAAAGCTGGACACGAGCCACCAATGCCAGAAAGCCTGGGCTTCACCAAGAGAAGTGTGGCCAGCAGGTTGAGTGAGGTGATTTTGCCCCTCTACTCTGCTCTGGTGAGACCTCTCCTGGAGCCCTGTGTCCAGCTCTGGAGACCTCAGCACAGAAAAGACATGGAGCTTTTGAAGCAGGTCCAGAGGAGGCCACAGAAATGATCAGAGGGCTGGAGCACCCCTCCTACAAGCAAAGGCTGAGAGATTTGGGGCTGTTCAGCCTGGAGAAGGGAAGGCTGCAGGGAGACCTTAGGGCAGCCTTTTAGTACTTAAAGGGGGCCTATAGGAAAGATGCGGATAACTTTTTTAGCAAGGCCTGTTGTGACAGGACAAACAGTAATGGTTTTAAACTAAGGGAAGGTAGATTTAGAGTAGATATGAAGAAGAAATTTTTTACCAGGAGGGTGGTGAAACACTGGAGTGGGGTGACCAGAAAGGTAGTAGAAGCCCCATCCCTAGAAACATTCAAGGGCAGGTTGGACGGGGCTCTGAGCAACCTCATCTAGTTGAAGACATCCCTGTGCATTGCAGGTGGGTTGGGCTAGATGACCTCTAAATGTCCCCTCCAACTCAAAACATTTGATGATTCTATGATTCTATGGTCTAAGCACAGCATCTGTCCCACTTATGATAGTCAAGTTAGAAGAAAATTTTCTTTACTGCCTCTGTTGGGCACTACAGTGGCTGGGTTAATAGAAGGTCAAATGAAGATTTGCTTTCCTCTCTCAAAATCAGGGAATCTGATACTCCAAGTAAATAAGGTATATGCTGCACTGGCCACATTTTAGAATGTCTTAACTTTAGCCACCAGAATCTTCAGGGGTACTACTCTGCTCGAAATTAAACATATATTCAGAAACATTCTTGCATTTGGGTTCAAATCTTTCATCTTGCCAATATATTCCTGTAGAGACAAACAGATTTTGATTGAGATTCTGAAACAGGATGAGCTTATCTCTCTTTTAAAAAATGCTAAATAAAAAATAGGCACAGCTTATTATTGCAGAAATGCATTTCTGTCCCTTAGCCATTATTTCTGTTTTATCCACTCAATGTATCATTTCAAAAGCATGTGATAGCTGGACCTCCAGTCTAAATATCTTGCCCATGGTCTGTTGTTGAATAACTTCAGAACTAAATTTAAATGGTTATGCTGATACCGTAGTTCGTGTGTTGCTGATGTCATGGTATGACTTAAAAAGGATGAGGAGAAGTGCTTCTGTTCAGAGTACTCTCTACTTCACTGGTATAGACCCACTTTCCCCTGGGAAATAGGGGATATAGATTTGAATTCCCTCATGCTGATGAATGGATTACCCAGAAAAACAGGTACCTCTTCACAGTGTTTCTGAATGGTAATGGCAAGGTGGAAGCATCAAGCTGCTTCTTGATGGATTTAGCGCTGTTTGTATATTTTAGTATGCTCCCGGTATGCTTGCCAGGCGAAGGCTCTGTGTACTGCCTCTGGGTTACAATGAAGTTTAGAAGAGAGCGTGTGTGTAAAATGTTTTCCTGAGAATTATTGGAATATTAGACAGAACAGAAGTTTTAAAGTCTCTCTCATGTATTTTAATAGGCGCAGTAAACAGGATTCTTTTTTCCTATCTTGTTCTTTATGTTTCTGTTTCTCATCCATTTCTTCTTCATCTTGATTGAAACCACAGTAAGGTTTGCAGTTCTAGCAGTGAACCATAGCTCTCAAGTTCACTGATCTGAGAGATTTCTGAAAAAAAAGAAAAAAAAGAAACTTATTAATATGAATCCAGAGATCTTTTTATGTTGAAAAAATGGGAGGTAGAGGGGTGAGGAAGAGGAGAAGAAAAGTGCTTTATGTGGGACAGAAGAAAACCTGCATGAAATACGGGTGACTTGGCCAATCTGGATTAAGTGTTACTGCCAAGCATTGTGACTGTAAAAGCTATTGTAGGGATTTCTGCATTTTCTACAGTAAGTGGTATGACAAATGAACGTATAAAGGAATTCATTCTGAGTGTTCCAACATTCTGTCAATGATGGTAAATAAAGAACAGCTCTGCTCAAGACTGACAATCTTATACATTTACTGGGAATGATTTAATGGTCTGTAATTAAGTGTAGAATTGGAAAAGAGAAAAATGTAATCATGAGCAAAATTTCATAGCGAGGTTTCTGAGTTGCCAAATGCTTCAGAAGGCTGCAATTTCACAGCAGGATTGGTTCCAGAAGTGCAAATTGGACATAATATTTCCAGAGTGTAGAAATGTAAATTTAAAAAAATTAATTAATACATTTTGTCCTAATACATTCTCTATTAATAATTATAAACTAATCACAGAGCTGTGGTTTAGAAATCAACATTAAAAAACTCTTTAATGAATTAACTTCAATTGTAAATCTGTGTCTAAGAATATTTCAAACAGTTGGTCAATTTTGGTGCATTATTTCATGCTAGTTGCACAAAAATGCTCTGGATGTGTTGGCTGCTGAACAAGAAACATTATGGCTATTGCAAATAATTTTTTTTCAAGTACTGTATAAATATTCTAGCAGCCTAACATCTATTGTCACTGACTAATAGTGTATTAACTTCTTCATTTTTGTTATTGTCTTGGACTATTGGTCTGTATTTTTCATTAGTGATCTTGCTAGCATTAGATCCTCTTTATCAAAGACGGTTATAGGACAGAATGACTCTTCTTTTGTTCCCAAACTAGCTGTGCCTAGGGGATATAACAGATACCATAGCAGCAAAAAGAAATCACTACTCTGCACTCACACCATAGGCTTGGAGACAAATTTAAGTCTTTCGACTAGCTTTGGGGTAGGTTTATTATAGCGCCAACTCAGTACTGCGAGTGTTTACATTAATGTATTTTTGTTAGAAGATGTAGGCGCAGTGGAGCCTTTAAGACAGGTAGCAAAATGAATAGTGATTCTGAAGGTACACAAATAAAGCAGTCTACTAAAGCCAGTGGTGGACTCGATATGAAAACAAAAGCTCTTAAGAGAATTTGTGTCGATACCAGGCGTACGACGTATTTGAAAATCCTGTCTGACAAAAGGGCTCTGGCACAGAAAAGTGCTGATTATAGGAGGTACTGATTGACCCAACACTGTACTACTTCTGTTTGATTAAAAGTCTGTTACTGATGGGACAGAACGATGGCCTGGCTTCACTGTTGGGCTGAATACCAGCTAGTTTTAGGAGCCAATATTATTAACCAGTAGTTAAGTGCCATCAGCGTGTCTGAGATTGGAAGCATTCAAGAATGAAAACAGTACATGTGACGAAGTGAGCAGTTTGAACATCCCAATACATCGTGATAAAGAAGTCCAGAAAAGACAAATTGTGTCAAAAGGTGAGCAAGTTTATAAATTAAATTGTTCTAGTTAGACAAGCTTCTTCAGTGTTTTAGAAAAAAATATTTTATATTTAAATGCAAGAACTTCGTGTTTTATTTGAAAGTTTTTATGGAACATTTTAGGATTTTTTCTTAACAATTAAATTAATCAAAATCAAGATTACTTTTTGAGGGGAAGGAGGAGCAAAGATGAAGAGAGAGTGAACCAAATGTTGAAAGTCAAATACTTCTTTCATGGAGAGTTTTGTGAAAAGTCTGGATAATGCTTACAATTTTTTTTTGGAGCTACTTTGATAAATTCGAATAACAACAAAAATGATTTTACAAAAGAATTGAGCCTTCAAATTTCTTTTTTTTTTGCAGCTGCCTTGGCACAAGTCTTCGTACTTCAGTGATAGAAATAGCTAACTTTCTGTATTTTTTTTCTACTTATTTATTCTTGGTTCTGAGAGTGAATTATTTTTGTTTGTTTATTTATTTGGACTACAACATTTACATTATTTTAGTAGCTGAAGGATATAACTAGGCTGGATGTTACTTCCAAAACCAAGTAAGTATGAGTGGGAAGGATTTTTGAGAGAGGCGATGAAGGTAAGAGTGTTATTATTAGCTACAGAAGTGATAGGAGAAAAGGTAGGGAGAATGTTACGGTGTCTCAAGGAACCTACAAAGAAGTTTCCCTAAAGACCCTCCAAGAGATGAGACAGACACCATGGGCTGGCCACTTCTTTCCCATCATGGTATCCTCCACAGGCTCAGCCAACCACACGGGCATCACTTCATCCATTTTGGGACTGTACAATGAAGCTGGACAATATCCGAGATTTTAATTACAAATGCTCATTTCACCACATCACTTTCTTTAAAACTGGCCTTAAAAAAATCTTCCATTTTAAAATTTACGAGGAAAATTACAGATAAACCTCTGTGTGTAAGTAGCCATACCATACATTTGAGAGAAGGTCAAACAGTAGCTGCTGAGCTACCTATGGCTCATAAAACAGCTGGTGTGAAAACTCACTGCAAATGCTACTTTAATTTTTTTGTTTTGACGCAGACTTCATGAACTGGCGTCATGTATGTAAATTTCTACCATTCAGGCATGTGCCCCTGTGTGTATCGCAATAGGCATTCATTTGATTTCCCTGGGTACTCCACTATACAGCACCCTGGTTATGGCTGTGATCTTGTTTTCAGTCACATCTTAGTGGGACATGTGAAAGTGCCTGATTCCTAGGAAATGCCTCCAAAAGATTCCACATCCTAATACACCTATGAAATGTTTTAATTATTTGTATTTGTGTGTGTGTGTGTATATATCTATACTTATAGATGGACAGATAGATAGGTCCCTTTTAAGTACAACCTTCTCAGTTCAGATATCTTCACTTACTCTCCTAAGTCTCTAGATGCTGAATGAAAAAATGTTTATTTAATAATCTAGAGTTTATACTGTGGAAAAATTACTATGTGCACATTAATGACTGTCTGAGTAGTTCATCGTAACAGCTTCTGTCTTATGTTACCTAGTGTATATCTCTAAATTCAAAGTAGTAGCAGTTATTATAATTATTCTAATTGATGTTTTATTTTATAAGTGTGTTTGGGCATAGCATTCACTTGTAACAACTGAATTCTGCTTTAATATCTTACCTGAGAGGAGTCAACATCTCTTCTCTTTCAAATAGAGTAAAGAGAACAGTTTTGGGGTGGTTCTATGAAGAGAAAGAATTCAATGGCAGGCACTGAATTAAATTACACAGTCAAACTAGTAGAACAAGCTCAAGACAAAAACTGATTGAAGGTATCTGCAAAGTTTACAGACAAACATCTGGCTGTGTTTTTGTCCTTCAGATATAATAGATTTTGCTGACAACAGCACCATCAAAAATCCCATAAGAGCAAATTGGCCTGGGAGAATATTAAAATGCAAGAGGAAAACATCTTTATTTATTCATCTTACCTTGACCTTTTCTGCCACTAGGTTTACTTGCAGCAAAATATTTCAGAAATGAATTCTGCTTAGTGCTTACCTCAAAAATGATTTTCTTCTGTGTAGTTTTGTTATATTTTCTGCTGAAAGGAAAATGTACTAGTACATTCCAATAATTGTTGTCGGTTAACATTCAATGTACTAGGGCTAAGGATAGCGATCCCACTTAAAGAACCATATTTATATCAGATAACAGATATATTTCTTACTTTCAAAAGGGAATGGGTGTAGGCTAGAGGCTGGAGATTGTCAGTTATTGTAGACAGTTAAATGGAGATCATACTAGCATCCAAAATCCATTTTACCCCTCCCTGACTGCGCTATATATTTACCTTCCATGTAAAATAAGATGTCACATGTCATTAATTGAACTTCATGGTCAGGTAAAGCATTTTAACTACTTTTTCCAGGAATAAAACCTAGTAATAATAGGGCATCCATTTTAGCGTGTACAAATAAAAATATGTCCATCTGCTGGTTGCATTGTGCTGGATACAGTAGGTAGGCAGAAGAATATATTCAGCCTATAAACTGTTCAGAGAGGGTTTGTACAAACTGTAAATGTCCATTAGGTACACATTTCCTTTGAAACTAAGTTTTGGTTTTGCTTAAATATGTGAGCATTTATTTTTATTGCATTAATAGAGAAGATACTTAAAGATGTGGGCATGTTCTTGAATTTGGTTGAATATCTGAATTGCTTCCTAATTTTAAGTACAAGAGAGAGTAATATCAGCATTAATTTAGGAATCAGGCTCTCTGATCAGATTATGATGCTCTTTGTTTCTTATAGGCTGCATTCACCTATGTCCAGGGTAGAAATCAAAAAGATCAATTTTTTTAATGTATGACATCAAAGACACTATTATCACTATTCCTTTAAGACAGTGAATTTAAGACTGTGACATAATGTGTGAACAGAATAAGGCTATGTTTAGCTGCTTAAAACGGCAGAGATATTTTGATTTCCTTTGCAGATTTCAGTGGGAAATTTTTCTAGCAGGTACAGTCCTTTCTGCCTCCACTCACACAAAGCCTACCTGTCCTGCCATAGTCCCACCAGCATGTCCATTCCTTAAGTCTCTGTCTTCTCTCCTGTATAGCCATGTTTCCAGAAAACTTCAACCCACCAATTCTAATGCCTCTCTGCTCTAATACAAGTCCATGTCACAGCCAAATTTACTGTGTACTGTGTGTTTTACACAGGCTAGGTGCTTGGCCTTTGTTCTGCCTGTTACTTCTGAAATACTTTTGCCCAGCTCTGCATTGCCTTAGCTGACCATGGGGATGTTGTTTATAGCTGTGGGGTCTCCTTCATGAGCCTTCTCCCATCTTCTCACCCCATGCCTGTGCTCTGCTACAATACACCCTGTCCCAACTTTTCAAGTTACTTACTGTCATATCAGTAGACCTCCTACAGCTATAGTGAAAGCCCAGTTCAGGGCACAAAACTCTGAACTGGATATTGAGCAAAACAGACAAAATGTTTGCAACCATAGTTGGAGGAGGCATCTACAGAATGTGTAGATGTCAAGGTCAAATTCAGACATCCCATTCTAGATCTAAGTGTAACAGCTGAAGAGTTTTTTGGGGCATTGCTTGCTGGCTAGAGGATGCTGCTGATGGAAGGACTGTTTGAGCTCTCTGAATTTGGCACGCTTACCTGGCTGATGTTGTGTGGAATGGAACAGGCTGTAGTTACGCTGTCTTTTCCACCAGGATAACAACCCAACAAAGTGGTAACACATAGCTGGGGGAGGATACCATATTTGACGAATACTGTTGTTTGCAAAGTGGATGCTGTGAAAGTTCCAAGAAAGTTTTATTGCAATCCAAAATTCAGTCAATTTTTTTGTAGCTACAAATAAGTATTTTGGACATCAGGTTCAATCCACTCACAAACTTTCTGTTCTCCAACTCACATTAGAGGTACTAACATATCCTTAAAATCTAGTAATTCTCCTTCATTCCCCAGTCTATTTGTTCTAAATGAAATGTAAAATAGATTAGTAAATACCTGTTTGAGGCAGACTTCCAGAATGCAGGCTTTAACCCTCACTGTAAGCAGTGATAGCAAATTGATCAGGAAGAGGAAACATCAATTCACAGTCGGAAGTGAGGGGTAACCACCTATAGTTTCAATAGCTTTGATAATTAGATAGAGCTAGAACAGGTATTGGATATACTTGTCCTCTAGAGATGTGTTTTAAATTAATTATATGGTTTTCTATGCCCAGATTTAAACACAATATATGAAATCAGTAATTTCATCGGATGTTGTCTGTAGAGGCTAATAAGAGAAATACAAAACCTGGAATGTTTAGGTTGATGATCAGGAAAACATTTTGTGACAGTGAAATATGTTACACTTTGGGGTTACTGCAGAAGGCAAATAGCTGAGACCTAAATTCTTGGGTCGTACTGCTAAGTAGATGGAGGTCAAGAAAATACGTTCTGTGAAACAGCCTTATAAAGAAGTAATAGGAGATGATGATCTGATAATCTAGTTCATCTGTAAAAGCTGCAGTTCTGTGATCCATTTTTAGATGAGAGGCACTAATACAAAAGAAAGAAGAGCAGCAGAAAGAAAAAACTTCTCGTTACAAATTAATCATGGTGTGAGCTTTCTTCCAATGGCACCTTCTTTCCAACCACTGACATAAGGTGCTCATATAACGAGCTGATTTGCAGTATCACGTAAATATATCTGCATGTCAGATAGGTGTTTTGCTTTTGTAAGCTGGTGGCCAGGATTCTGTGAGGGAGGTGTTTAAGGTAAAGGTCACCCAGAGGTACCACATAGGTTTAGGTGAGGGAAAGCAGAGGAGTGCAAGCATTCACTTAATCCTCCTTTCTCCTGTTCAGTCCATTATTTGCATGTTTTAGGGGCAGATGTGCAATCTGGGAAGTTTTCCAAATTCATTTTTCAGAACATTAGGTGCTTTCAACCTTAGGCACACTAAGCAAATCCCTCTTTGTAACAATTTTGCCACCAGCATTGAAGATGAGCTGCTTTCAGGAAGAAAATAGATGGCTGAGAACGTGGGCCAAACCAAGCAATTTTTGGGATAAAATTACTTAAAAAACTTTTTAGTTGGTTTTCACACACCCTCTCTGTTCTACTTAGAGTTCTTCAAGCCTTTGAGCACTTACTTAAAAAGTCTTCTTGCATGGAGCGTTTCAGGAAAAAAAGATAGTACATGACAGGAGGATGAGAAATGTTTCTAGAATAGTTCTATGTATAGGATAATGAATCACCTACTCCAAGCTATCGGTCATATCAAAGTGTTTCTAGAAATCTAGACTTGTTACTTAGGCTTGTTATTTTTTTATTTTGTCGGGATTCTTTCTGCATTTTTTCATGCCCTAGAAGAGTGATACACTCCCCCCCCCCCCC